>JAABUN010003379.1_pt1 | contig 24883 bp, 23 predicted proteins | sample 5559311 | NCBI WGS metagenome assembly JAABUN01 (sample SAMN10711877, study PRJNA513370) | rock metagenome | isolation source: Antarctica rocks | place: Antarctica: Victoria Land, Siegfried Peak sud
CCTTCCAGCGCCTCGCCGCCACGGATGAGGATACCGGCTTCGGCACCCTTGCCGGTGCCAACCATGATCGCGGTCGGTGTCGCGAGGCCCAGGGCGCAGGGGCAGGCGATGATCAGGACCGCGATGAACGCTTGCAGGGCGAAGGTGAAACGTGGGTCCGGTCCGAAGACAAACCAGCCGACAAAGGTGAGCGCCGCGATGCCGAGGATCGCCGGGACGAAGTAGCTGGAGATCACGTCGGCGAGGCGCTGGATCGGCGCTTTCGAGCCTTGCGCCTGCTCCACCAGCGTAACGATCTGCGCCAGCGCGGTGTCTTTGCCGACTTTGGTGGCGCGGAAGGTGAACGAGCCGGTCTTATTGATCGTCGCGCCGATGACGCCGTCCCCTGGGCCTTTCTCGACCGGGATACTCTCGCCGGTCAACATCGACTCATCGACCGCCGAGCGCCCTTCGACCAGCACGCCGTCCACCGGGACTTTGTCACCGGGGCGCACCCGCAGAAGGTCGCCGCTGACGACCTGTTCGAGCGGCAGATCGATCTCCGCGCCGTTGCGGATAACCCGCGCCGTCTTCGGTGCCAACCCGAGCAGTGATTTGATCGCCGCGCTGGTCTGGCCCTTCGCGCGAGCTTCGAGCCAGCGACCCATCAGGATCAGGGCGATGATGATCACCGCCGACTCGTAGTAGACCTGGGGCTGCAAGCCCGCCCGCTGGACGAATTGCGGGAAGAAAGTGACGAAGACGCTGTACCCGTAGGCCGCCGTCGTGCCGACCGCGACGAGCGTATTCATGTTCGTGCTGCCGTGCCGCCCCGCCGCCCAGGCCCCGCGATAGAACTGCCAGCCGGCCCAGAACTGGATCGGCGTGGCGAGGAGGAACATCAGCGGGAAGAGGCGCGTGTGATCGAACGGCCAGGAGATGAACATCGCGCCCATCAACAGCAGCCCGACGCCGAGACTGACGGCGAACTTGTTGCGGAGCGAGGTGATCTCGTGCGCCCGTTCCTCTTCCAGGCTGTCGCCGGTGGCGGGTGTCGGCTCCTCGCCGATCGTGTAACCGGCCCGCTCGACCGCCGCACGGAAGTCGGCCACGGAGACCGCACCGGGGTAGAAGTCGATCGTCGCGCGCTCGGTGGCGAGATTGACCGCCACGGCCTCGACTCCCGGCACCTTCGCGATGGCCCGCTCGACCCGCCGTACGCAAGAGGCACAGGTCATCCCGCGCACCGGCAGGCTGACCTCTTCCTTACGCACGCCGTACCCGGCCCGCTCGATCGCCGCCTGGAGATCGGGCAATTCGACTTGTGCCGGATCGTAGGTGACGGTCGCCTGCTCGGTCGCCAGATTGACGTTCGCCTCGGCGACCCCGGCGACCTTGCCCAGAGTGCGTTCGACGCGTCGAACGCACGAGGCACAGGTCATCCCGGTGATCGGCAGGCTGATCTCGCGCGTCACCACGGGAGGCGTGCCCACCGGATCAGCGGCGGTTGCTGCTTGCGGTCGTTCTTCGATAACCATTGGCTCTTTTCCTTGCTCGTGTATCTGTGCTTGCGTATCTGTGGACCTGAAGCGTTAGCGGCGGGAGAGGGTGAATAATTCCGCGAGTTCTTGGAGCACTTCTTCGTCGCGCCCCTCGCGGATCCCGTCGGGGACGCAGTGGCTGAGATGATCGCGGAGTAGCACTTGCTCGAACTTCTCGATCGCGCGTTGCACCGCGTAGGTCTGCTTAAGTATGTCGACGCAATAGGTGTCTTCTTCCACCATCTTGCGGATACCCTTGAGATGGCCTTCGATATAGTTCAGGCGCTTCAAGGCGTCTTCTTTGGAAGTTTGCATTGATTCCTCCTTGGTTTCTATCCCTACCCCCCTGGGTGGGGTGTATAAGTAAATGATAGGGCTTGGGCGGTCGGATGTCAAGACCCCCTAGGGGGGGTAGAAGATGCTGGTAATGGCATCGCAGATAAAGGTTAAAGGCTGGCGGTTAATGAGGGTTGCGAACGTGATTGCCCTCTTGGTGTAGGGAGGCCGTTGGACTGAAGTCCCGGCTGAAGGCTCCGCCACGAAGCCCTGCTACCCGCGCAGGATAAACCCGCCTACGCGGGCTGGGATTCATAACGGCGCGGTGCCTGATAGTTAGGCATTGCCTCGCAATAATCCCAGCCTGCGTAGGGAGGCTTCATGGCCGATAGGCCCTCAAGGCGCGGCTTCAGCCGCTAGCCATTCTCTGCGCCACTCTACTCATCGCGCCCACTCAGCATTCTGTTAGCCCTCTGGCCCATAGATGTACTGGTGTTATCCTGTTGCGGGGTTGAGCTGAGCCATATGCACATCAGCCACGATGCTGGTTGACCCTCCCTGCCCTGCGTGTTACGGTTCCGCCGTCGACGCGAGGGCCATCAGTGGAGAGTCGCCGATGTTGTCGTTGATCAGGCGCAACACCGCGCTGCGCCGCATCGTGATCTACCAGATGCTCAGTGGTCTGCAATTCGGCACCTTCGGCCTCCTCCTCAACCTTTACCTCCTCTCACTCGGCCATCGGGAAGACCTGATCGGCTTCATCGCCAGCGCCAGTACCCTGGCGTTGTCGTTCATGGCGCTGGCTGCTGGCAGGATCGTGCAGCGGTTCAAGCTGGTCCACACGATCGCGGGCGGTTTCACGGTGGCGGCGTTGGCCTCGCTCGGCATCGCCCTTTCGACACAGTCAGTGCCGCTGATCCTCTTCTCGATTGCGAGTGGTGCGGGGTTGGCGATGCTCCAATCGTTGCAGATGCCGCTGTTGGCCGAGCATGTGGCGTCGGAGGACCGCGCTATGGGGGCGGCGGTGGTATCGGCGATAGCGACCCTCTCGAACACGGTAGGGACGCTCGTCGGCGGGTTCCTGCCGGAATTCCTGCGGATCACCGGGATGGGGCAGATCGCGCGCGAGCGGACGGCATTGATCGCCGCCGTGGCGGTCGGCATGATGGGCTTGATCCCGCTGCTGCGATTGGAGCGTGGCGGTGGCCCACCGCAGGCATTCAGCGCCGCGATCGGCACGACACAGGACGACGGTACCCGTTCGAGCACGCGGCAGATGATCCGGCGCTATGCCGGGGCGACGGCCCTGATCGCGGTCGGTGCGGGGGCATTTCTACCATTCGTCAATGTCTACCTCTCGCGCCTCGGGGCGAATCCCGGTGAGATCGGCGGCCTCTTGTCGCTGGTCGGCGTGGCGGGCGCGGCCCTCGGCCTGCTGGCCCCGACCTTCGCCCGCCTGCTCGGGCGCGAACGTCTCTCCGTCTTCGCCCGCGTGATCCCGATTCTGCCCGCGCTGGCGCTAATCGCCCTGCCGACGATCCCGCTGGTGGTGCTGACCTATGGGGTGCGGCAGGTCGGCGCGGGGATGACCTGGCCGATCGAGGCGTCGATCCTCAACGATCGGATCCACCCGCGCGCCCGACCGGGCGCGTTCGGCCTCCGTACCGCCGCTTGGAATATCGCCTGGGCGGGGAGCAGCGCACTCAGCGGCCAACTGATTGTCCGAGGTGGCTACAACTGGCCCCTCGTCATCCTGGTCGCCTCCACCATCCTCGGCGGTGTCGTCCTCTCGATCGTCCTCCGCCCGACCGAGGCCGAACGCGCGGCGACGCAGAAGCGGCAGGCAGCGGTGGGGGGCCGATAGTGGGCGAGTGGTGCGAGAAGGGAGCCGCCCCCCAGCCCCCGATGCTGTGGGGTACAGGCGTTGGGAGGAGGGAGATTTTCTGCGAAGCCACCATCTCGCAACAGCGATACCCCCCAGCATCGGGGGGCTGGGGGGCGGACATCCCATTACGCCCACTCACCACTACGAGGTCACCAATGCTCATCCGCGATATCATCACCACCGTCGTCTCGGTGCCCGCGCGTTACCCGATCCGCTCGGCGGTGCGGGTGGCCGATCGGGTGATCAATGTCCTGGTCGAGGTGCAGACCGATGAAGGGCCGAGCGGGATCGCCTACGTCGCTGGTTTCACCCTCGGCAAGGCGGCGGCGGTCGTGGCGATGGTCGGCGATCTGGCCGAGGGGTTGCGCGGGACCGATGCGACGCAGACCGGGGCGGCGTGGGACCGGATGTGGACGCTGACGACCCTCAGCGGCCACAACGGGATCGCGATCTTTGCACTCTCCGCGATTGACATCGCCCTCTGGGATTTGCAGGGCAAGTTGCTGGGTGTGCCGCTCCATCGGTTGCTCGGCACGCGCCGCACGACGTTACCTGCCTATGCCAGCGACGGCTGCTGGCTGCATGACGATCCCGCTGCCGTTGCCGCCGAGGCGGAAGGGTTCGCCGACCAGGGCTTCAACACGATCAAGCTTCGCTTCGGGCGACGCAACCCGGAGGACGATATCGAGACGTTGGCCGAAACCTGGCGCGCGGTCGGCCAGCGGGTCAATCTGATGGTCGATGTGAACCAGGGCTGGGGACGCGAGCGGGCGCGGGCCTATGGTCGTCGCCTGACCGAGTGGAACGTGACCTGGCTAGAGGAGCCGCTGGCGGCGGAAGATCTGACCGGACTCGCCGCGCTGAAAGGCGAGTTGGCGACACCGATCACCGCCGGGGAGAATGCTTATGGGCTTGATGGCCTGCGGGCGCTCCTCGATGCGGGGGCGGTCGCCACGCTGATGCCCGACATCCAGCGGATCGGTGGCGTGACCGGCTGGATCGCGGCCAGCGCCCTGGCCGAAGCGTACCGGATCCCGATCACGTCGCACCTCTTCCCCGAGGTGAGCGTCCATCTCCTCGCGGCCAGCCGCTTCCCCGGCCCACTGGAATTTGTCACCTGGGCCGCGCCCCTCCTCGAAGAACCCCTGACCGTCACCAACGGCAGCGTGACCGTCCCCGATCGCCCCGGACTCGGCATCGCGTTCGATCGCGAAGCAGTGGCGCGGTATCGGGTCGGGTAGCGAGGTAGTCGTGAGTCGTGAGAAGGTTCGCCGCTGGCGATGACTCATCAGCGAGACGTACCCTCTCACGACTCACGACTCACGACTACCTCTTCAGCCCCTTCACCGCCTCATACACCGGACGGTGCGTCCAATCAGCCCGCAGCATCGACCAGCCGACCATCTCGTGGTCGGGCGCGATGCCGGGGATCGTGGCGTAGTTGAGATTCCAGAGGAGCATCACGCCGACCCACGGCCAGTTCGCCCGCGCGTATTCGATCGCGCGAACGGTGTAGGCGGCTTGCTGTTCCTCGCTGATGAGCAGACAGTATTCGTAGCCAACGGGGGCGGGGCCACCGGTGCAGGAATCCCAGCCGAACTCGGTCAGCCAGATCTGCTTCGCCCAGTCGCCGTTCTCTTCCATGATCCGTCGCATATCTTCGACCTGCCGGAAGTAGAAGTCGGGCGCATCGCGATAGCATGGGGCGGTCGCGGCGCTGCCCGGTGGGCAGAGGCCGTTTCCCGGCTGCGTCTGGAAATGCGCCTCCGGGGGATTCGCCGCGCTGGCCGGGTAGAAGCCGAGGACATCGAAGAAGCTCCGCACCTGACCTTTTTTGTAGGCGTAAAGTTTCCGTAGGAAGGTTGGTGCGTTGACCGCCAGTGCCGGGTTGTCCTCGCCGGTTGCCAACAGCCCGCCAAGGACGACGATCGCGGTTGGCTCGGTCCGTTTGATCGCCAGGTACCCCGCCTTGACGTTCTCGAAGTAGCGCGGAATCTCCACCTCGCCGCCGACCTCGCTCGCCAGATTCGGCTCGTTGCCGATCTCGTACGCCCGCACCCGGCCCCGATAGCGCGACGTGACCTCCGTGAGCATGTTGTAGAACGGCGTGATATCCTCCGAGAATGCGCCGGGCTTACCGGGCGGCGCGGCCCAGTCCGGTGGCTTGACCACACTGAGGAGCACTTTCAGCCCCGCCGCATCCGCCGCTTCGATCCGCGTATCGAGTGGTAGCCAGTCGTAGTGGCCGCGCCACGGCTCGAAGTCGCGCCAGACGAGTTGAAAGCGCACCCAACCGAGGCCGGCCTCGTTCAGCTTCGCGGTCGCCTGCGCGTTGTATGCCGCCGCATCGCCATCGTGCGGGCCTAGCAAGTAAGCGTTCGCGCCGAGTTCGGCGTGACCGGCTATCAGTGGGAAGCGCGGCAGATAGTAGCCCGGTAAGTCGTCGCCGGTCGGGGGTGTGACCTCCGGCGCGATCCGGATGGCGGGAGCGCCGACACGCAGCAGGCGTTCTCGCCCTAGCTGCCCCAACTGGACCTCGTTCGCGGTACCGGTCGCCTCCGGGTGGTGCTCGAAACGTGCCCGCTCGAAATACTGGACCGTGTATTCCCGGCCATCGGCGGCGTTCCGTTCGCGGAACTCTTCGGAGAGCGGGTAGCCGAAACGCTCCAGCCCGCCATCGCCCTCCCACCATTGGCGGAAGATGCCGCCGAGATTATGGGCTGTCGGTGCGGCGAACGTTGTGCCGGGTGTGGTCAGCGGCGTGGCGGGTTGGAATGGCCGTTCGGCGCGGCGATCGGTGGTGATCTCGGTGCCGGTCAGGGTCAACAGCAGATCGTATGGCTGGGCATTTCCCTGCACATATTCCATGCGCACTCGCTCGAAGTACTGGACCCGACGGATGTCGTTGTCCGGCTGCAAATCCCAAAAGATGCTGGTCAACGGATAGCCGAATGCGGCCAGCCCGCCATATTCTTCCCAGTATTGCCGGATGCGCCCGCTGATGTAGTGGCCGGTCTCCGGGAAGTAGAGCGGCTCCATCGAGTACGGGCTAGGGCCGAGTCGACGCGGTGTTGGTGCCGGGGGCGCGGCGCTCGCCGTCGGGACCGTGAAGGTTGTGCCGGTCGCCAGGATTATGGCGACGAGTACGACGCGGACGAACTGCATCCATTCCTCCGGGTAAAAAGACTATCTTCGCGGCGCTGTGGGTGAGGCGGGTCGGTGTGGTGCTTGTGCCGGTATTCGCGGGGCTGAATCTGAGTACTGCGACACGAAGGTGGTGTCCTGCTCGTGGTCAAATTCGGCCCTGAACCGGCGAACTGCTGGTGGCTATAAATAGACGTGGTGGCAGAGAAGTTCGTTGCACCGTGGTCGGCCCAGCGTAATGGAATCTCGCCACTTGACGTTATACTGGGCACGAATATCGCTGCGCTACCCACAGATTTCGTAAGGAGCGAGGATGGCTGTCGGTGCTTCGGCGTTGGTGAACCTGCTGGTATATACGCCGCTCTTGCTCGTCTGGATCATCGGACTGGTGATCGCGGGGATGCTCTGGTCGCGCCAGCGGACCGTGGCGGCTTTGCTCCTCGGGGCCTGCCTGATCGCCCTTTTTACCGAGATCACCGGGGGCGTGCTCAATGCCACCTTGCCGTTTCTCTATTCCTCCCGCTTGCGGAGTGCGACGCAACTCGGGCTGGTTTTCGGGGTGGTCGGCATCATTCGTAGCCTACTAATGGCCGTCGCCTGGGCTTTACTGCTGGGCGCGGTATGGCGCGGCGTCGCTGCACAGCCCAACGATTCGCAGAGATCATCAGCCGTGCGCTGAATTGGCGCCAAGTAGGCGGGCGGTTGAACCCTGTGGCCCGGTACAGGATGAAACCACGCCTGTGGATGGCTGCGGTCATCACGACTATCAGCCCGAGTTGCGTCGCACTCCGCAAGCGGGACGAATAGAGAGACGGCATAATGACGGCACTGCGGCGTTTAGGATTTTTGCGCGGCGGTGCCTGACACTATAGGCATTGCCTTTATAACGGACTTAACCCGCGAAGGCGGGTTTTGTGGCGCACACGCCCCCAGGCGCGGTTTTATCCCACGCCGCGGCGTGGGGCTTGTCCTGTGCCGGGTTACAAGGTTCAACCGCCCGCTCGCGTTTACCCCCGCTGGACAGCAGCCCTACAGGCGTTATGATGCTGCGACCTGACGAGTGCTGAATGGTCGCGCTGCGGTGCGCCTGTGGAGGGGGAGCGATGGACATCCTGATCATCGGCGGCACGGGGCTGATCAGCACCGGGATCACGCGGGAGTTACTTGCCGGGGGTCATACGATCACTGTCTTCAATCGGGGACGGGCGTCGCTGGAAGGCGATGACAGTGTCGCGCAGATCATCGGGGACCGCACCGCCGCCGCGCAGTTCGAGGCGCAGATCATCGGGGACCGCACCGCCGCCGCGCAGTTCGAGGCGCAGATCATCGGGGATCGCACCGCCGCCGCGCAGTTCGAGGCGCAGATCGCCGAGGCGAAGCAGTTCGACTGCGTGATCGATATGCGCTGCTTCACCCCCGCCGAAGCGGAGAGCGCGGTGCGGGCGTTCCGTGGGCGCACGCGGCAACTTATTTTCTGTAGTACGGTCGATGTCTACCAGAAACCTGCCGCGCGTTACCCGGTGACCGAAACCGAGCCGTTGCGCGAAGGGCCTGGCGTCTTCACCTACGCGCACGAGAAGGCCGAATGCGAACGGATCCTCGGTGCGGCGCACACGCGGGGCGATTTCGCGCTGACGATTATCCGCCCCGCGCATACGTATGGCGAAGGCGGCACGGTGCTGCACACCTTTCGCGGCGCGACGACCTTCCTCGATCGCCTGCGGAAGGGGAAGCCAGTCATCGTACACGGCGACGGCACCTCGCTATGGGTCTCCTGTCACCGCGATGATGTCGCCCGCGCGTTCGCCGCCGCTGTCGGTAATGAGCGGACCTTTGGCGAGGCGTATCAGGTGGCCGGGGAAGAGTGGCTGACCTGGAATCGCTACACCGAACTCGTCGCCGAAGCCCTTGATGCGCCGTCACCCAAAATCGTCCATATCCCGACCGATCTGCTGGCGACGATCGCGCCCGAGCGTGCGTTCTGGTGCGCGCACAATTTCGCGGGGAACAATATCTTCGACACGTCCAGATCGCGCGAGGATCTGGGCTTTCGCTACACGATCCCGTTCCTGGACGGGACGCGGCGGGTGATCGCCTGGCTCGATGTACACAACCGAATCGATAACAGCGACAACGATCCATTCGATGATCGGGTTATCGCCGCGTGGCAACGGCTCGGCGGCGCGATGCGTCAGGAACTCATGGGGTTGGAAGAGTAGCGCCATGCTTCGTCTTTGGGCGTGGGGATCGCGGCGGTGATGGTATGCGCGAATCACCGACCCTACCACCATCGCAGCCTTGCTGCTGCATGAGCGCGTACATATGTTGTCGGCGAGAATAAGCCGCGCAGGCACATTGGTGGAGGTAAGGAAGGTGCTGTCGCTGAACGTCCTGCGTCGGCGCTCGGATGGGTCGCCGGTGGCGCGAGTTGCGCTGCGCGCTGGTCCCCTCTCGTTGAGCTATGAAAACGGCGAGTTGCGGTCGATCCGCCTTGGTAAGCGCGAGATCGTGCGGCGGGTCTATGTTGCGGTGCGCGACCATAACTGGGGGACGATCCTGCCGACGTTCACGGATGCGGCGATCGAGCGTGGCGACGATAGTTTCGCCGTCAGTTTCGTGGCTACACATCGCGAGGGTTCGATCGATTTCTCCTGGCGTGGCACGATCGCCGGTGACGCACACGGAACGATCCGGTTCACGATGGCTGGCACGGCGAACATGACCTTCCTGCGTAACCGGATCGGCTTCTGCGTCCTGCATCCGCCCGCCTCCTGCGCGGGACAACCGTGCATCGTCGAGCATGACGATGGCACGCAAACGGTGGGTACTTTTCCGCAGACGATCTCGCCACATCAGCCGTTCCGGGAGATGCGTGCGATCTCGCATGAGGTCGAACCTGGGGTGCGGGCCGAGCTGCGCTTTGCCGGTGACATCTTCGAGATGGAAGATCAGCGCAACTGGACCGATGATTCGTACAAGACGTACTGTACGCCGTTGCGCCTGCCATATCCGGTCGAGGTCATGACCGGGATGCGGATCGAGCAGTCCGTGATGCTGAGCCTCAGCGGTGTGGATTCGCTCAGGGCCGACACCGAGCACGATGGTTCACTGGCCGTCACGGTTGGCACCGAAGTCATGGGGACGTTGCCACAGTTGGGCCTGGGGGTGGCGAGTCACGGTCAGCCGCTGACCGAGCGCGAAGTGGCCCGCCTGCGCTCCCTCAATCTGGCACACTTGCGCGTGGATTTGCCCTTGTCAGAGACGGATTGGCGCGAGCGCTTGCTACACGCGACCGATGAGGCGGTGGCGCTCGGTGTGGCGTTGGAGATAGCGTTGTTCCTCTCCCCGGCGGGTGCAGCGGAGCAACTGACGGCGCTCACCGAGGCATGTCTAGCGCTCTCCCCACCGATCGTCCGCTGGCTGGTCTTTGACACCGATCGGACGGTGACGAGCGGTCGAACGCTTGCGCTAGCACGTCAGCCGCTGGCAACGATCGCGCCGGGAGCAGCCATAGGTGGCGGTACGAATGCGTATTTCACGCAACTGAATCGCGACCGACCCGATCCTACCACGCTCGACTTCGTGTCCTACTCGATCAACCCGCAGGTTCATGCCTTCGATGACGCTTCATTGGTCGAGACGTTGGCTTGTCAGGCGACCACCGTCGAGAGCGCGCGGCTGTTCATGGGCGATCGGCCGATCAGCATCTCGCCGGTGACGCTGCGCCCGCGCTTCAACCCTGACGCGATGGCGGCTGCCGATGATACTTCCGCCGACGCCATGCTCGACACCGTCGATCCGCGCCAGATGAGTCTGTTCGGCGCGGCCTGGATGGTCGGTAGCTTGGCCGCGCTCGCGTCGATCGGCGTCAGCAACGCGACCTATTATGAAACGAGCGGCCCGCGCGGTGTCATGGAACAGATGGATGGTTCTCCGTGGCCTGCCTTCCCCTCGATTCCCGGTGGTGTCTTCCCACTCTATCACGCCCTGGCTGACGTGGGCGAGTTCGCGGGCGGCGAGGTCTTGCGCGCGACGACCTCCGATCCGCTCGGCGCGGCAGTATTGGCCGTGCGCTCGGGCGGGCGAACACGAATCCTCGTCGCCAACCTCCGCCCGGAGCGCCAGCAGATCGCGCTTAATTTGTCTGAGAAACGGGTAGCTGTGCGTCTGCTCGATGAGACGAACGTTGAGCGTGCGATGCGGGAACCGGAGGAATTTCACGACGGCGCTGGCAAATCGCTGATGTGCCAGGAGGGCCGATTGCTGCTTGATCTGCTGCCATATGCGGTCGCCCGTATCGATGTAGGGCAGTGATGAAGGCGTAGTGGTATTTTCCCTGCTAGCAATGATGACTGTGCATTACTAATACACATCCCTTGCCTGCGTCCAGGTGAAGCTATCCGCGTAGAGATGGTGAGTCAGGGATGAGATAAGCGCGTTTATTTACGCCTGAATCTCAGGCGAGGATAGCATCAATGGCAAAGGTCAAGGTTGGCAGATAGCGCGATGTTAACTGTTCGCCGCGCCGCACCTACGTGACCACCTGATAATGTCCATCGAGCAACTCACTGAAACAGAGTACTCGCCCCCCTTTGAGATCAGTAATCCAGACTTCCGGTATCCCCGCTGCGGCGTAAAGAGGCACTTTCACGCGACGATCATAGACGAATGTGCTGTCGGAGACTTCGATAACCAGCGAGACATGTTCTGGTGTCGGTATACGGCCATAGTAATCGATTGACAGCAGGGCTATATCTGGTTGCGGCTCCGCGTCATCGGCGAGACGAATCGGGTTCTGGACGCTGACTTGCCACGTTCGCAATGGTAGTGTCATCAGTTGCTCATTATATCTATTGACACATTTGAAGTGGGGATCACTAATCGGACTCATCACGACGATCTGCCCTCCGATCAACTCCACGCGCGAGTCCGCAGCGATAATTCCCACTTCGCCCATCCGGTGATATTCCTCTACGGTGAAGCGGTAATGCTGCATCTGTTCGGCCATCCGACTCTCCCTAATCTGTGCTTGGCCCGCTATCGTGATAGACGTAAGTATAGCGAAGCTCGGGAAGCCTCGGCACAATTTGCCCGCACCCTATTCCCGCGCTACGATGCGCATTGCGCTGGATAATGGGGTTGATTGGAAGTGCGAGGAGCGTGGGCGTGTTTACGAGCGACACATTGGCCGGGAAGGTGGCGATCGTCACCGGGGCCGGGACGGGCATCGGGGTCGGGATTGTCGAGGCGCTGGCGGCGGCTGGGGCGGTGGTCGTCGTCAGCTACAACAGCAGCGCCGAGGGGGCGGAGGCGTTAGGGGCCAGGCTCGGGGAGCGGGGCGCGCGCGTGCTGGTGCGACAGTGCGATGTGCGCGATTACGCGCAAGTCGAGGGGCTGATCGCGGCGGCGGTCGAGACGTTTGGGCGACTCGACATCATGGTCAACAACTCCGGGATCACCGAGCCGCACTCGCTGTTGGAGATGACGCCGGACGAGTGGGACAAGACCCTCAACATCAATCTGCGCGGAGCATTCTTCTGCACGCAACAGGCCGCGCGTCGGATGATCGCACAGGGTGATGGCGGGCGGATCATCAATCTGAGTTCGGTACATGGCTTCGCGGCGGCACCGCTGCACGCACATTACGAGGCGAGCAAGGGTGGGATCAACTTGTTCACCAAGGCGAGTGCCATCGAACTCGCCGAGCACAACATCCAGGTCAACGCGATCGCACCGGGCGCGATCGAGGTGCCGCGCTTCTTCGGCTTCGAGGGCTACAATCGCGACGAATGGGGCGAACGGATCCCCGCCGGCCGCGTCGGCATCCCCGACGATATCGGTCCCCTCGCCGTCTTCCTCGCCTCACCGCTGGCGAGCTATATCACCGGCCAGATCATTTGGGTCGATGGTGGGATGACCAGTCGGCTGGGTGCCGCGCGGCGGTGAAGCGAGTCGTGAGTCGGGGGTCGTGAGTCGTGAGAAGGTTCGCTGAAGCCAATTGCCTACGTGTTGGCACCGCGACTCTCACGACTCACGACCCCCGACTCACGACTCGCTTCTAGCGCTTCGGCATCTTCTTCACCGAGTCGTACGCCGGTCGCGGCGAATAGTCCGCATTGATGATACTCCAAGGGGTCTTCTCGTCGGTCGGCGGGGAAACGGTGGAGAAGTTGAGGTTCCAGAGGAACATCACGCCGACCCAGGGCCAGTTCTGTTTGGCCCAGTCGTAGGCGCGGACGAGATACTTGGCTTGGTCTTCCTCGCTGATATATTGGCCGTATTCGTAGCCCTTGGCGGCATTCTTCGTCGTCCAGCCGAACTCGGTGAGCCAGATCTGCTTCTGGCCGTCACCGGCATCTTCCATCACCTTGCGTAGGTCTTCCGCACGCCGGAAGTAGAACGAGCGATTGTCGAAGTAGCCGGGACCGGGGCCGGGATTCTCGGGGAAGTAGTTCTCCGGTGGGTTGAGTGTGCCGGTCGCGTGGACGCCTAAAACGTCGAAGTATTTCTTGATCTCGCCATTGTTGTAGGCGTAACTCTGCTTGAGGTAGATCGCGTCATCGATCGCCAGTGCCGGGTTGTTCTCGCCGGTGGGCGTCAGCCCACCGTAGACGACGATCGCGTTCGGATCTGCCGCCTTGATCGCCGGGAAGGCCGCTTTCAGCAATTCGGCGTACTCGGCGACATTGACCGTGCCACCGGTTTCGCCCGCCAGGTTGGCCTCATTCCAGATCTCGTAGGCGGCTACACGATTCTTGTAGCGGGTGGCGACCGTGGAGACGAAGCGCGCATAGAGTTGCTTGTCCTGCGGGATGCCGCCCTTCGGTGCGGCCCAGGCTGGGGCGCGCAGCAGGATCAACATCAGCTTGACGTTCTTACGCTCGGCAGCCGCGACGACTTTGTCGAGCGTGTCCCAGCTATAACTCCCTTGCGTCGGTTCGACACTTTCCCAGGAGATCCACTGACGTGCCCAGCCGAAGCCGGCACCGGTCATCAGATCGAGGGTGCGGTCCATATCGGCGGTCGGCAGCCAGACATTCATCCCATAGTCGAGGCCAGCCACGCGCGCGGGGAAGGTCGTTGTGATCTGCTGGGTCAGCGGTCGACTCGTCGCGGTGCTGGTACGCGGTGCCGCCGTCGTCGGGGCCACCGCAGCGCGGGTCGGCGTGGGTGCGCTCGATGGTGCGCTGCTCGGGACCGTCGCCGCCGTGGGCTGGGCCGATGGGGCGGTGGTGGCCGGGGTGCTGCCGCCGCCGCAGGCCGCCAGGATACTGGTCATGACAATGACGACTACCAGCAAGGCCGGCCAGCGTCGTTGCACGCCATTCGTCCGGCGCCAATTGGTCCGCATGATTCTTTCTGTCCCTTCGCTCGTCCAACGTGCCGTGCCGCGTCGCCGGTGCGCGAACGCGAATGCCGCGAATTCTACCACGCTGGTGCCCCCTGGCTCCGCGTACATTCGTACCGAATCGCGCCTGAATGTTGAGATAGAACGTTTTGCGCCGGGTGAGGTTACCAGTGCAGCCGGTTCCTTCTCGGCGCGTCTGCGCGGCCCTCGGGTATACTGCCGATCACGGAAAAAGCTCAGAGGGGGACGCTGATGAAAACCGCACATGCCGAGGAGGCCTTGGCAATCGTATCGCTCGAACGTCCGCTCGATGCGACCGTCACGGTGCCCGGCTCGAAGAGTTTGACGAACCGGGCGCTATTGATCGCGGCGCTGGCGTCGGGGCGCTCGACCCTGACTGGGGCGCTGGCGAGCGACGACACCCGCTATATGGCGGGGGCGCTCCGTGCGCTCGGGATCGGCGTCGTGCAGGACGATGGGCCAGATGGGGCGACGTTTACGATCGATGGCTGCGGCGGTAAATTCCCGGTTGCCGAAGCCGATATCTTCATCGGCGCGTCCGGGACAGCGGCGCGTTTTCTGACAGCGGCATTGGCGCTGGGGCACGGGCGGTACACCCTCGATGGGGTGGCGCGGATGCGCGAACGCCCGATCGAGCCGCTCCTGACGGCGCTGCGCCAGCTCGGCGCGACGATCTATAGCCGCGATGGGACCGACTGCCCGCCGATCGTGGCGGAGGCGGCAGGGCTGCCGGGCGAAGAATGTAGCGTGCGCGGCGACTTGAGCAGTCAGTTCCTCAGTGCGCTGCTGATGGTCGGGCCGTACGCGGGTGGCGGGTTGTCGGTGCGCGTCGAGGGCGAGTTGGTTTCGCGCCCGTATATCGGGATTACCACCGCGATCATGCGCGATTTCGGCGCGACGATCATCGAGCAGGCGGATCGGTACCTGATCGCGCCGGGGATCTACCGCGCTCGCGACTACGCGATCGAGCCTGATGCGACCGCCGCCTCGTACTTCTACGCCGCCGCCGCGCTCACCGGCGGCACGGTGCGCGTGGCGGGGCTTGGGCGCGGGGCGGTGCAGGGCGACCTCGCCTTCGTGGATGTGCTGGAGCAGATGGGCTGCACCGTCGAGCGCGGCGACGACATGATCAGTGTCCGTGGCCCGGCGCAGTTGCGCGGCATCGATGTCGATATGGGCGACATCTCCGATACGGCCCAGACTCTCGCGGCGATCGCGCCGTTTGCCAGCGGGCCGGTCACGATGCGCGGCCTCGCGCACGCGCGCCTGAAGGAAACCGATCGGGTCGCCGCTGTTGTGACCGAACTGCGCCGTCTCGGGGCCGTAGTCGAGGAGCGCCCCGATGGGATGACGATCCAGCCCGGCCCGCTGCACGGCGGCACCGTCGCCACCTATGATGATCACCGGATGGCGATGAGCTTCGCGCTGGTCGGCCTGCGCGTGCCGGGGATTCGGATCGCCGATCCCGGCTGCGTCGCGAAAACGTTCCCCGACTACTTCGCGCGATTCGCCGCGATGCGGGGGTAAACGATTAGCGCCAACCGCACACCGGTGCGGCTGGCGCTCGTCTATCGCTCGATTGTTCCTTTCTTATCCTCGATTCGTTTCTCGCCCTCTCCCCCTCGTCTCTGTGTCCTCTGTGCGCTCTGTGCGCTCTGTGGTTAAATCCCTCGTCCTCCTGCTCAGTGCTCCCCACCGGTCAGGCGCAGGCCGATGATCCCGCCGATCAGCGCGGCCAGCGCGATGAGCTTGGGGAAGTCGCGCGACTCGCCGAGAACCAGCATCCCGATGATCGCCGTGCCTGCCGCGCCGATCCCGGTCCAGACGGCGTAGGCCACGCCGACCGGCAGGGTGCGTAACGCCTGAGTCAGCAGATAGAAGCTGACCGCCCCGCAGAGCGCGAAGAGGGCTGTCGGCAGCGGCTTGGTGAAGCCTTGACTCGCCTTGAGACTCAGCGCGAACCCGATCTCGAAGATCCCGGCGATGACGAGCATGATCCAGGCCATCTTAACTGCTCCTTTGCCGCCCAGGTCAGAGCCGAGCGGCACTGGTGTGTGTCCTTATCGTGCGGCATGGTGTATTGGTCGTATGCGAGGTTATGGCTGATCTGGCGGGCCACAGATCGGGTGTATCAGCGTCAGCACCGTCACTTCCGGCGCGCTATTGAAGCGTAAGTAGGGGGGGACGGCACCGAGTCCCCGGCTGGTATAGATCGGCGGGTTCGGATGCCAGCCCCGGATATAGCGTCGCCCGAGTCGCGGCAACATCGGCGCACCGACGAACGGCAAGACGATCTGCCCGCCGTGACTGTGGCCGGAGAGTTGCAGATCGACGTTGAGCCCGCGCTGCACGACGATATCGGCTACCTCGGGTTCGTGGGCGAGGAGCAGGCGAAATTCATCGGCGGGTACCGGGGCGAGCGCGGCTTCGAGATCGTCGTGGGCGCGTGTGCTGGAGTCGACGCCCACGAGCCACCAGGGCGCACCGAGCGGCGCACAGAGGCGGCGTGACTCATTGCGCAGCACGGTGATTCCGACCTGCGTCAATCGCGCCGCGAGGTAGTCGGCCCCCGCCCAATAATCGTGATTGCCGAGGACGCCGTAGACGCCAAGCGGCGCGTGCAGTTGCGCGAGGAGCGCCAGCGAGCGCTCGAAGTCGCGGGCGACGCTGTTGACATAATCACCACCTAGGAGGATCACGTCGGGGGTGGCGGCGTGGAGCAGGGCTACGGCACGTTTGCGCAGGGCGGTGGGGCGGTGGGGCTCGTGGTGGATATCGGTGATCAGGCCGATCCGCAGCCCGGCAAGCTCGGGGGTGACCCGTGGCAACGGCGCGAGAATTTCTTCGAGATGGAGCGAGCGCGGGGCGATATGCTCACCGTGATAGGTGATCGGTGGGAAGCGCCCGATGATATCGAAGGTGGTGCCGAGTGCGGCCTCCAACGGATTCTTCGAGGAAAAGGAGAATTGCAGACCGCCGATGCGGATGTGTAACGCCTCTGTGGCGGTCTCGTCGCTCACGCTCGCTCCGTTGTCCTGACCATGCCGCTGCATTGCGACCGTTGCGTGGCTATTGCCGATCCGCACACGCCACCTATTCTAGTCGCTGGTTTGTGGGTCGGGCCACTGATGTGCGTTCAGCCGATGAACGCACGCGCCGCATTGATGAGACAGGCGATGGTGAGGACCGTGACCGTCAAGCCTTCGCGCCATGTACCCGTGGTGAAGCGGAGGCCACGGAACGGCGGGATTCCGAAGCGGGTATCGAGCGGCCAGAGGAGCGGCACCCCCGCTTTTGTGAACCCGTCGGCCAGGAGATGGAAGGCATACCCCCAGCCGAGCAAGAGTCCCAGGTGTGCCCCGCGCCAGGGGAGGAGCGGCACGTCGCCATTCAGTGTAATCCCAGCGAGTGCGGATAGCCCGACGAGATGTGTCCAGATCCACGGCAGGAACAGCAGTTCGCCGATGACCACGATCCCGGCCAGCGCCAGTAGGGAGTGTGTGGCCCCGCGATGGCCGAAGATCTTGTTGATCAGCCAGGCGAACGGTTTTAGGAGGGGAATGCCGAGGATTCGCTCGTTCGCCAGTCGGCCATCGGGGTGATCGAGGTCTGGGAGCAGCGAGCCGAGCAGCACCAGCGCCAGCGCGATCGGCAGCGCCACCACGGAGTGCGTATCGCCCAGCAGCGGCACATTGACCCCGCCGAGCGGCTGGACCCAGAGGGTTGCATAGGTGATCACGCCGATCGTGACGTGTGACTTCCCGGTCATCCGTGCGCCTGCATCGTTACTCCAATAATTGGGCTTGTTTAATCCAGCGTCAGTTCATCGAGGACCAGTATCCTCAGCGCATCGACCCACCGCAGATCGCGATCGTTGGTCAGAAATGCTTCGCATCCGGCTGCCAGTGCTGTGGCAATCTGGATAGCATCGGGTGTTCGCAGATTATGCTGGGCACGGAGATCGGCGGCACTGTCGGCGATGTTGGCGTTCACATCGAGGAGTTGCAGATTACGGCTCTCGAAGAGCATGAGGCGGTAACCGCGTTCCAGTGTCGCATCGCCGATTCGCTTCGGTACTGTTAGTGCTTCGGTGAGCGTAATGATCGAACTGCGACCGGTGAGTTGACCGCCGTCGATACGCCGGAAAATTTCGCGAACCAGGCTGACGTAACGTGGATTATGCTCTACAAAGTAGATAAACGTTGACGTATCGAGGCCGATCGTGGTGACCGCTGCGAGAGCATTATTAAGTGCGGTCACGGGCGGTGATCCCACTCTTTTCGCAATTCATTGACGTACTCTTGTGCATCCATGCCGACTGAGGCATATGCGCCCAATCCCTCGAAATCTAACAGGCTATATTTCCCGTCAGGCCCAGTCTCGAGCGCATCGAATAGGTCTTTGGAGAGGAGCATGAGCAGGCGACGCTTTTCTCCTCTGGTGCGTGTCTTGATCTGTTGCTCGTATAACTCTTCAATCGTCAGTGTTGTTATGGTCATGTCAGCTACCTCACCGAAAGATCTCCCCTTCGCCTCACGGCGTACAAGCACACTCATTTTAGCGTATCACGGCGCCGGACGACAGCGGGCTGATTTGTGCTACCATGCCGCCTGTCTAACCATTAGGGCAACGCTGGAGGAGGGGGCGAATGAGCGGGTCAACGGGGCGCGTGGCGCTCGTCACAGGCGGGGCAAAGGGGATTGGTCAGGCAATCGCCTTGCGGCTGGCGCAGGATGGGATCGCCGTGGCGATCAACTATCGTGGCAGCGCGGCGGCAGCGGCCGAGACGGTGCAGCAAATCACCGCCGCTGGCGGGCGCGCTATCGCCCTGGCTGGCGATGTGGCCGCTGCTGCCCAGGCCGCGAAACTGGTGTCCGACACCGTCGCCGAGTTCGGGCGGCTCGACATTCTCGTCAATAACGCAGGGATCACGCGCGATAACCTCACCATGCGGATGAGCGAGGACGATTGGGATGCCGTGCTGAGTACGAACTTGAAAGGCGCGTTCTTATGCGCGAAGGCGGCGCTACGACCGCTGTTGAAAGCGCGTGAGAGTGGCCGGATCATCTCGATCAGCTCGGTGGTCGGGATTATGGGCAATGCTGGTCAGATCAACTATTCCTCCGCGAAGGCCGGGCTGATCGGGATGACCAAGAGCCTGGCGCGCGAGGTCGCGTCGCGCGGGATTACCGTCAACGCCGTCGCGCCGGGCTTCATTCGCACCGATATGACCGCCGCGCTCGGGCACGAGGTCCAGGAGGGGATCTTGAAAACGATCCCGCTCGGCTACCTTGGTGAGCCGAGCGATATCGCCGACGCGGTCGCCTTTCTCGCCTCGCCCGCCGCGCGCTACATCACCGGGCAGGTGATTAGTGTTGATGGCGGGATGGCGATGTAGGCGGAATGACGAATGACGAATAGGTTCCTGTTGGGGACGATACGAACGGACGCGAGAGGGTTGGTATGAAGAAGCAAGGTAAGTCAACACGAGGCGAATCTATTCGTCATTCGTACCCTAAAGGGCATAAATCATTCGTCATTCGTCATTCGCCGATGCGGTGTCCGCATGCTTAAGAAAGTGTTGATCGCCAACCGTGGGGAGATCGCCCTGCGGATCTTGCGTGCCTGCCGCGATCTGGAGATTCCGGCGGTAGTGGCCTACAGCGAGGCCGATCGTGATTCATTACCGGTGCGACTGGCGGATGAGGCGGTCTGTATCGGCCCGCCGCAGAGTTCGCGCAGCTACAACAATATCCCCGCGATCATCAGCGCGGCGCGGATTACCGGGGCTGATGCGATCCACCCCGGCTACGGTTTCCTCTCGGAGAACGCCTATTTGGCCGATGTCTGCGCGCAGGTCGGCCTGACCTTCATTGGGCCACCCGGCGCGGCAATCGCCAAGATGGGCGATAAGGCTCTCGCCCGGAAGCTGATGAAAGAGGCCGGGCTGCCGATGCTGCCCGGCAGCGAAGAGCCGTTGCCGAATGTGCGCGCGGTCCAGTCGGTCGCCCGCAAGATCGGCTACCCGATTATCCTCAAGGCGGCGGCGGGCGGCGGTGGCCGTGGGATGCGGATCGTGCGCTCCGATCGCGAATTGTTGACCGCGCTGCCGGTGGCACAGGCCGAGGCCGAGGCGGCGTTCGGCAACGGCGATATCTACGTCGAAAAATATCTCGAAGACCCGCGCCATATCGAGGTGCAGATCATCGCCGACGGCAAAGGTCATGTCGTTGCTATCGGCGAGCGCGAATGTTCGTTGCAGCGGCGGCATCAGAAGGTGCTGGAAGAGGCGCCCGCACCGAACCTACGCGATAGCGTGCGCCAGAATCTCTTCAAGGCATCGATCAAAGGGGCGAAGGCGATCGGCTACGCCAGCGTTGGGACGTTCGAGTTCCTGCTGGCGAAAGATGGCAACGTCTATTTCATGGAGATGAACACCCGCATCCAGGTCGAACACCCGATCACCGAGGTGACGACCGGGATCGATCTGGTGAAGTGGCAATTGCGGCTGGCCGCTGGCGAACCGCTCACCCTCCAACAGCGCGATATCGAGACGCGCGGCCACGCGATCGAGTGTCGGATTACGGCGGAAGACCCGACGCGCAATTTCGAGCCGAACGCGGGCACGGTGACCGGCTTCCTCGCGCCCGGTGGGCCGGGTGTCCGGCTCGATACGCACCTGTTCCCCGGCTACGTCGCGCCGCCGTACTACGACTCGCTCCTGGCGAAGCTGATCTGCTGGGGGCAAGATCGCGACGAGGCAATCGCGCGTTCCGAGCGTGCGCTGCAAGAATTCGTGATCAGCGGGATCAAGACAACGGTGCCGTTCCATCTCGGCATCTTGCACGACCCGCTTTTCCGGCGTGGCGAACTGAGTACGAACTTCATCCCGCATTACATGGATCGGATGACGCCGCGCGACAGCGACTGAGTGGGCGAGTGAAGTACGAAGCACCCATGCAGGCATATATACGAACTGCCAAGTACGAACTGAGGCTACTTCAGCTTTTCGGCGCTGATCTTTTGTCACCGACCCACTCGGCCACTCGGCCACTAATCAAGGAGAAGCGATGAGCAAGCAAGAGCCGACCGCCATTGCCCCGTTGGGGCGGGTGTGGATCGCCCCGGCGGTGCTGGCGCAGATCGTGGAGCGGTCCACCTTGAGCGTGCCGGGCGTGGCCGCGATGTGTTCGCGGCACCCGCGTTTCGACCGTTTGCGGGGCCGCGCGCTTGGAGATCATCAGCCCCCGAGCGGCGTCCATGTGCGGGTGGCCGATGATACGGTCAACGCGGAGATCGCGATCGTCGCGCGGGCAGAGGCTAATATCTTCGAGTTGGGGCGGCATATCCAGCGTGAGGTCGGCGAAGCGTTGGAGCATATGGTCGGCATGGCGGTCGGCGAGATCAACGTCTATGTGGACGATGTGCGGGCGAGCGCCTGAGTATCGCGCCGTGCGGTTTCCTAACCGCCGCGCGTGGCCGGTGTTACAATTCATCGGCGCAGAAGCAGCGGTGCGCGTGTACTGATATGCGAAATAGCCGACAAGGATAGCGATGAGCAGCGGATCAGGTACGGTAGTATCGGGCAGGCGGCACGAAGCACGGATCACCGCGCTGCAGGCGCTCTTCGAGATCGACACGGCGACCCATAGCGCCGACGATGTGCTCGGGCGTTATCTCGGCAATTCGCAGATGCCACCCGCCACGCGCGCGTTCATCGAAGGTCTGGTGCGCGGCGTCCTCGACGAGCGCGAGCGGCTGGATGTGATCATCGCGAAGACCGCCCCCACCTGGCCGGTGCCGCAGTTGCCCGCGATCGACCGGACGGTCTTGCGGATGGCGCTGTGGGAACTGCTGGTCGAGCGCGATGTGCCGGTGAAGGCGGCGATCAACGAGGCGGTCGAGCTGGCGAAACGGTTCGGCGGGGATAACTCGGGGCGATTCGTCAACGGCGTACTCGGTACAGTCGTCGCCGATCAGCGCCCGGATGCCCAATAGTTGGTCGGGGTTGATCTTTTGTTGATCTTTTGTTGATCTTCCATGGAAGTGGGTGCGTAATCGCTGGTAAGGCGGAACTTTTCTCGCTTGTCAGGCGTATTGTTGCACATAGGCGCTGAGCCGCTATACTTCGGCACTATCGAGGGGCGTTGTCCGGGTTGGCCGGATGGCGTACCGGGGGAATGCACCACAGGAGGAGAGCGCAATGTCCGCGGACACTGGGGCAACTAACGACAAGCTTCGCAAGATCATCGCGGAACAGTTGGGCGTTGAAGAGGAGCGCGTCACCCCTGAGGCACACTTCATCGAGGATCTCAATGCTGATTCCCTGGACCTGGTCGAGTTGATCATGGCGCTGGAAGAAGAGTTTGGCGTCGAGATCTCCGACGAGGATGCGAACACGCTGACCACGGTCGGCACGGCGCAGGAATACATCAGCGAGCACATGAGCTAGTGCGAGGCGTGGGCTGTCATTGCGGGAGGGCGACTTCTCGGCATGGCGACCACTTCTTTACACTGAGCAAATGGGCAACGGGGGCGCGGGGACGACATGCTGCCAATCTGGTAGCGGTTCCCGCGCCTTTGTTTCAAGTATACTTACCCATCAGGAATGGCACAGGATAGCAACTCCGGCGATGTGACTACCAGGCCGCGCGATTCGCAGCGGTCGGTGCCGGATGGCAAAGGATTGGAACAGATGGCCACGACCGAGCAGGATCAGCAAACTGCCAACTGGACACTGAACGGGAACGGCACAGACGGCGGTGGGCCGCTGGCACCGATCGGTGGCAATGCTCCGGTACCGCAGCCTGGTGACGCCGCCGATGACCAGCCGATGACACTGGTCGAGCACCTCAAGGAGCTACGCGACCGACTCGTGCGGATGTGCATCGCGATCCTGGTCGGGATGATCGGCGGTTTCTTCCTCACCAGTCGCGTTATCGATTATTTTCGCTATGTCGTTAGCAATGCCGATCCAACAGCTAGGCTAGTGCAGATAGAAGCGACCGATCTTGTTAGCACTTATCTTAAGATTACCCTCTATCTTGGCATCGCGATCGCGATGCCTGTGCTGGTGTATCAGGTCATTCGTTTCCTGGCTCCCGGCCTGACCAAGACCGAGCGCCGCTATGTCATCGCCACGATGCCGTTCGCGATGCTCTTCTTCGTCGGCGGTGTGCTCTTCGCGTCGCTGATCGCGATCCCGAACATGTATCATTTTCTCCTCGGCTTCAGTGCCGGTAAAGTTGAGAATCTCATCTCTATCGGCAGCGTCTTCGGGTTTTTTTCCAGTCTCTCGCTCTGGAGCGGCATCTTCTTCCAACTCCCGATCGTCATGTTCTTGCTCTCCGCGCTCAATATCGTCGGGTATGACGTGATGCGTAAAGCGCGCAAATATGCTGCGGTCGGCCTGATGATCGCCGCAGCGGTAATCACCCCCACCCCGGACGCGCTGAGTATGCTGATCGTCTGGGCTCCGATGTACCTGCTCTTCGAGCTCGGCCTGATCCTCGCCCGCTTCGCGCGTCGCCGCAAGCCGGTGACGGCGTAAGCGAGTAGGCAGTAGCCAGTAGTCAGATACGTAATACGGATTCTGGTATGATCCTCCCGGTTTAGTTGCGGCAATGGCGGGGGTGGGGGATGGCGCGGGCGCGGGCGGTGCTGGCGGGGCACCTGACGGCTGGGGAGTTGCGGGGGCGCTATCGCGCCTGCCGGGAGGCGAAGGAGGGGCGGCGCTGGCACGCGCTCTGGCTGGTGGCCGGGGGGCGCAGCGCGGCGGAGGCCGCCGCCCTCGTCGGGCTGGACGCGAGCCGGGTGCGGCAGATCGTGCGCCGCTACAACGCGGACGGGCCGGGCAGCGTGGCCGACGGCCATCGCACGAACCCCGGCGGGCCGAAGACGCGGCTGACGGCGACGCAGCAGGCGGCGTTGCGCGCGGCCCTCGCCGGGGCGCCGCCCGGCGGCGGCCTGTGGACCGGGGCGCAGGTCGCGGCGTGGATCGACGCGACGCTGGTGCCGGCCACCCCGACCTGGCCGCAACTCGGCTGGGTCTATCTGCGCCGCCTCGGGCAGACCCCGCAGGTGCCGCGCCCGCGCCACGCCCGGGCCGCCAGCGCGGACGAGCAAGCCGCCTGGCAAAAAAACTGACGGCGACCGTGGCCCGCGTGCGGGCCGACCACCCCGGCGCGACCGTCGAGACGTGGTGCCAGGATGAGGCGCGGCGCGGCCTGCAACCGATCCGCCGCCGCGTCTGGGCACCACGGGGGCGGCGCCCGGTCGCGGTCGGCGCCCCGCGCTACGCCTGGACCTACGTCTACGGCTTCGCCCACCCGGCCAGCGGGCGCACCGATTGGTGGCTGCTGCCGGTGGTCGACACGGACGCGATGGGCGCGGTCCTGGCGGCGTTCGCCGCCGACGCGGGCGCGGGGCCGACCAAGCGGATCGTGCTGGTGCTGGACAACGCCGGCTGGCACACCAGCCCCCGCCTCGCCGTCCCGGACGGCCTGCACCTGGCCTTCCTGCCGCCCTACACCCCCGAGCTCCAGCCCGCCGAGCGCCTCTGGCCCCTGCTCAACGAACCGCTCGCCAACCGCGACCACGCCGACCTGCCCGCCCTGGAGGACACCATCGCCGCCCGCTGCCGCGAACTCCCCGCCCAGCCGGCCCGCATCCGAGGCGCGACCCAGTACC
>JAABUN010003380.1_pt1 | contig 24875 bp, 45 predicted proteins | sample 5559311 | NCBI WGS metagenome assembly JAABUN01 (sample SAMN10711877, study PRJNA513370) | rock metagenome | isolation source: Antarctica rocks | place: Antarctica: Victoria Land, Siegfried Peak sud
CCCTGGGCTATCGGCCTCCTGCACCCGAAGCAACCCTCTTCCCTGGAGTGCTACCTACACCCCTTGGAACCCCCGACGTCCTAATGCGCTAACATTCAAGCTGGACCTCCTCACGGGGGCGGGTCACACTAGCTGAAATGGAGAATCGCCTGGAAGATAAGTTGTTGGGGGCTATTGAAAAAGCGGTGCGCTAGTCGTAAGTGCAGGTCGTCCAGGCGTCGCCCGTGCCGTCAGGGTTGACATAAGCGTATTGAGTACAGCCATCCGCTAACGGCGCTCTGCCCTTTTTTCTAATCAATGTAGCGGGATGGCGCTAACAAAGAAGTTGCAAAAGTTCGGCAGTTCCTACGGCGTCCTCTTACCCGTGGACACGATAGCTCAGATGGGTATCGACCCTGCGGACGACGACGACCGGATGCTGACGTTTGAGCTATACGGAGAAACGTTGCTGATTCGCCGCCATAGTTCAGCCAAGCCGACTCTCCAGCAAATCGCGCTACTTTTAGGCGCAGAGGTTGAAGACGCGGCTAAACTGCCGAAACGTCTTAGTGTTTCTGACACACCGGCAGACCTGAAGCTTGTACTTGAGTTGCTCGAGTTTGCCCCCAGAACCGCTTATGAGGTTGGGCAATGTCTAAAAGTCAGTAAGGATAATGCTGAAAAAAAGCTCAACAAAGCCGTGAGTAAGAATTTAGCCGTTAAAGATGGGACCAGATATTCGCTGAACGAGAAACTATTCTGAGCAGCAAAAAGAGCGTTAGCGTCCCGCTCTACCTATCTCGCCGGTGGCTACTCTAGTTGCTGGCGGTTAGGGAGGGCGGGTGTTTTAGCGGTTACCCCACGCGCCGATGTTGTCCATTTCAGCTCGAGCTACAAAGCGGTAAATGTTACTGGTGCGGTTGCAAACTCGTGAAGTCAGGCAAAGGGAAGTACCACGTAGACCACCGCGAGCCCCTCAGCAAAGGCGGTAGTAACGGGCCTGAAAATATTGTTTGCGCCTGTCCTACGTGCAATTGCACTAAGGGCGCGAAGTCTCCCCTCGAGTTCGCGGGCCGATTGTTTTAGAAAGAAGGTGTAAATGTCGGAATCAACCAATGCTTTGTATCAAGCACTAGTGGCACGGCTCTCCCAAATTACGGGACAGAGTGTAGGCGATCTGAGCGGCGCGTCAAATTACAGGCTACTGTCTTACCTGCTGCTGCTTTTCAACAATTTCAACGGTAGCGCAGGTGGCACCGGCGGCTCTACTCCGGTCGCCTCAAACTATGCGCCGACTTATAAACGTACAGCGACCATCACACCGGGCGCTAGCGGCGCGCGCATTGTCCGAGCGGAGTTCGTTACTACCCATGCGGCTGCTAACGGTTCGGACATTCGCCTGTTTGATAACTTAGGCGCACCTGTACCCTCTTATGTCTACAGCGTCCAAGCCGATCCGAGCGGCCTCAAGTATGGCGTTTCATGGCAGGCTGTATTAGTCTCGGGAGTAGCTGCTAGCTTTGAGATTCGTTATGGCGACCCTAACGCGAGCTTTGCAAGAATCGATCAATCTGACTTTGCCGAACTCTACTACGGCGCTCGGTATAGCCAACTGTTAGCCGGGCAGGCTCTTGCTAACGGGCCGGAAGTAGCCTATTTACCTGCTGACTTTGAGACGGCAGGCGTGCAGCTGTACGGCAACCGTGACGACGTGGGCAACCTCACACCGACACCCGGTCCGGTAACTTTCGGGGGCGTGACTTACACTGAAGTATTTCATGGTCCTAACGGTTCTATACAGTTTGGGACTGCGGCTATAACTTCCGGTGCTATAAGTTTTGAAACCAGTATGCCAAATTCTTTAGTCTGGTGCAGCGGCGACCTGTATGAAGTATTCAGGCGTGAGGTGCTGCTTGAGGACGGTTTCGCTTGGCATGTTCGCACGGGACCAATTGGTTACGGGGGGGGCGTAGACTTGACGATTCGCTATCAGAACGTGGGTATTTGGACCGTAACGATGCTCGACAACAGCATCAGAACCCCGATAATCAACGAAAACATATCTATTGCAGTCGGCGGTGTCGCCCGACGTTTTCTCGGCGGCCCGATAGACCGCGCAGCACCGGGCTCGGCGCTCGCCTACCGCTGGGGGCTGGTAGTTGACACTAGTAGCGTAGGTGTGGAGACAGCCATAGCCTAGACAAAGCGTGTTGACATCGGTTTCACTCTTTAATGGTGCGTTAGTTTATGAACTCAAAGATGGTGATGAGGCCAGCTAGCGCACCGAACAGCAAAAAGATGAGGTTGCGTAAGGCGTCAATCTTTCGGTCTACCGAGTCGAAGCCGGTGTCTATGCGCGTCTCAAGATGAGTAAGACGCTTGTCAATCTGTTCGTAGGAACCCTCGAGCCGTGCCATCCTGACTTCCAAAGGGTTAGCTGGTTCGGGAATCATAGTTCGCGCATTGTAGCAGGTTAGGAGTCCGGAGTTGCTATGTCCTGAAGCATAAATCGTTTGCCAGCTAGCGCCGCGATCTTGGTGTTTCTTACAATCTCTTGCCACCACTACGTCAACACTATTGCTAGGAGGTAAACCCCATGACGGACGATTCGAGTGCTTACGGCATTGAGGATGAACAAGTGGATGTTGATCGAGATGACATCAGCGATCCCACTAAAGAGGAAGTGGCTATCGGCGATGCCATGGTTAATGACGAGCCAGAAGAACTGGACGAGGAAGTAACGGACGATCCCGAATACGAGCCGCTAGAACCTGATGAGCCAGCCTGAATTTGAAGGGCTAATTAGAAGCCTGCGACTTTAGTCGTGGGTAGTTGACTGCTAGGTTTCCTTCCTAAGCAAACGCCCTCACACTGGGGGCGTTTGCTGTCAACTACCGCCAGCTAAAACAAGGCGGTCTGCTTTTCCCCCGACGTAGCAGGGTTTTCAGCAGGTAGGACGCCTATGCTGACCAAGGCTTTTGATTTGGACAGGACACACCGCATACCTTAAAATCTAAGGTATACTCTTCTAACCAGACAGTCCTGGTAAGAAGGAGAGCGACGTGTCAGAAACAGGTACCGCCGAGTCGATCAGCACAAGCAACGAAGCAGCCAGGACGGAGCTTATCAGCCGCCTTAAACGCCTCTGGCAATCCGAGCCCGCAAATTACTGGAAAGAGTTTAGAGCTTCGGGACTCGAGGCTAAGGACGTATGGCCTAATCAAGTCTCCGATAACGGTAGTAAAGAGATACTGAAGCCCGAGACGATGACGCTACCAAGCAAACGCAAGGGTGCGAAAAAAGAAGCCGAATAGCGAGCGAGAATAAAAAAGCCCCGGTCAGAACGCCGGGGCTTTTGGTTTGGAGGGGGGATGGACTTTGGGCGTAAACTGAATGACTGCTCGCATTTACTGAAGGTGTCTGAAAGTTAAAGTGACCGGTAGATTTAGGTCAGGAGACCCATATGTACTTACGCATCGACAAGCTCCAGTTCGAGTTGCCGCAGCCGAAAGAAAAGAACCCTAATGGTGCTGCCGCCGTTCAGGAACTCATGGGTGGACGCTTTGGCGAGATGTCCACGCTTATGAACTACACCACTCAGTCGTTCAACTTTCGCGGTAAAAAGACGCTCAAGCCCTATTACGAATTGATCTCCAACATCGCCGCTGAAGAGCTCGGGCACATTGAGCTGGTCGCTGCTACAATCAACGCTCTCTTGGCTGGTCCCGACCCTAAAGAGCAGGAAGAGCCGGTTGACCCTACGACCTCCCCCTACTCTTACGCTCAGGACGTGCGTAACACTCACCAGTTCATCGCTGGTGGCCCCGGCTCAATGGTGCAAGACTCAAGGGGAGCGCCCTGGACCGGCGACAACGTGTTCTCGAGCGGCAACCTGGTCCTTGACCTACTGCACAACTTCTTCTTAGAGAGCGGTGCTAGGCAGCAGAAACTGCGTGTGTACGAAATGGTTGACGATCCAGTCGTGAAAGCACTGACTGGCTATCTGCTGGTGCGCGGCGGGGTGCATCAGATCGCCTACGCCAAAGCCCTGGAGACGATAACGGGTGTGGCGGTCGAGAAGATGCTGCCGATACCCAACATCCCAACGCAGAAGATCCCCGAGTCGAAAAAGCTGATGGACCAGGGTATTCACCTCAAGCTTTACAGATTCAGCCCCACCGACTATACCGAGATGGGCAAGATCTGGAAGGGCACGCACCCTGACGACGGTCAGGAAGTCTTCGTCACCGACGAAATCCCCGACGGTGCCCCGACGGTTGATGGTGGACACGACTCAGCAGCGTTCGCGCCTGAGTACGACATGGCCGAGATCATGGAGATTGCTCAGAAGCTGCACGCAAACATGAAATAGCTAGTAGCTGAGTCACACATTGAGCCCGCCATAGCAGCGGGCTTTTTCCTTGGAGGTCAGCATGAAACTGAACAATACCTCTTAATCGCTTACTTTCTGAGTAGGCAACGCCTCAAAATTCGTAAAAGCGAACTCACCGAACAGAGCCCTAGCCGCCCCGTCATAAACGCGGGCGGCATCTTCTTTATCAGCGTAAGTGCTTTTGGCTAGGCGTCGGTGATCCGGTGCCAGACGGTTGGAGGACTGACAGCCCTGAACTTCGCCTGTCTGGTCTGTACTTCGACGCGGACGCGGACGACAGCATAGTAGATCAAGCCTTCGTCCTCAACGAACCCCTTGTAGGTCATGTTGCGTGAGGTGTGGGCGTAGGCTTGAAAAAAGGTTTGTTCGCCCTTGAAGGTTCCGGTGACGGTCTGCTGATCGGCCTCGCTGATTCGCTCTAAACGGGCAATGGAAAAGCCTTGGACTTTGTTTAGCTTCGCGGGCTGGTAGCCCATGCGTCCCTGCGCTTCAGGTAAAGGCTTCCTGGTAGCCATGCCTTGAGCGTATAACGGCTGGTGCACGCCCGCGTGTCGGGTAAGCCAGCTCTATTAGAAAAGCCCGCTTAAAGGCGGGCTAGTTTTTTGGAGGTATCTGTGGATACTAGCTAGTGCAAATGGAAACCGGGGTAATCGTTAAGGTGGTTCCACACGTCCGGGCCTTCGCCTAATGCCTCGGCGTGGTCACTGTAATTTAAGACTTCAAGCCCTATGACTTCGCCCGCTTCGTCCAGGTCAATGATGTAGTCCTCGAGTCCTGGTTCGTCTAGCTCCACGGTTTCGGCAACCTTGTTGTAACTGAAGCGGAAGTAGGCCGCGTCAACGTCCTCGTCATACTCTTTCTCTATATAGTCCATGTTCACCCTCCTTTCCCTCTCTTTGCGCTATGGTCGATGATTGTCATGACGTGCGGGCCATTAGGACGCCTAGTATAGACCACGGTCAACCCGCGATTATGTGAGGTAACAGCGCGCGCTTCAAGCGTGTTTTTCCTCCTGCCCTTTACCCCAGCGCCGCATCTCTCGAAAACTTCCACAATCTCGTCATAGGTTATGTCCCGCTGGCGCATCCGCTTTTCGGCGTGTCCCGAAAAGGTGATGTCGTCATAGCCAAGAAAGCGGTCGGGGATGATCTGCACTAAGTCGTCCTAATTGGTTTCGTCGTCTTGGTACTCGAGAAGATCGTCAAAGGTGACGGGCTTGCCCGTAAGGGTGCGTAGTACTCTTACCAGTTCCCCCAGCGTGTCTAAGTCAACCCGTTTCGGTGGTTTTTCTTTGTTCGCTAGGCGGTACACCATAGGAATACGAGTGTAAGAACCAAGGGCGAGCCCCACATCATTAGGCTTGACGTTGTTCGCTTCCATAAAATCCGCAAGTTTCCATTTGGCAGTCGCCACATCTAAGAGTCTAGCAGGGGTGCTTAGCATGTACTAAGACTATCACATATAGTGTACCTTTACAAGGACTACTAGAAGTGATAATATAAGGGAGTTAAAAGCCGTACTACTTCCTACGGCAGGCGGCTTTTAACAACTCTTTTAGGAGGTAGCTACATGTTAGCACCACAAGCCCCTAGCAACATTAAGCCCGCTTCACTCAAGCCCCCGAAACAAACGAAGCTCTTAGGTGCCGTTGTCAAAGACGTGGGCCTTATCACCACCGTCAGCGCGGAGCTGTTCGACTGTTTCGCTCTGGTCGAAAGGCCGGACGGCACCGAGTCTCACGTGTTCGTTGCCGATCTAAGCAAAGACAACGTGGTCTTTCCAAGCGAGCCGCAGCCCTACGCGAAGACGACCCGCCGCTTGGGTTACGGGCTCTTTGGCGATTGCTACCAGCTCAAAACGGTCGAGTTCAGCGACCTCACCCACGTTGACGAAGCTGAAAGAAACGCCGCATGAACGGCCCCCGAAAGCTCAAAGAAGTACGCCGCACCGACACGACACTGACGCTTATTACCGAGCAAGACGACGCTACCGTAGAGTTCAACTGCGGCTTGGGTGACACGTTCTATTACGGCTTGCAACTCGTCAGCGTCGGTAATTCAGTCAATTCGGAGCCGCTTACTTACATCTCTTTAAGCTGCCGTGATGAGTTCGGAACGTCCTACCACTACACAGTTGAAACGGATGAGCCGGATAAATTCTTACCGCTAATTCAAAAATTTCGGCAGTACCCGGTGCTCGAGAGTATTTACTACGGCGACGATCACATCACAGTCGAATTTATTCGCGTTGACGGTAAGCCCGACATGCTCACTATCGGCACAGTGGGCAACCATCACGAGTACACCCTAACGGCCTTGGTAGCTGCGGTGGCACACGGCGACTGCACAAGTTTTCCACTTCGCTCTTACGAATTGGTTGACCGTACGGGCCAAAAGTTAGTGTTTCAGATGCTTGTCCCGGCTGACAAGCTAAAGCGGTTCGTTGCCGACCAATACGCCTACTTCCAAGCGTTAGAAGAACAATACAGCCCAAAGCATGAGGCCGCCGACTTTCCCAACGTTTTGCAGCAAGCGGCTTAACCCAGTGACCAAAAGTACAGCTCCCTCAGAGATGAGGGAGCTTTTTGTAGGGGTGCAACCCGCAAGGCAACCACCCCTACGCCTCTTAGGAGACAAAAATGAGTTTAGAACATAACGACGACCGCCGTAAAGCCATAAGCCGACGCGCTAAAGAGATGGCGAAAGCTGCAAGGGTGGTAGGGCCACAGGTTCGCAGTATGGCGATGTACGACAAAGACCCGAACAAAAAAGTTGAACTTGCCAAGCTGTTAGCCGCGAACGTCCTCGAGCCGGGTGTGTTCGGGCAAGTGATGAGTTCGCTAATTACAGAAAACGAAAATGGTTTCCGGCAAAAAGTTGTCCGGGAAGGAAGCGTCAAGGCGACGATTGAGAAGATGTGCGCTGACGTCCCTAATCTTATGGAAGGCTGGTCTCTTACGGCGCTCGCGCAGTACATGGGCGTGTCTCGTACTGATGACCGTTTACGCAAATGTACGCGAGCAATGACCGCAGCATTTGCCAAGATGCACGTTGCTGCTGAGCCCTATCAAGGCTTTTTCAAGGTGCTTACCTATGTCGAAGCGGCAGTCAAGCAGGAACAGCAGCGGGCAAGTATCGAAGGGCAGATCAAGAGCCGAGCTAGAAAGTCCAAGCCCTTACGGGTACGGGGTATTGAGCCGACCGGCAAGCAAAACTTGCAGCTTGCCTGGTGGGATTTGCCACAGATGAAACAGCTCGAGGGGGGTAATAGATGAACTTGGAACTAACCAAAATCCGCAGAGACGACAGCGCCCAGCCCCGCGCTATGCTCAACACCGACCACATCAAAGACTTAGCCGACGCGCTCGAGGATGAGCGCGATCTGACGCCGGTTGACGTGTTTTATGACGGTCATTCCTACTGGCTGGCTGACGGCCTTCACCGTTACAGCGCCTACCACCGGGCAAAGCGTGACGAGATACCCGTCAACGTACATGGGGGCGATCTGAGAGACGCGGTTCTCTACAGCATCACCGTCAACGCTAAGCACGCAACGCTGAAACTCACCCGCGAAGAGAAGCGGGCGGGGGTGGCGCGGCTGCTAAAAGATAAAGAATGGGGACAGTGGAGTGACAGCGAAATAGGGCGTAGAGCGGGGGTTGACCATAAAACCGTTTCTAAACTTCGGGGTGACTTGGGAATTCCCAGGTCAGATGTCCGTAAAGGCGCAGACGGGCGCACGATCAACATTTCCAACATTGGTAAACCGAAGTCGGCAGACGACGAGTTACCGACTAGTGATCAATCACAAGTGACAGCACCCCAAGCCGACGTTCCTGAGTACACTCAACCCCGCCACCTCAAGACCTACAGCCCGCCGCTGACGCCTGAAGAACCCGAAGAGGATGACCGACTCGAGTATCAACCACCTGAAGACGAAAACATAGATGATGAGCCGTTTGATCTAAGCGTATACCCGCGTCCGGCTCCTAAGTCGTCAACCGCCGATATTCGGGTCAAGCCGCCCGACCCGTCGAAACAGCGCCCCTTTATGCGAGCGTTTCTAGCTGCCGGGGCGTTCAACCGGCTCAGCGACGAGGTGATGGTCAAGGCGCTGTTATCGCCCGAAAACAAGACGCCGCAGGAAGGGGCGCTCGAGCAAGAGTTTGAAATAGCGATGGACAAGATGCGGCGGTGTATGGCGCAAGCCGAGATTGAACGAAGGACGGTCACAGCGTGAACGACGACTTGACCCTCGAGCTGACCACCGAGCAAGCCCTGTACTTTGCCGAGCTTGCCGATCACAGCGACAAGACACTCCCAGAGATTCAAGGGGCGTTTCACACCATGCTTCAAGAGGCGGCTGAACATCCGTTTAGAAGTCAGCTCACGCCGCAGCTAGAAGAACTGCTGGCTTACCTCGAGTCTTTACCGGAGGTGGACTGTGCCGCGTTACCGGCTGAAGCTTACGGAGCCGTCAAGGGCTGGCTAATGCAAAGCGGCGTGATGGTCGGCTTTATCAGTGGGTACTACGAAGTGATGAGCGCCGAAGCGTGACATGAGTCTCTATTCAATACCTAATTATTTAAGGTATTCTTGTTTGACCAGTTTATCTGGACAGGGGAGAGTGTTATGTCAGACGAGGGTAACGACGTGTCCGTCAGCGAAGCCAACGCCACCGCGAGAACAGAGCTTGTCAAACGCTACAGCGCCGCCCGCTTAGACCGCCCAGTGTGCCGTTGCCTCGCTTTTCAGCGGGGCCTTTCCTTTGGAGGAATCATGACCACCGAACCGCAAACCGACCCGACAGCCGAACTCACCTTAGCCCGCGCCGATCTAAAGAGTGCCGACGCGCACCTACTCGAGCTAGAGGCGACCATGCCGCCGCCTGTTGACTTGGGGGCGGTACAGGCTAAACTTGACGCCCTACAAGTTGCCTACGAAGCGAAGCAAGCCGAGGTGAAACAGCAGAGCGCCGAGCGCCAAGCGTTTCGTAAAGAATCTTGGGCATGGCGCAAGCTTGCCGGAGTGCCTCAGACGCTTACGCCTCTGTCCCCGACTGAGGTGGCCTCAAAAAAGCTTTAGCCGTCTCGAGCGGCAAAACACCCCGAACCCTGGTAGGCAGCTCGCTGCTGCCGCGTAAGGACTTTTCTCTAGGCGACTACAGCGGCGAGCTGCGCCTGACCCTCGAGGCTATCGATCGGATGGTTAAGCGCAACGCCGCCGAACCGTGGCCCGACGTCTCCAAAATCAACTCGGGCACCATCGGGCGACTGAATCACGCTGTCACCGCTGCTGTGAAAGAAGGGGTGGGGCGCAGCGTAGCAACCTACCTCCTTAACCTGAGTTCGGAGTTTGGTTGATGGCGAAATCCTTGTCCCTGACGCAACTATTGCCATGATACCAACGCCCACTATCGTTAAAAGACGTACAAATTCTCGAAAAAGGGTGAACTACCAGCGTTTCAGAGGTTTTTGAATGCCCGAAGTGCTGTATTTGCGTCCCTGACATGGAAGTAACTCCGAACTCAGGTTCCTTAAGCTGGATTTCTTGGCTCGAGCGTTCGGGACCGACTGGCACGTTACCGAAACCGTCCGGCTACTCGGTCAGTTGCGTCAGCGTATGGTCTGGGACACTGGCATATTCGGCGGCGGCATCCTCTCTTACTGGCGCATGAACGCCCGCTTTACAGATAGCTATAACGGCGTCCCAAACGGCGGCGTAAACGACCTCAACGACAAAGAGGACGCCCTTGGGTGGGGCATGGTCAGCGACGCGGTGTATCGGCTGTGGTCGGTCTTGGGACAATATCCTGAGCACCGTGAGCTGGTCGAGTGGGGGCTGAAGGCGCTACTACTCACCGAACGCAAGTGGCACCTCAAGACCGGGGCGAACTTTCCTGAAGACCGCGTTCAGCACCCCTTTAACCGGATGCTGAACCACTACTACATGCAGGCTGAAATAGCGGAGAAAGACCCGGCCCTGTATGAAAAGATAGCGGCAGACGTTCGCAAGGGCGTAACCGTTCGGCAGAACTGGATAAGTGGGAGCGCCGCCGAGCGCGCCGCGTGGTGCCGGGAGAAGCTCGAGTGGGCGGTCAACGCCCAAGAAGCTGAGATGTGCCTGTACCAAAACGGCGACTATGCCGAGTGCGCGACGTGGGCGTACAACGTTTACGCGGCGACGTTGGAGAGTCAACGCAACACCCGACGTGAAGATGGCTACCAGCCGACCGTGTACGTGTGGCACGCTCAGGTTTTCTTTATGCAGACCGGGATCAACGGTTTGGGGATATTCGCCACAGAACGTTTTCAGAAGGCTTTGGCGAATACACAGTACGCTGTGACGCAACCTGCGCCGCTCCGGTATCGCCGCGTCGGTGAGGAAGCTTGGAACGACGTGTTTGCTTGGCTGAACCATGCGCCCGTGTCGAAGCGGATTGTGGACAGCAAAGACCGAAAAGGGCAGGTTGAAAAGTTTACGTTCACCAACGAACACCAGACGCGCACTTTGGTTCACAACGCTATCGTGCCGCGCACGACGCCCGGGAGCGGGGACCAGTACTTTCAGGAAACGACCTGGGGGAACGACGCGGGCGGCGCGCTGATGTTCGGTGGCGACGACCTACTCGAGTACAGCCGCCGTGAGTGGGGGACCGCTGAGAAGCCGACGAGCCGGGCCGATGACGTGGGTTGGTTGTGCGGATACGCTTTAAGGCTAGGAATACAGGCGGGGTTAATAAAATGGAGCTGATTCCAAAAGACGAAACGTTGAGCGAATTATAGGGCTGCTTTAGACACGGCCTCGGCTAGTATTTCACCGCGCTCCTCTGCGTTCATTGCGCGTACGGCGTCCGCTACCGCCTCCGGAATGCTTAGGCGCAACGTCATGCTCACACGTCCGGGTTTAGAAGCCGCGTCACGCTGCGCCTCGCGCCGTTTGTCCTCAGCGTAGACGTGCGCCTCACCTCGCGCCCTAGCGTCCAAGTGCGTGCGTAGCTGAGACAAGATGCGCGCCTGTTGCCCGCGTAACCCGCCTAAATCGGCGGCGTCTTTAGAGGCTATCTCGAGGTGCTTGGGAAGCATCAGAGAGTCGGCGCGGATAGCGGCGCGCAGCTTCATGGTCTCAACGTTTAACTCGACTAGGGCTAAGAGGGTGCGGCCAAGATCGTCTTGAGCGCGTTTAGAAATTTGCGAGTACCGGACCGGGTGAGCTACCACGAATGGCTCCGTTCCGTTTTAATCGTCCCATTGGGTAAGGCGTAGGTCTCTACGCTGTCTTGGTCGCAATCCTCGGTTTCGTCGTCGCAATCCTCCATATGGTAGTGGAGAAGCACCGCCTCTCCAGAGGCGCGTGCCTCATCGAACTTAGCGGCGTACTCCGGCGCTACCGGGGGTTGGGCAGTTTCTACTGGCTGAGGAACCGCGATTTTAGGCTCAGGCTCAGGGTCGGTGGCGGCGCTCCTGATAGCGTCAATCGCCATCTCAACAGAGGCGTCTACGTTGTCAAACGACTTGTAGACGAATTTGCCGGTGTTCACGTCAAACCAGAGTTTGACGGCAGTGAGTTTGCTTTGCTGAGTTTTGCTCAACTCGTGGAACTCCGGATAAAAGTCCGCAACGTCAAAGTAAATCCGGTGGTAATCACCTTTAACCCATTCGTTGCCCAGTGTTTTGAGTGTTTTAGTGTTTAGCATTTCGTTCTCCTCGGTAGGGGTTGGGGTTGTGTTCCCCTAACTGAGATAAGTTTACTACACTGTAACGCTGTTGTCAATAGCTACACCGTAACGAGATAGCTAAGGGAGAGATATGAATCAAAACGACATGCTGGCCCACGTTGCCGTCATAGAATCTCACACCGCAGCGTTGCGGGCTGAAATCCTGATGTTGCCGGATGAACCGCAAGCCGAACTTGAGCCCGACGTGCCGGACGATTTGGAACCACCTCTCGAGCCGCCGCCGCCCGTCCTGAGCCTGCCTGCGCTCGTGCGAGAGGTAACACTAACCACCGAGCAAACACGTGACCTTGAGCGCCTATTCCGCTGCTCTACGTTTATGCCGGGAGGCACCCGCGAAGCGTACAACCTTGACGGGCTGAGTAAGTCCGGCAGGTTGAACGACATCTCTCGTCACCTCTCCCTCGGTGGCGTGGCAGTCATCGCAGCGCTACGGTTTACGGGGCGGCGACACCTACTCGAGCAGCTTTACGGCATCTCGCAAAACCTGCGGGGGACGCTTGCACTACATTTCGGCTTTCGTGGCTGGGTTATTCACGACCCCGGCGAGAAGACGCACGGGCAGATCACGCCTATGGAGTCGCTGATGGCGAACGCTTTTATCGCCCAGCTCGCGTGGACCTTCCGGCAGAATCAGGGGGTAGACCCTAAGTACAAAGCCCATGCCGACTTCTGGGAGAAGTATCTGCTTACTGACTCCGTAGGGTACTGGAACAAGCGAACGGGACGAACTAAGCCACCGTTCGTTGAGATGGACCTAGCGCACCCATATGCCGCCAGCATCCGACTTTCCCACTACCTCTACAAGTTTACAAACAACGTGATATGGCGGAACGAACGTGACCGCCAAGTGAACGTGCTTATGGATGAACTGTTTCTCGTGGGTGACAGGTACGTCGTCGGCCACTTCATAAACTCCCTCAAAACTGGGCGACTCTCGCACGCCATCCAACATGCCGAGTATTTTGGCGAGTTTATTACGTCAATCGCCGATCTCGGTTTTGAGGGCGTGCTGTCCGAAACGGTCATAACCCGTTTCGCTCGCACCGTCAACTTTATGATCGACGGCAAAACGCCGGGGCTGATGAAAGGCGCGAACGGGGTAGCAGGGACGTACTTCTCGCCTCTACTCGGCAAAGACTGGATGATGCAACCGATGGAACATCCGAGGGGCAGCGCCTACACCATGCGCGCACGTGGGTACGCGCTGATGGCTTTTTGGGATCGTACGGGCGAAATCAAGGCGCTCTCCAAACAGGTAGATAACGGCGTGTTCTGCCAACCGATTGTAGGGCTGATTGGGGCGGGTAGCCGATGAGTTTCGACGCTCCCGATTTCGCTTTCGGCACTCCCGGCGAGAACATCCGGGGGGCAATGCTTGCTTACATGGACGGCTTGTTACCTGTGGACGACGATAGGCCGGGGAGGTGCCTCGCAGTCACCCGGCAGCTCGTACAAGCGGGCCTCGGCTGGAGCTATGACTTTTTCTATGAGGTCTTTCACAGCCACCCAGTAGAAGACGAGCCCGACGGCGACAAGTGGGCGCGCTCGGCAATGCGCTCCCTGCGCGAGCAGGGTAAACGGATGGCCTACACCGACACCGTGCCGGTCGTGCTGAGTGAGGTCCAGGCGGGAGATATTTACTGCAACCACAAAATCGGCTACTCAGTCGGCCATATCGCGGTTTTGCTTTCCGGCGGAATCAATGCTCAGCTCATAGAAAATACGAGTACGCAACGAGGTACGAAAATTAGCGGGTTTAATCGGCAGAGTCGGCTTGACGAAATGCCTTACGCTTACGCCGCCGAAATCTTTAGGCTCTAGGAGGTCAAAATGCCTGAACCCCGCCAAATCTCCGGGCCGCTTAGAAATCTCTCCGGCGCGCCGTACGCAAATCACAGTGTCCTCATCGAACTGGTATCTGGCTTTTACACGCCCGACGCTCAATATATCCGCAGCGTCCTGGACGTTCGCACCGACGCCTCGGGCAATTTAACGGCGCTGCTCGTGCCGAACGTGGGAGACGCCGCCAGCAGCTACCGCCTCACGGTCGGCGGTGAAACGTGGACGTTTACCGTACCGGAAGGGAATTTATCTCTTAGTTGGAGCGAACTTCGGGCCCTGGGTGTTACGACCGACTCGCCACAATATCCAACGCTGGCGGCGTATGTGGACAGCCAAATAGCGGCGGCTGGCGGTGTCGGCGGCACCGGGGGGACCGGGATAAACATACTCGGTAGCGTCGCGGGCCCTGCTAGTCTGCCGGTTACGGGCGCTGCCGGTGACGCCTACTTAATCAGCCCGAACCTGTGGGTATGATCGCCAAATACCAACGAGTACCTAAACGCCGGTCCCGTGCAGGGGCCACCCGGCGCTGAAGGCCCAGCAGGAACCGCAGGCGTCGCAGGTGTGCCGGGACCGGCGGGTGTCGCCGGGATTGACGGCCCCGCCGGAGCAACCGGCGCTACCGGCTTACAGGGAATAGCCGGGGCAACAGGACCAGCCGGGGCAGATGGCGTCGCAGGCCCGACCGGACCGACCGGACCCGCAGGCGTCGCCGGGGCAACAGGACTGACTGGGCCACAAGGTACCGGCCTGACTATTCTCGGCTCATACGCAGCGCCCGCCGAACTGCCGCCGAGCGGCGCAGCGGGTGACGCTTACCTGGTGCAGGGCGACCTCTACGTGTGGTCGGCGACCTCAAACAGCTATGAAAACGTGGGTCGGATTCAAGGCCCAATAGGTGACACCGGCCCCGCCGGAGCGCAGGGGGCGCAAGGTGTCCAGGGGCTAGCGGGTACAGACGGCGCTACCGGGGCAGCAGGCCCGGCAGGCGCAGCGGGTTCACAAGGTATTCAAGGGGATACTGGACTGACCGGACCGGCAGGCGTAGACGGCGCGACAGGTCCACAGGGCTTGCAGGGCGTCAAGGGCAATACCGGCGCTATAGGCCCAGCCGGGGCAACTGGCGCGCAAGGTACGACCGGTGCAACGGGTACCGCTGGCGCTACGGGTCCACAAGGATTACAAGGTGTCAAGGGTGACACGGGCGCTGCGGGGCCAGCAGGTACGGCAGGAGCTACCGGTGCAACCGGGCCAACGGGCGCTACAGGCCCAGCTGGGCCGCAAGGGATAAAGGGTGACGCCGGAAACACTGGAGCGCAAGGGGTAGCTGGCCCACAAGGTACAACAGGGGCAACCGGCGCGGCGGCGACGGCGGCGAGACAAGTCCTCTTGTGGACAGGCAGCGCCTATCCAGCGAAAACGTACCAGTACGCTATATTTATCGGACCAACCGACCCGGCGAGCTTGGGTATTACTCTCGTCAACGGCGACGCCTGGGAGCAGACCCTCTAATGCCTCTGGTTCGCTACGGCGGCGTGTGGGTCGATCCGCTACCTAACATTCGCAGCGGTACCAAGTGGCAACAGCGGGCGAGCATGGACACCGGCGTGTCTCGCTGGAGCTGGCAATACATCAACGGCTCACTGACCATCATCAATGACGAGAGCAAAAAAGCACTCCAGTACAGCAACACCGGCGGAGCCAGTGCCGCCGCTCACATTGCGTGGGCGGGCGCTGGCGACGTGGTGGACTCTATCGTGTACGCCCGCATCAAGACCGTTGCGGCTGGCTCGAATAATCGCGTTTACGGCGTAATCGCGCGTGGCGGCGGCACAGCCGCGAACAAACGTGGGTACCTCTTGCGCTACATCAACGGCGAGGTGGACATTGCCCGCTATAACGGCTCAAGTGTGAGTCCCGGCTTAGTACATCCAACTCTGCCTCTCAAGGTGACGCTGGTTAATACACAGGGTAACTATTTGCGGTTCAAGTTCCGATGCGTCGGAAATGAGCAGCTCGGCAAGGCGTGGCTCGAGGGTACGGCTGAACCGGACTGGCTGGTGGGTTCAAGCGCCGGAGCTTTCACTACCGCCGGACATTGTGGCCTTTTCGTCGGAGCTGGTGTAGACACCTACGCCGCCTCAGCATTTCAGGTAGCACCGCTTTAGGCTTTGCGTCTCCAACCATCTGCGCCGAAACCGTTTATGGTCGTCAGCCCGCCGAGGCTCGAGGCTAAACGCTCGCACGACCATCGCTCATTTGCTAGGAGTAAAAGAGCGATGTTAGGGCGCTCATCGTGTACCTGCCCCCGACCGAAGGGAATACCGTTAAGGCTGATCGTCGCGGGGCCAATGCTGAAATGAGACATACCTAAGTTTACCAAAAGCCATTCACACTTTGCCCGCCACTGTGCGCGCGAACTTTTTGGAGGTAGCGGTGAAAACCCTTTACGATTACCTAGCACGTCGTCCACAGACCCGCCTCGCCATCGTGCGACTCATCCTCTACGTGGCCTTTACGGTTGCTGCTAAGGCCGCGCTTGACATCGACACGCTGTACGTTCTCGGCGCGGCGCTGCTCGGTGTCGGTGACATCGCTGCTACAGGTGTGGGGAACGCATCAAAAAGAGGGGTAATGTGTTAAAATAGACGCCGTAGACGGCGAATCTTGGCAGAACGCCAGTCTACAGCTAAGCACTCAGGAGGTGCCTGTGAGTAAGTTTACCAGTTTGGTAGAACAACGCTTTAACAACTGGCTTGTTGTTTCACAAGCCCCAAGTAGAAAAGGTGACAGCTATTGGTTGTGCCGCTGTGACTGTGGAACCGAACGCGAAGTTATCAGGCACGGTTTGACAAGGGGTAAATCTTTGTCTTGTGGTTGCCTGTATAAAAGTGGGCGCGTTGATATAACCGGCGAAACCTTTGGGATGTTGCAGGTGATAAAATACTCGCACAGTGTTGACAAAAAAGCCTATTGGGACTGCATATGTGAATGCGGAAACGTTTCTAAAGCGCTCGGCGCGTATCTTAGAAATGGCACAATTGTTAGTTGCGGCTGTTACAAGAAAACCCGCCTAACGATAGAATCCACGACGCACGGCAAAGCCGCTCGAGGGAAAAACCGATCTCCCGAGTACAACGCTTGGGCAAACGCAAAAAAGCGCTGCTTTGACCCAAACTGTAATAGCTATCACCTCTATGGGGGGCGTGGGATAACTATGTCCCCCGAGTGGATAAATAGTTTTGAGGGTTTTTACGCCCACATGGGTGATAGGCCCGAAGGTTTTTCACTTGACAGAATTGACGGCAACGGTAATTACGAACCGGGCAATTGCAGGTGGGCCTCAGCAAAAGAGCAAGCTCGTAACGTATCCACGAATATTCACGTTGAGTATGGAGAGCAAAGTTATACCCTTGCTGGATTAGCTGAAAAACTTGGCCTTGGATACCACCGTCTGCATAAACTCTACAGAGTTAAGGGGCTACCCTTAAAAGAGGCGATAACTCGTTGCCGTCAGATTGCAAAGTCACGAGGCGATTAGCACAACACAACCGTTTTATAAAATACCCGCCATTGGTTAAGGGCGGGTATTTTCTTTGTCAAAGGGAGAGTGGTTAGATGTTTTTTGGGTCAGTTGTAGAGTATTTTGCTAGGCGGCCTCATAGCCGCTTGGCCCTTGTCAGGCTGATTGTTTACTTAGCCTTTGCGGCTTTTCTTAAAGTTGCTCTCGATATGGATACCCTTGTCTTGCTACTCGCTGCGATGGTCGGGGTGGGCGATTTAGGCGCAACAGCGAGCTCCAATACTGCCACAACCCCAATTAACTCGCCACGCCTCGGCGCGGGCCGTGAGATGCCTCCTGCGTTGCGTACCGCCGCCCTAGCGGTCTCCGCACTCCTACCCGGCCCTATTCCTGAACTCTTCGAACGCTGGGGCGTAGATGGTTTGTGGGCACTCGTCAGGACGGCGGAGAAAACCCTAAAGAGTCCTTTGTCAAGCGAACAACTCAAAGCCGCTCGTAACGCTGAACTCAACCGGCGGCTTGCGCAGTGAAACGGTTCTTACTGCTGACAATGTTGCTCCTAGCAGCTTGCGTTCCCACACTCACAGAAAACTCCGAGCGCGTCACGTTTACCTGCACCACAGGCGAGTGCGTCATCACGGCAGACGCTCCGATCACAGAGGTTTACGCAGCCGTCGACGGCCCCATAGCATCGCGCTATTGTTCGGGCGCTGTAACTGTTCAGCCCCGCCCATGCGAGCCGGTGGCGGGTGACTGGCGGGCTCTGGATGTGCCGCTCGGCAACTACAGTCTGACGCTGGCTGTGGGGCGCGTAGATAAACCTCCCGGTGCTGGGTTTGCTGACGTGAACCTCGTCAATGCCCGTGAGAGTTTCCGTGTTGAGCTTTATGAGGTTGAGTGACGTGCGCGCGCGCAGAAGACGATGACCATATCTGGGGGCAGCATGACAGATGAAGAAAAAAAGATGCTTGACAATCACGAAGAACTGTTGCGAGGCACTCCACTCAACCCACAGGTCGGGCTCGTCGCTATCGTCGCAGAGCTGGCGGTTTTCTTCCTACCGTGGATCGGCTTCCTGAAAGGAGCAAAATGGGGCTTTTTAATAATACTAGGCAGCCTTCTAGCAGCCTTCGGGGGGAGCCTGCTGAGCTTTATCAGAGGAATCTGGGCAAAGGGTGTGTAAAGGCAGCGAGTCGAGGCTGGCGGGTGAAAAGTGCCTACGCTGTTTTTTGGATCATCGCTCTGGCAGTCGCTGGGGTTCTGTGGACGTTCGCTCTAAACCGAGGTATCCCTTTTACGCCTACGACTATGAAGGTCTACCAGATCGAACCGAATACCCTTTGCCCCGGCGAGGGATTTAGAACCGTTACCGGCTATGAAGTTGTAAAGCCGAAAATCGGCGAGGTCTACGCCTTTTCGGTCGATTCCGATTTCGTAAGCGAGAGTGGGATCCGTATCCCGCTGGAACCTGCCGAATTTCCTTTTGACGGCGAATACGGTTACATCCTGGACGAAAGTCCGGTGCTTCGGTACGCGCCGACCGAGCCGGGGGTGTGGCACCTCGAAACTGTGCTCACAACCCACGGTAAGCAGGCGCTTCGCCTTGCAAGCCAAACGGTAACGGGCATCGAGTCCAACTCTTTCACTGTCCGGCGCTATGACGCGTCCTGCGACAATCTGACGAGTGGTTAGGTTGTTGGCTGACCTGGCGGGGCTCTCCGGGGCGTTGGTTTTTATCCTCGGTTTGTTCTGGATTTACGCGGGCGTGTCTGGGAGGTCCGAGCACTCGAGGCTGTCTGTGCTGGTAGGGCTTTTGCTTATTGCTATGGGGTTGTCTTCGATCCTCACCTGGTACACCGGAGGCGTCGCTTTCTATCTGCTGAGGGGCGGCTCTCAAGTTGTCGGGTGGACGGTTGTCTACGCGCGCCTCGCGTCAAGCGCCCTGGCTTTGTCCGCAATTATCGACTCTTTGCGGATTTGGTGGAAAAACACGCGCGCCGCCTGAACTCTGGCAGGCGCGGCGGGAACCGGCGATAAAAGAGGGCTGAAGCGGACATGAAAAACCCGCCTACTTTGTACCAAACGATACATTCCAGCGGGGTGAACCAAAAAGCTAAAGGGTTACTAGCGGTGCGTTCACCCTTCCCCTTCGCGCAATGGTCTTGCGTAGGCGCTCATCGGGGGCTGTGGAGAGTATAACGAAAATCAATCGGTTCAGCGTTTTGGTACCAGGCTCAAATATTTCGTTATCTTTTGCCCTTTATCCCGCGCCCTCTGTTCTCGCACTGCCTTTTTCCAAGTGCGGTCAAAGTCTAGAAAATCTGCGCGAAGCGTCTGCATTGAAATGTCTAAACGAGTAAAGGCAGTGGCAACAGCCTCAATCTCCGATTCAATCTGCGTTGGGAAAACCGCTTGCCGTTCTGCGACCTTTGCCATTCGGCTGACTAACTTTGACGCGCCTGCGGCACCGTTAAACATTGCTTACTCCCTCCCCGTGAAACTCACTTGCGAAACTTCTGAGACAGTCCCATCTCAGAATATCTCGCTGTTCTCGAAACTCCAGACACCGCGTGATAGCGAGCGCCCATATCTCTTTAGTAGTGGCCTCTACGACAGCCTGTACAACCTCTTCAGGCACGTCGGGATGGTCACGGGCAATTGTTGAGGCAAGTGGGCTTAACATTCTTGAGCCTCTACCCACTCGTCTAGGTCGTCATAGACAGGCGCATCCATATCAAGTTTCGTAGGGTCGTACAGCCCCAACCGCTCGGATATTCTCATCATTTGGCTAGGCTGCTCGCTAAGCTCGAGAACTATTAGAACACCTGCACAATGCAGTTCGTTCGGACCGGGGACGTGAAAATCGCTGTCGTCATCGTCGTCATGCTCTACGGTTTTATGACACGGGAACTCAACTTGTGCGAGAGAATCTGCTATTTCCTGGGCGCGGTCAGTTCTGAGATAGGGCCGTATGTCGGTACGAAAAGGGCATGACGAGCAGGGTGTAATCATGGTGTAGTTCACGCCGCCCTCCCGTAACCGTTTACCGCCGCTTCACCCATTTCGTCAGCATACCGGGTATACGCCGCGTCGAAGCATACGAGGCACGATCCCCAAATCATTTGATCGGCGGGGTGCGGGGTATCACAAAACTCACACCTTGCATTACACAGGCACTCGTCGTTTTCGTTCGGCGCAGCACCACACTCGCTACAAACCTCGGTATCTCCGAATCCGCCGCAGCTCTCGCAAGCCGCGTATTCTTCACCCCATTCGCCTGCGTTGATGATGGCGTACCCGTCGCCAAGACAGTCACCGCACGAGACGCGGGTAAGAGCCCCGATCATCCGAGCAACTCGAGGCAGCTCTCGTTACTGTAGTCGTCAGCCGCGTAGGTCAGCCCTCGGCGCGCCTGAAGCTCAGCCTCGAGTGCCTTAATTACGGTATTTCTCTCGTGGCGGGTTGCACCCTTTAAGCTCCGCTTGTTTATGATCTGCTCGAGTTTGTCGGCGTATAGCTCGCGGCGAGGGTCGCCTTCACGGGTAACATAGCCAATCTGGTTGGCTAAGCCGTGCGCTACCTTTAGCTGGTCGGTTCGACTTACAACTTGCTTCGGGTGAAATACGGGTAAAGTGTTCATTGCTGAGTCCTTTCTAGGTCTCGGTGGATTGTAGGCGGGCGCTCAACTCTGGCGGGTAGGCGCTCGCTTACTTGTCTATAAGTATACCAGACGGGTATAGACAAAGTCAATACCTAAGTGGTATGCTATGCTTATGAAGATGAACGATGACATAAGGAACGCGGCGCGTGACGCTCTTGAAAAGAGAGGGTGGACGCAAGAACAACTTGCCAAAACTGCCGGGGTCAAACAGGCTACCGTTTCACGTTTTTTAAGCGGTGATAGGAATAAAACAGCTGAGGCTGTCACTGCTATGCTCGACGCCCTGGGCCTTCAGCTCACCGTGGAGCCAAAGGGCGACGTACCGCCGGAGACAAACAAGTGAGTTTCACAGACTGCGTTTTAGAATGTGGCAAAAATACCGAGTTGGTAGAGCAATTCGACCGGCTGACCGGCTCGAGCCTCAGCAAGCTCGGCTCACGCTCGGGGTTTGACCGGATGATAGACGACGCCACCGGATACGACAGAGCGCAGGCTGCTAAGTTTGCCGCGTTTGTCTATGAAACTATTTGGATACGGCTGCCAAGGGAGGCGAAAGGTGAGTAACCCGAAGCAGATCGCGCCCTGCACCGCCAAGTACACAAGGGGCGACGCGACGTATACCCTGCTCCGCACTGAAGACAACTACTACGGCGGCTACAAGCCTTGGGAGGCGTACCTCGAATACACCGTAGGACACGGTACGGCTGATGAGCTGGATGCCTTAGCCGAGCTAGCAACTCACCTTGCGGGCGTATGCCGGGAAATGGACGCAAAGAATGTCTAGGTTTGAAAATATCAAAGTAGGCGACAAAGTAGGTTTTCGGGATGGCCTCCGGGACGACATCTTTACCGTAGCCGAAGTCACAAACGTTACGCCTAAGTGTTTCGACGTAGGCAGCGCCAGATTTTACAAAAACACTGGAGCCGAGAAGGGCGCGCGCAGTTTGTATTTTCGCGTTGCCCTAACTATTACCCCGGAGTTTTTAGAGGCGAAGGCTAAGGCTGAAACTGAAGACGGGCGTAAGAAATTGGCGCGTACACTCTCTGAACTTCTGGGCGATCTCTCTATCAAGAAACTTAGAGCTATCAAAGAGATCGTTACAGATCAAACCGATACCGCTCAGCACACGTAATCTCTACCCGCCGACCCTCAGCCTCGAGCACGACAAAGTAAAGCCGCTTATGTACGCTGTCCGGCACGCTGCGGACGGCGGTAACAGTGTAGGACGTGCCTTGCCAGATAACGGTGTTTCCGGGGGTAAGGCTTGCGGGTGCTATTGGGGCCATATTTGAGATCAACGCCAACCATCTGCGCGCCAAACGGGACGGGGTGGTGACGGCGGTCGGAACGCCGCTGCATCAGGGGCGCAGCACCCAGGTCTGGCAGATCGAGCTGACGGACGAAGCGGGCAAACGCGTCTGTGTGGCGCGCTGTACGCTGGCGGTGGTGGCTGCCGAGTAGGGACTGCTCAGAGGAGAACAACCATGAGTGAACCGCTGAATAAGGTCAACCTCGAGGAGAAGTTCAGTTTGTTTCGGGACGCCTGGAAGCCTCACGTCGTCGGCGAGTTGGGCGATCAGCAGGTCAAGCTGGCAAAATTTCGGGGGGATTTCGACTGGCATTTTCACGAACACGAAGACGAACTCTTTTTGGTCGTTAAGGGCACCCTGCGGATGGGTTTGCGCGACCCCGAAGAGCGCAATATTGAGGTGCAAGTAGGCGAGTTTCTGATCGTGCCTTGTGGCGTTGAACATAGGCCGGGAGCCGAGGGCGACGAAGCCTGGATTTTGATGCTCGAGCCGTCCACAACGCTAAACACCGGCAACCTCCGGAACGAGCGGACGGTAGCCGAACTGGGCAGGTTGTAAGCGCGTACGGGTTTAGGGGTGCTCGAGGTTACGTTAGGACGGATTACGCATGCCGAGGCCGCCGCTCTCGTCGTCTACCTCATGAAGGGTGGCCCCGGCAATCATCCTGCAAATGCCACGAACGCGGTCGATACCCTTCTCGGTGGCGCGCTGAGACGAGCCGTCGCTGCCAAGACGCTGACGGGGCGGCGTGGCGAGGTGTGGACAGCGCAGCGCGGGCGCACGCTGATAATCGTCGTTGGGTTGGGCACTGCCGAAGCGTTCGATGATGAGGTTGCAGCTGAGGCGGTGTGGTTGGGATGTGAACGTGCGTGCAGCCGCGCTCGGGGTTCGGCAAGTAGCCACCGTGACCTTGGGGACTGGACGGGGCGGTTTGAGCGTGAAAGCGTCAGCCGCCGCAGTTGCCAGAGGGGCGTGCCGGGCAGGTGGCACGGTTCCGGTAAACCTTCTGGTTTACGACCTGGACGACCTAGAGGCGGCTCAAGCCGGAGTGGCCTCAGTGATCGGCGTCTCCTAACGGCTTAAACCCGTTTGCAACCGTCAGGGGACGCTCGAGCGGGACCGAGCTTACGCACTCCTGACCGAAACGGCCCCGCGTCAACCTTCAGTTTCCGTCGGAAAAGGCCACGTCATCGACCGCAAAGGCGTTGTTGGCGACGATATCGACTGCCCGCACCCTGGCGATGTCGGCGGGCAGAACCACCCTCTTGTCCGCGCCGGTGGGCACGAGCTGATAACGCCGTGACGCGCCGCCGCCCGCGTAAAAGAACTGCATATACGCCCCGCGGGTGGTGATATTGCTGAGTGTGAGCGAGGTGATCTTGACGCCACCCCGGTTGAACGCGGCAAACCCGAGCCGAATACGTCCGCCCTGCGGCGACGGCTCGTTCGTACGGGGATGGGCCACCGTAAGGCGTTTGCTACCGTAGACGTTGACGATTTTCGCCTGCCCGCCGCGCAAGATGCGCCCACCCAGCCGGGGTTGCGCGACGACGGAGACAGTGCTGTTTTTGGAGTTTTTGCCACTTTTGTGGTCTACGCCGCTACCCACTTTGACGCCGCGGATCAACGTGTCGGTCGGGACGCCCTGAAAATTGATCACGTAGCGGTCGGCGTTATCGGGTCCGGCTTCGGGCAAATCGCCCACCTTGACCCCGAGTTTTTTCAGCCACAGATCGGCAAAGACCTCGAGCCCCCGGTTGTTGAAATGATGTTTGCCGTAGCGATATTCGCTCCCAAGAGCGTCAGTGTCGGGTCCGGTGTAGATGCCTTTGGATTTATCGACCAACGCCATCTGCGCCGAACGTATCGTCTTGTCCGGCCCCCGCCAACCGACCTTGGTCGTTACTGAAACGTAGATCGGCGCGTCGACACCCGCTTTTCGCACGCTCGCCAGCATCTTATGAAACGAACTCATGTATGAAGCCTTACTCGTTCCGACGCTGGCGTCCGTTTCGCCGTGAACCCAGAGCATATGCGTTGGCGACAGGCCGCGGCTTTTTAGACCGTCGATCTCCCGGAGCAGCCTCGAGTTCAGATAGCCGCCCGGTGCCCAATGAGTGATTCGCTTGCTGGCGATACCGATAGGGACCAGCACCACGGCGTCGTACTCGCCACGGGCAACGAGTTTGCGCGCCATTCGGGTCCAGACACTGCCGCGGTTGCCGGTAGAACCGGGCAGCGGATCAGCTCCGCTGTAGAGTTTGCCGTTAAAAAAGCTGTACACTCCCGAACCGGGGTCTAAGGGGCTTTGACCGGCGTTTCCGGCGTTCGACTGACCGAAAACGACCGCTACCATCACCCGCTCTTTAGGCAGTTTGCTGATCGGCACTTCCGGGCGACGACCGGGCGTTTGGATAGTGGGCTCGAGC
>JAABUN010003381.1_pt1 | contig 24868 bp, 24 predicted proteins | sample 5559311 | NCBI WGS metagenome assembly JAABUN01 (sample SAMN10711877, study PRJNA513370) | rock metagenome | isolation source: Antarctica rocks | place: Antarctica: Victoria Land, Siegfried Peak sud
CCGGCGCAGAAGTTCCTGCTCACCGCCCTGCCGACCCTGGTCGGGGCGGTGCTGCGGATCCCCTACACCTTCGCGGTCGGCACCTTCGGCGGTCGTAACTGGACCATCGTGTCCGCGCTGCTGCTGCTGATCCCGACCATCCTCATCGCCATCTTCCTGGTGCCCGGGGTCTCGTTCAACACCCTGCTGGTGATCTCGCTGTTCGCCGGGGTCGGCGGGGGCAACTTCGCCTCGTCGATGACCAACATCAACTCCTACTACCCGGCCCGGCTCAAGGGCTGGGCGCTGGGGATCAACGCCGGCGGTGGCAACCTCGGGGTGCCGGTGGTGCAGCTCGTCGGCCTGCTGATCTTGGCCACGATCGGGGTCAGCCACCCGCGCGCCCTGGTCGCCGTCTACATCCCGCTGATTATCCTGGCCGCCATCGGCGCCGCGTTGACGATGGACAACCTGACCCAGAACTCCAACGCCCAGGGGGCGATCCGCGAGGTCACCCGCCACCGGGAGACCTGGATCATGTCGCTGCTCTACATCGGCACCTTCGGCTCGTTCATCGGCTTCAGCTTCGCCTTCGGCCAGGTCCTGCTGGTGCAGTTCCCCGCGCAGTTCCCGGTGCCGGTCCAGGCCGCCGCGCTGACCTTCCTCGGCCCGCTGCTGGGCTCGCTGATCCGGCCCATCGGCGGTGCGCTCGCGGACCGGTACAAAGGCTCGGTGGTGACCTTCGTCAACTTCATCGCGATGGCCGTCGGGGCGGTGATCGTGCTGGCCGCCTCGCAGCTCAACTCGTTGCCGGTGTTCATCACCGGCTTCGTCCTGCTGTTCGTCTTCAGCGGGCTCGGCAACGGCTCGACCTACAAGATGATCGCCGCGATCTTCCACGCCAAGGCGCAGCTCGACGTGGGTGCCGGCGGCGCGCTGGCCGAGGCGAACAAGGCGGCCGTCCGTCGCTCGGGGGCGTTGATCGGTCTGGCCGGGGCGATCGGCGCCGCTGGCGGGGTGCTGGTGAACCTGGCCTTCCGGCAGTCGTTCCTGACCCTGAAGAACGGCGACGGCGCGTACGTGGCCTTCCTGATCTTCTACGCCATCTGCTTCGCCGTCACCTGGTACTGCTTCATCCGGCCGCGGGCGGGTCGCCTCGAAGGGGTCTGAGCCGCCGCTGTTCGGGCACGATGGGCCGATGACCACCTACCTGGTGCTGCTGCGGGGGGTCAACCTCGGATCGCAGCGCACGATCAGCATGCCCCAGCTCCGCCTCGCACTGGCGGAGCTGGGGTTTGCCGACGTGCAGACCTACATCAACAGCGGCAACGCGATCCTCTCGTCGGCCAAGCCGGCTGACGAGGTGGCGGCCGAGGTCGCCGAGGCGATCGCCCGCACCTTCGCTCACCGGGTGGACGTGGTCGTCCGGACGGCGGCGGAGCTGGCCGACGTGCTGGCCGCGAACCCGTTCCCCGACGGCAAGCCGAGCCAGGTGACCGTGGCCTTCCTGGCCGCCACCCCCGGTCCGCAGGCCGGCGACCGGCTGGCTGCGGCTGCCGCGGCCGAGGAGCCGTACGTGCTGGCCGGCCGGGAGGTGTACGTCAACTACACCCGGGGCATCGGCACCAGCAAGCTGGCCGCGACCTTCAGTGCCGTGGTCGGGGTGAGCGCGACCGTGCGCAACCTGCGTACGGTGACGAAGCTCGACGAACTGTGCGGGGGTCGGCTGCGCTGAAGCGCAGGTGCTGCCGTCCGGTTTTCGCACCACAACCCACGGCAGGCGGCTCGGTTCTTCGACGGCAACGTGATCGCCTGCTTCGGTGCCCCCGGCCTCAGGTCGGCGGATCGGCGGGGCGGGGTCAGGCCGTCCGCCGGCGGCGCAGGAACGGATCCGACAGCGCGTCGCTGCCGTAGGGGTTCTCGTCCGAGACCGTACGCCCGGGCGCGACGATCTCGTCGATCCGGTCCAGCACCTCGGTGGTGAGCCGTACGTCGACCGCCCCCAGCTGGCTGTCGAGCTGCTCCGCGGTCCGCGGTCCGATGATCGGGGCGGTGACCCCGGGGTGCTGCAGCACGAAGGCCAGCGCCAGGTGCACCAGGGAGACGCCGGTCTCCTCGGCGAGCAGGGCGAACTCCTCGACCGCGTCGAGCTTGGCCTGGTTCGTCGGCTTCGACAGGTCGAACCGGTCCGGCATCCGCTTCGCCCGGTTGGTCTGGGGTGCGTCCTGGCCCTTGCGGAACCGGCCCGTCAGCCAGCCGCCGGCGAGCGGGCTCCACGGGATGACGCCCAAGTGGTAGCGCTCGGCCACCGGCAGCACGTCGCGCTCGATGCCCCGATCGAGCAGGGAGTAGGGCGGCTGCTCGGTGACGAACCGGCCGAGGCCGCGCCGCTCCGAGAGCCACTGGTCCTCGACCATCCGGTACGCCGGGAAGGTGGAGGAGCCGAAGGCGCGGATCTTGCCCGCCCGCTGCAGGTCGGTCAGAGCGGCGATGGTCTCGTCGTCGTCGGTGCCGGTGTCGGGACGATGCACCTGGTAGAGATCGATCCAATCGGTCTGCAGCCGGCGCAGGCTGTCCTCGACCTCCGTGATGATCCAGCGCCGGGAGTTGCCGCGCTGGTTCGGGTTGCCGCCCGGCGCCCCCATCGCCACGTCCATCGGGCCGTGGAACTTGGTGGCCAGGATCACGTCGTCGCGGCGGCCCTGTAGGGCCTTGCCGACGATGGTCTCCGACTCGCCTTGTGCGTAGACGTCGGCGGTGTCGATGAAGTTGATCCCGGCGTCCAGCGCCCGGTGGATGATGCCGGTCGACACGTCGTGGTCGGGCTCGCCCCAGGCGCCGAACATCATGGCGCCGAGGCAGAGCGGGCTGACGTACATGCCGGTGTGACCGAGGTTGCGGTAGTCCATCAGGCCAACCTAGCCCGCCCGGGTCGAGTCGACGTCGACCTCAGCCTGCCTGTTGCGGATGGGGCAGTGATTCACGGGGGTTTCCTTCCGGAAGACTGACCCGGCTCGACCGGGGCCCACGGGACTCGCCGCCGGGTCCTGGCGGCAATTGTCGGCGGCCCGGCTTACTCTGATCGAGCCGCTGAACTTCCCCGCAGCGCATCGCCGGTCAGCCGACCGGACTGGGTAGAGTTGCCCACTGCCCTCGTGTCGAGCGCCTAGGTTTCGACGGGTTCGGGTGGTGCAGTCGAGGAGGTTGGCGCGAACATGGCAGGGTCAGTGGCGTCCGGGAACGACTCCTTCGTCCACCTGCACGTGCATTCGGAATACTCGATGCTCGACGGGGCGGCACGGGTGTCCGACCTGTTCGCCGGGGCCGCCGAGATGGGCATGCCGGCGATCGCGGTCACCGACCACGGCAACACCTTCGGCGCCTACGAGTTCTACAAGGCCTCGAAGGCATCCGGGGTCAAGCCGATCATCGGCATCGAGGCCTACGTCACCCCGAAGACGCACCGCAGCGAGCGCAAGCGGGTGCGCTGGGGCGACGCCAAAGGGGGTGGGAACAGCGGCGGCGACGTCTCCGGTGGCGGCGCCTTCACCCATATGACGCTGTGGAGCGAGAACACCGCCGGAATGCACAACCTGTTCCGGCTGAGCTCGCTCGCCTCGATGGAGGGGTACTTCTACAAGCCGCGGATGGACCGCGAGCTGTTGAGCACCTACGGCAAGGGCCTGATCGCTACCACGGGCTGTCCGTCCGGTGAGGTGCAGACCTACCTGAGACTCGGCAAGTACGACGAGGCGGTGGCCAGCGCAGCGGAGTTCCGGGACATCTTCGGGGCCGACAACTACTACGTCGAGCTGATGGAGCACGGGCTGTCGCTGGAGAGCCGGGTCCGCAGCGATCTGATCCGGTTGGCCAAGGATCTGAAACTGCCGCTGGTGGCCACCAACGACCTGCACTACGCGAAGGCGACCGACGCCGAGGCCCACGAGGTGCTGCTCTGCGTGCAGACCGGCGCCACCATGGCCGACGCGAATCGGTTCAAGCTCGAGGGCGGGCAGTACTACCTGAAGTCGCCGGCCGAGATGCGCCGGCTCTTCGCCGAGCTGCCCGAGGCCTGCGACAACACCCTGGCCATCGCCGAGCGCTGCGACATCTCCTTCACGGAGGGCAACGGCACCTTCATGCCGCGCTATCCCTGCCCGCCGGGGGAGAACGAGGACTCCTGGTTCGTGAAGGAGGTGGAGACCGGGCTGCGGCGCCGCTATCCGTACGGGATTCCCGACGAGGTGCGTAAGCAGGCCGAGTTCGAGACCGGCGTCATCATCTCGATGGGGTTCCCGGGCTACTTCCTGGTCGTGGCCGACTTCATCAACTGGGCCAAGGAGAACGGCATCCGGGTCGGCCCGGGTCGTGGGTCGGGTGCGGGGTCGATGGCCGCGTACGCCATGCGGATCACCGACCTCGACCCGCTGCAGCACGGCCTGATCTTCGAGCGCTTCCTCAACCCGGACCGGGTGTCGATGCCCGACTTCGACATCGACTTCGACGAGCGCCGCCGCGGTGAGGTGATCCGCTACGTCACCGACAAGTACGGCGAGGACCGGGTCAGTCAGATCGTCACCTACGGCACCATCAAGGCCAAGCAGGCCGTGAAGGACGCCTCCCGGGTGCTCGGTTACCCCTTCGGGATGGGGGAGAAGCTCACCAAGGCGATGCCAGTGCCCGTGATGGGCAAGGACGTGCCGCTGGCCAAGATCTTCGACCCCACCGACAAGCGCTACGGCGAGGGCGGGGAGTTCCGGGCTCTGTACGACAGCGACAACGACGTACGGACCGTGGTCGACACCGCCAAGGGTCTCGAGGGTTTGAAGCGGCAGTGGGGCGTGCACGCCGCCGGGGTCATCATGTCCTCGGAGCCGTTGATCGACATCATCCCGATCATGCGCCGCGAGCAGGACGGCGCGATCATCACGCAGTTCGACTACCCGACGTGTGAGGCGCTGGGCCTGATCAAGATGGACTTCCTCGGGCTGCGCAACCTGACCGTGCTCGACGACGCGGTCGCGAACATCCAGCTCAACCGCGGTTTCGAGCTGGTGCTGGAGGACCTGCCGCTGGACGACGCCCCCTCGTACGCATTGCTCGGCCGGGGCGACACCCTCGGGGTGTTCCAGCTCGACGGCGGGCCTATGCGCTCCCTGCTCCGGCTGATGCGCCCCGACAACTTCGAGGACATCTCGGCGGTGCTCGCCCTCTACCGCCCCGGTCCGATGGGGGCCGACAGCCACACCAACTACGCGCTGCGCAAGAACGGTCGGCAGGAGATCACCCCGATCCACGCCGAGCTGGAGGAGCCGCTGGCCGAGATCCTGGGTACGACCCACGGGCTGATCGTCTACCAGGAGCAGGTGATGGCGATCGCCCAGAAGGTCGCCGGTTACTCCCTCGGCCAGGCCGACCTGCTGCGCCGGGCGATGGGCAAGAAGAAGAAGGAGATCCTGGACGCGGAGTTCGTGCCCTTCTCCGACGGCATGCGGGCCGGTGGCTACTCCGACGCGGCGATCAAGGCCCTGTGGGACATCCTGGTCCCGTTCTCGGACTACGCCTTCAACAAGGCTCACACCGCGGCGTACGGGCTGGTGTCCTACTGGACGGCGTACCTGAAGGCCAACTACAGGTCCGAGTTCATGGCGGCGCTGCTCACCTCGGTGGCCGACGACAAGGACAAGATGGCCATCTACCTCGGGGAGTGCAGGCGGATGGGCATCCAGGTTCTGGCGCCGGACGTCAACGAGTCGGCCGCCAACTTCACCCCCGTCGGGACCGATATCCGCTTCGGCCTGACCGCGGTCCGCAACGTGGGCCACAACGTGGTGGACGGCATCGTCGCCGCCCGGGCGGAGCACGGCAAGGCGGCCAACTTCCATGACTTCCTCGCGGCGGTGCCGCTGGTGGTCTGCAACAAGCGGGTGATCGAGTCGCTGGTCAAGGCGGGCGCGTTCGAGTCGATGGGCCACACCCGCCGCGCCCTGATGAGTGTGTACGAGAGCGCCATCGACGGGGTGCTCGATCTCAAGCGCAACGAGGCCCGCGGCCAGGATGATCTGTTCGGCGCCTGGGACGACAGCGAGGGAGGCGGCGGCGAGACCGACCCGGTCCTGGTGGGCCTTGTCCCGGACCTGCCCGACTGGGACAAGCGCACCAAACTGGCCTTCGAGCGCGACATGCTCGGGCTCTACGTCAGCGACCACCCGCTGCAGGGGCTCGAGCACATCCTGACCACGGAGCGGGATATCGGGATCGCCGAGCTGCTGGGTGACGACGGACCGCGCGACGGGATGGTGACGATCGCCGGGATGATCACCAGCGTCACCCGCAAGACCACCAAGCGCGGCGACATCTGGGCGGTGATCAGCGTCGAGGACCTGGAGGCCTCGGTCGAGGTGCTGCTGTTCCCCAAGGCGTACGACCTGGTGTCGACGGTGCTGGCCACCGACACGGTGGTCAAGGTCAAGGGCCGGGTCAAGACCGACGACGACGCCGTGTCGATCAATGCGGCCGAGCTGACCCTGCCGGACATCTCCGACGCTCCCAGCGGGCCGGTGGTGATCTCGCTCCCGGCCATCCGCTGCACCCCGCCGGTGGTCCAACAGCTGCGGAGCGTGCTCGCCGCGCACCCGGGAATGACGGAGGTGCGGCTCAAGCTGCAGTCCTCGAGCAAGACCACGATGATGAAGCTCGACGCGCAGCTCCGGGTCACCCCGTCACCGCCCTTGATGGCCGACCTCAAGGCCCTGTTGGGGCCGTCGTGTCTCGCGTCGTGACCGAGACCCCGACGGACTCCTCATCTACCCCACTGCGGACGACAGTGCGCATCGCCGCCTTCACGGCCTTCGGGGCGGGGCTCGGCGGGGCGACCGGGGTGCTGTGGTGGAGGCTGGTCGAGCTACCGACCTACCGGGTGAACGACGACGGTGGTGCCTCGACGAGCGAACGGGCGCTGACCGAGTTCTTCGCCGGGGACGCCTGGTTCGCCGCCCTCGGGCTGGTGGTCGGGCTCCTGCTGGGGGTGCTGGCCTGGCGGAGCTTCCGCGCGCTGGGTTGGCCGACGGTGCTGCTGGTGGCGTCGGTGGCCCTGGGCGCGGGGCTGATCTGCTGGCTGGTCGGCTACCGGCTCGGCCCCGGGGAGTTCAACCCCCGGTTGACTGCGGCCCAGCCTGGGGACCTGGTGCCCATCGAGCTCACCCTGCGGGCCCGGGCATCCCTGCTCACGTGGCCCTTCTTCGCCGTGATACCAGTCCTGCTCGGGTCTTCCCTGGGTCGGGACGAGGAGGACCCACGGCCGTTCTTCCCGCGCCGGGCCTCACCCGGTCGGTGACCGGAGCACCGACAGCAGGGGGACGGCGGCGGGCATCCGGTCGAAGTCGACGTCGTGATGGACCACGGTGGCCTCGACCCGAAGTGCGACAGCGGTAACGAGGCAGTCGAGCAGGGTGCGCGGAGCGTGCCCGATAGAACGGGTGGCCCGGAAGATGTCCGCCGCCACGTCGTAGTCCGTGGTCTGCGCGCCCGCGTTCTCGAAGCCGTCGTAGACGTCCAGTACCCGCCGCCGTCGAAGTTCGTTCTGGTCCAGAGCCAGCTCCATCCTTAGGGTGGGCAGCCCAGTAGTTGGGTCGGGTGGGTGCGGATGAGCCCGGCTAAAGTCTCGTCGGCCTCGCTGCCGGTGTGGCGGAGGAATTCGACCCAGGCCGAGGTGTCGACCAGGTACCTCACCGCTCGCGAACCGGTGAGAACCCCTCGATCTCGTCGTTGCTGTAGTCGAACCCGATGCCTCGCAGGGCCATGATCTCGGGTGACGTCGGAGCCCGACGAACGGTGTGACGAAGCGCGAAATCGACTGCTTCACGCTTGGTCTTGAGCTGGTTCTGGGCCATCGTTTCCCTCACCAACGGCAGCCCGACTCGTTCGAATCCGAGCGGCCTCGAGCAACTGCCGGTGGCGGGTCTGAACCGTCCCGTAGGAGGAAGGACGCCGGCATGGTGTCCCGCGTCTGGTTGGCTCAGATCCGTGATGACTGCGGGCTTCGACAGTGGGCTACCGGACCGCCTGAGGATCTGGGCTTCTGAGGTTGCGGGCTCACCGGTGGTTGAGGTCGCCTCGGTCACGGGTGGGATCACGGCGACGAAATGGGTCCTGCACCTGCTCGACGGCCGTTTTCTGGTGGTTCGCTGGTCCGATCCGAAGGTGTGGGGTGAGGTCGGCCGCGAGCACGTGAAAGGGAGGCGTGGGCCTGCCGACTGCTCACCGGTAGCGCGGTGCCCGCCCCTCAGCTCCTCGCCAGCGACACGGACGGGTCAGGTACCGGGGGATTCGCGAACCTGTTGACCTGGGTCCCCGGTCAGACCCGGTTTGACCGGCTCGGGCCAGACGCCATCGCGGCCTGGGCAGCGCTGGCCGCGACCGTGCACGCCCATGCGGTACCGACGGGGCGGCGGCCACCTGCTTTCACGTTCCGTGGACCGGCTCGACCGCAGGTCCCGGACTGGGCGCGCTGGCCGCGCCTGTGGCGGACCGCCATCGATCTCTGGGAGGCCGGCCCGCCGGCGACACCGCACGGACTGTTGCACCGTGACTTCCACCTGGGCAACACGCTGTGGCAGGACGATGCCGTCAGCGGCCTCGTCGACTGGGCAGAGACCTCATGGGGACCGCCTGATCTCGACGTCGCCCACGCCTGCGCAGACCTCGCCATGTGCACTCGGTGGCGGACGTGGAGACTTTCCGCACCGCGTACGCGCGTCATGGGGGGGAACTGGCCCCCGGACCCGACAGCGGCGGCCTACTGCGTGATCGGCGACATCCTCGGCTTCCTTCCCGACCCCGCTCACATCCTTCCCGGACTTGAGGCCAGCCGCCCTGACCTGACGCCTGTCACCCTCCGCCAAGGACTCGAGGACCTCCTCGCACTCACCCTCGACTAGCGCGCCAAGGTCTTCGAGACCCGGCTTGACTCGTCTCGCAAGACGACCGCCTACCCGGTGCGCCGCAAGCGGAAAGTTCAGCGGGGGCTGAACTGGTGAAGGTCGCGGAACCCGTCGAGCGCATTCTTGAGCTCGTCTGGGAAAGGTGCCGCCGCCGTGTCCGGCCTCGAGGACGACGAGTCTGCTGCCCGGCCCTGACTGGTGCAGGGTCCATGCGGTGTCGAGTGGCCCGGATACGTCGTGGCGGCCGTGGATCAGCACCCCGGGAGTGGCAGCCAGGCGAGCCATCCCCGTGAGGAGCTGACCATCGGCGAGGAAGCAGCCGTGACTCCAGTAGTGGGTGACCAGGCGTGCGAACACCGTCCGGAATGCTGCACTGTCGTAGCGGGGGCTCGGGCTCCAGTCCGGAGCCAACGACACGTGCGTGTCCTCCCACCTGCACCACGCCAACGCGGCGGCCTCCCGCACATCGGGATCTGGGCTGGCTAGCAGCCGGCTGTACGCCGCTGCGAGGTCTCCGTGTCGTTCCGGCTCGGGGACAGCTGGAGGAACCAGTCCCACTCGCGCGGGAACACACGACCCTTGTCCCGGGTGATCCAGTCGGTCTCTGGAGGGTACCGGTGGTGACCGCGGCCAGGACCAAGGCCAGGACCCTGTCCGGGTGCCGCTGGGCGTAGGCCAGGCCCAAGGTGACACCCCAGGAGATCCCGGCCACCACCCAGGTGTTCACGTAACCGCTCGAGGTCCCTGATCAGGATCATCAACATCAGCTCAACGGAAGGCCGGCTGTCTACACCCTTCATGGCCGCCTACGCCGGCACCAAGCACGCCGTCGAGGGCATTCCGACTCCCTGCGACGCGAACTGCTGCTCTAGGCATTGACGTGGTCGTCGTTCGGCCGGACCGGGTGCAGACCAGGATCCAGACAAAGCTTCAGGTGACCGGCTGGCGTCCTACGCCAGCACCGACTACGCGAGCCCGCTCGACAAGTTCGTCGGGCTGTCGAAGCGGGCCTCCGAGCGTGGCTACTCCCCGGAGGCATTAGTTGTCCGCGTGGTCGACACCCTCGAAGCCAAACGGCCTGAATCCAAAGGCCCCTTTGTCCGCCAGACACTGCGTTTCTGGGCGATCCCGAAGCTGCTGCCCGACCGCACCTACGAGGTCCGCGATTGACGAGTAGGCCTGAGCTGTCAGGGTGGACAACGCCGCGGCGGCCCCTCTGACGAGGCGTTTGACCGTTCGCACTGCTATGTCCATCCGAGCGAGATGCCGATGGCTGCCACGATTTCACCCGTGCTCTAGGGTCCTCCTCAGGTTTCGATGACGAGGGCGCTGGCCTGGGAGAAGGACTGGCGGAAGGTCCGCAGCGGCGCGTAGTCGGGGGAGTTGAAGTAGTCGCGGACCGCCTGTTTGTCGGCGAACCGCATGAGCACTCCCAGGGTGGGCTTGTCGGTGCGCTCGATGAGCATGGGGTCGACGTCGCGCGCCATTGGTTCGCCACCGAAGCGGGCCGCCAGGGACAGGGCGCCGGATTCATACTGCTTGAAGCGGTCGGTGTCGTCGGTCGTGATCTCGATGACAAGGTAGGCGGACATCAGTTCTCCTGAGGATTGTTCGATTGGACTCGAACCGTAGCATCGTTCGACAGGTTTTTAACTGTCGTACACTCCTCGTATGAGGACAATGACTCACCCGGGCCGGGAGGAGCTGTCCGTCGTTGCCGTCCTCGAGGCGCTGGCCAGCCCGGTCCGGTTGAGGATCCTTGAGCGCCTGGCCGCGGGTGAGGCTCTCACCTGCTCGACGGTCCTGCCCGATGTGCCGCCGTCCTCGGCGAGCCATCACTGGCGGGTGCTGCGGGAAGCGGGCGTGCTGTATGCCCAGCGCGAAGGACGGATCATCTTGCACACGCTCCGGCGTGATGACCTCGACGGCCGCTTTCCCGGGCTGCTCGACGCCGTCCTCGCGGCAACTCGAGGCTTCGATCCGCACGGTGCCGATCGAGTCCACGCCGCCGCCCAGCCGGACAGGTCCCCAGATTCCGCGAGTCCACCGAGCAACTGACCCGCGACCGGGCCGCCGTACTGGCCGAGTTTCGTCGACCCTAGCCGGCGAGGTTCTGCTGAACGCTGCCTCGAGGGTGAGCGGATTTCGGGTATCCCGCTGCAGCCAGCTGTTGGCTTGGATAGGTCCGCTGCCCCGTGTATGTCGGGAAGGCTCGAACCGGACGGCCTCGCACAACCGCCGCCCCGTCAACCTCGGCCAACGTGGTCGTGACCCCACCGGCCGCCGCCGTCAAGGGAGCGGAGCTGCACGTCCGACGACTGGCTCGGAGCCATGTCCCGAGGCTGGCAGAACGACAAGAAACCAGGACAACGACACGCGGACGACAAGAAAAATGATTATCTAGGGCTGTTTGCTCAAACGACGTGCTGACCAGCCATTCTGCTTGGTGGACACTGTTCGCGAGGAGCGGCTGAGACTGAACTGCAGGGGCTGATTCACTGTGTCTGCGAGGTAGCGCAGTCGGCCAATGCTCAGTCTCTCCAATGCCAGTTGTGATCCCGATTCGGAAAGTGTCGTAGATACCAGTTCCATAGCCGGACTGAAACGAACGGCGGCCGGCGCGCATCAAGGTCGTCTAACCGCAGCCATTCAGCCGCGTAAGCGACGGGGTCGTCCGCCAAGTGCTGTGGCCCCTCGACGTTCCGGAGGCGCTTCTTCAGTAGGTCCAATTCAACACGGTCGGTAGGAACAAAGTTCGCGAAGAGGTCATCGCTCTCCGACACGCGGATGACTTGTCCCGTCTCGGTGAACGTCTGTTCCTGATAGGCCGCGACATCTTGGCTTTCGAATGATTCCCGAGCCCAATCAAGGCTTGGGTAGATCTCGACGTGAGAAGGCTCCTCGTCGGTGAACAGAAAGAGTGCTTGTCGTTCAAGGGTCACGACTGCAAGTATCACCGTCCGTTCCGCTGGTGCACGTGCCTCGCAGTCAGTCGTCGAGGGTGGGTCTTGGCCGCTCAACGACAAAAGTCGCTGTCGGTCGAACAGCGCGTCACCTCGTCACCTGGTTCTAAGCGCGGAGTTGGCCGTGGGCGATCTCGAGGCGTCGCCGCAGGTCCTGGTTCTCGGTGCGGAGTTCTTTGTTGCGTTGTGTAAGCGCCGCGAGCCGGTGCAGCAGAGAGGCCTCGCTGGCGCGTTGCCGTGCGGGGGCGGCGCCCGGTCGTTCGCCGGTGCCACGTAGCCGCCGGATGGCCTCGATGAGGTCGGGATTGGCGTATAGGAAGGCCCGGGACACGCCGGCGCGGGCAGCGACCGTGCTGGCGGTAACAGCTTCGCCGCGGGCCGCGGCGACCAGGATCGCTTCTTGTGCACGTTGGTGGGCGTCGTCGTGGCGTCGCTGCGTGGCGGCGACGAGGTGGTGGCTGTTGTCAGCGAGCATCGGCGGCTCTCGGCTGGGTCGTGGTGGGGCAGGTTTGGCAGGCGGTGATGATGCGTTGCAGGTTGTCGACGATCTCCTGGTTCTTCTCCACGACGCGCAGGTGGCCTTTCTCGTGGGAGATGTCAATCAGCTCGAGGGTGTGCTTGAGCTGGGTTTCGTGTTGGGGCAGGAAGTCGGCGTTGGTGATGAACATGGGGCAGGTCAGGCAGGGGTTGGCGTGCTCGCACGGGCTGTTCAGCGGCATGCCGCAGTAGCCGTTCGGCAGGGTCTGTTTGGCGCGGTCGAGGCCGCGGCGGGCCCAGGCCGCCTCGGCAAGGGGATGGTCGTCGTCGAGGTCGACCGGGTTGCCGTGGGCGTCGATGAGCTGGGCCTTGGCCCAGGCGTCGCGCACTGTTTTGTCGTTGAGTCGGGCGTAGTGGGCGGTCATGTCGGCCGAGGAGTGGTCCATCAGTTGCTGCACGATGTGCTGGGGGACGTCGCGGTTGATCAGCCGGGTGCCGAAGGTGTGCCGCAGCTGGTGCGGGGTGATCCAGACCGGCCGGCCGAACTCGTCGGTCACCTTCAGGTCGGCGAGCCAGCGCTGGAACACGGCGCGGAAGCCGGATGCCGGGTAGGCCTTGGTGCCGTGCGGGTTCGCCGCATGACCTGGGAACAGCAGGAGCTGGGGGTGTGGCTGGGCGAAGCGCTGCAGGACCGCCTGCTGCTGGGCCCTGATGCGGGCGGCGAGGTCGTCGTCGACTGGCACGAACGCGGTGCGCTTCATCTTGTGGTTCAGGTACTGCAGGTAGGGATAGCCGTCGCCGTCGTGCACCAGGCAGTCGAACATGAGCTGGCGGCAGTCGCCGGATCGCAGCCCGCAGCGGATGAGGATCCGGGTCATTAGCTGGTGGTCAGGGTGGGTGAGCCGGGCCAGTGCTTCCTCCGACTCGATCCGGGCGACCACAGTCTCGGGGAGGGCCCGCCCTGGTCCCGGTGCCGTTGAGTCGGGGGAAGTCTTCGCTGAACACCACGGTCGTGGACGGCAGATCGGGTGCCCATCCGTAGCGGTGGGCGTCGCGCAGGAAGGTCGACAAGACGGTGACCAGGCGGGTCCGCGACCGCGGCTCGGGATGGTCCAGCGCGAGGTCCTCACACCACGTCTGCACCATGCTGCGGGTGACGTCGCCAACCCCACGTGGTGGACGGCGGAGGCTGTTCAGGTGGGCGGAGAAGAGGCCGAGGACGCCGACCGCGGTGCGGACCCCAGGCGAGGCGATGCCGATGCTCAGCCGGTGCCGGGTCCACTGCTTGACCAGCTCCCGCAGCCACGGTTGCGCCACCGAGGCGAAAGAGATGTGGGCGACGCCGGTAGCGGCGTGGCCGACCCGGTTCAGGGTCCACGTGTCGAGCGGATACTCGCGGTCCCATCCGGTGCCGTGCACGAGGTGGTCGACCTGGTCGTGGCCCCAGTTGATGAACAGGGCACCGTCAGGGTTGCCCTGGCGAAGCTGGAGAAGGGCGGTCCAGTCGGCGGCGGTCCGGTCGAGGAGGCTGGTGGCGCTATGGGCGTGGAGGGCTCGGACGACCGTGTTCCACCGGGACAGGTTGACCCGTCGTGGACCGTCGGCGAGGAAACACTGGACGACGAACTGGACCTCGAGCTTCAGCAGGGGGGCGAGCCCGGCAAGGTTGAGGCGTGGGACCCCGGCGAGCGCGACCGCGGCCAGGAACGACTCCCGGTCGTCGGTGCCGGTGCGGCGGCGGAAGGCGTTGAACCGGCCCTGGTGAGAGACGCAGAACCCGTCGCTGAACGAGGCCCACAGATCGCAGCCCGGCACCTCGCAGCCCGGCTGATCGTCCGGCTTCGCCTTCACCGCGGCCGCCCATACGGCGGCGCTGTCGGCAGCGGCGGCTGCGGTCCAGTCGGTGTGGTGGCGGTGGCACAGCTGGCTGCGGTGCCGGCCGTAACGACACTTCGGCACCAGGCACGCCTGGGGTGTGCAGCGCGGCGGGCAGTCCTGGAGCCACGACTCGAAGGCGGCACCACGTCGTCGGGCCCGGTACCAGCGGTCGGCGTGGGCCACGCACAGTCCCCGGCTGGCGGTCGCCACCCCAGGACAGCCCGGGACCCGGCAGCGGCCGTGGTCGACGAGCGGATGCCCCGCCTCGGGCACCAGCACATCGCCACGGTGCTCCGGCCGGACTGCGGCCATCAACAACGCCAGCGGCGAACTGTTCGGCTGCATGGCCGGGGCAACGGAAAGGCTCACGAGGACGGCTCCAACGTCTCGACGGGTTGCGGGGTCAGCCAGCCGGCTGCGATGAGCGCCCGCCGGGCGTCTTCCACGGTCAGGTGCCCGTAGATCCCGAGCGTGGTCTGAATGCTGGAGTGGCCCAGCAGGTGCGCCACGATCGCCCAGTCGGTGCCCTTGCGGATCAGGTCGGTGGCGTAGGTGTGCCGGAGGTGGTGGAAGGTGAACCCGTCCAGGCCGGTGCGTTGGCGCAGCCGCAGAAGGACGTCGCGGGCGGCGGCGTAGGTCATTGCGTGGCCACGTGGCGGCGCCCACAGATTGACGAACACGAAGTCGGAGTCGAGGTCGCCGTACTCCTCGTCCAAGTAGTCGCCGTAGCCGCTGAAGAGCGCAGCCGGCGCCGGAACAGTGCGCGGTTTCCACCGTTTGACCCGGGCGCCGTTGTCGTTGAGCCGAGGGGTGACCGCAACTTCGCGGCGGGCGATCGACAGGTCCTCATGTCGAAGTCCCAACGCCTCGCCGATGCGCATGCCCGTCGCGCGGAGCAGCTGGAGCAAGAACCGGTCCCGCAGCCGCCCGCACGCATCCAGCAGAAGTTGGTAGTCGTCGGCCTCGACCACCTCCGGCACCGTGCGGATGACGCCGCGGACCCGCACCTCCTGCCGGGCCTGATGGCGGCGCGTGTGAGCGAGGAACGGCTGGTAGCCGGAGGAGGAGAAACCCCGGTCCCACCGCGTCAGCTGCAGCGTGATACCCGGGTCGAGCCGGCGATGGAACCCGTAGAAGGCCGAGACTGCGGCAAGCTTGCGCTGCAACGTCCGCTCACTCACCGCAGGCTCGACGCTGGGCAGAACCCCGATGCGACCTTGACGTGCCGGGCCAGGAAGCCGGAGCCACGCCACCCACTCGCCGACATCGGCCACCGTCAAGGTCCGCCACTCGCGGCGCCGGAACCGGAGCCAGGTGAACAGGTCGGCAAGGTCATGGGCGTACGCCTTCACCGTGTTCGGAGAGTACCCCAGCGCCACCAGGTGTCGCAGGAACGCCTCAACAAAACTGATGGGCAAGGCGTCAGCGCCGACCACTGTGAACGACCGCTGGCCGTCGTGAACCCCGCGCAGAGCCTGAACCGCGACCGCCACCGCAGATGCCCCTTCGTCGTGGACACCTCGAGTGTGACTGTCATCCACGAGCAGATTGGGGCGCCACGCCGTACGTCGTGTTCATCAAAGACGCTGGGCGGTGGGCTCTAGATAAAGCGGGACAGCAACAAGTTGGCGAGGTTGATCCTGCCCTTGGAGCTTTCTAGCACCCACGACGCGGGCACCGGTATCGGCCCGGCAGGGAGGTCAATGAGCAACGCCCTGGCTGCTGCGCTCGGACGCCCCGCCGCCGCGGTTCAGGTCAGCAACCGCAGCAGCGCCGTGACCCCGACCGCGACGAGGAAGACCACCAGGAAACCGCGACGCAGGATCAGCGCCACCACCGCAGCCGCCACGCCGACCAGCACCCGCCAGTCCAGGGCGTAGTGTCCGCCGCCATCGGCGAGCTGCACCGCCACCAGGGCCGACAGCATCGCGATGGGCAGGAAGCCGGCCACCCGCTGGATCACCGGGTGGTTGAGGACCGACTCTGGTAGCGACATCCCGGCCAGCTTGAGGGCGTAGCCGCCTACGCTGGCCACGATCAGCGCGACCCACAACGCGGTCATCGTTGCTCCTCCCGCGCCGGTCGACCCAGCCCGGTCGGCCGCAACCCGGCGAGAACGGCGACCCCGGCCGCCACGACCACCGGTACGCCGGCCGGCGCCAACGGGACCAGGATCAGGGCCACGGCCGCGCCAGCCACCGCGACCCAACGGGCGGCCACCTGCTTCAGCCCCGGCCACAACAAGGCCAGGTAGACCGCCGGGGCGGCGGCGTCGAGGCCGAACACGGCCGGGTTTATCGCCGTCCCGACCTGGGCGCCGGCGAGGGTGCCGAGCTGCCAGAGCACGAACAGGATCAGTCCGGTGGACCAGAAGGCGTAGCGCTTGGCCCGGTCGGAGGACTGACCGATGGCCATGGCCGTGGTCTCGTCGATCACGAAGTGGGCGGTCCAGAGCCGGGCCAGCCCGCGGGGGGCGAGGATCTGCGACATCGGGACCCCGTAGAACGCATTGCGCACCCCCAGCAGCAGCGCGGCGGGAATGGCGGCGAACGGCGACCCCCCGGCGGTGGCCACCCCGACGAAGGCGAACTGGGAGGCACCGGAGAACATCACCAGACTGAGCACCATGCTCTGAGCGACGGAAAGCCCCGAGCCGACCGAGACCGCCCCGAAGGACGCCCCGAACGCGGCGGCGTAGAGGCCGATACCGACCGCCGCCCGGAGCAGCTGGGTGCGTTCGGGCAGATCCTGGACCGGGTATGAGCTCACGGCGGAAAGCGGTCAGCGAGCACGGCCATGGGTTCACCGTATCCACAGCCGTCAGCGGATCACGCCGATGACCAGGACCAGCAGTGGTGCCACCAGCAGGGCGGGCAGCAGGTTGCCCACCGGCACGAGCTTGAGTCGCAGCAGCCGTAGCCCCACCCCGACCAGCAGCAGACCGCCGGCTGCGGTGATCGCGTCGAGGTGAGCCGCCGGCAGGAAGTCACCGAGGAGGAAGCCGACCAGCGTGAGCAGACCCTGGATGACCGCGACCGCGAGAGCCGACGCCATCACCCCGACCCCCAGTGAGGCGGCAAAGGCGATGGCGGCGAACCCGTCGAGCGTCGCCTTGAGGATGAGCTGGTCGGCCCCGAGACCGAGGCCGTCGGACAGGGACCCCAGGATCGTCAGGGGCCCGACGCAGAAGACCAGCGAAGCGGTCACGAAACCTTCGATGAAGCGGGTCTCCTGGCCGGAGCCACGGCTGAGCCGCGACCGCAACCAACCGCCCAGGGCCTCGAGCCGACGTTCGATGTCGATCAGGGACCCGATGATGCCGCCGATCAGGAGCGCACCGAGCACGATCAGCACCGGCGCGTTGGGGCCGACCTCGGCCGCGAGCCGTGGAGAGGTGACTCGGGTCGCCGACAAGGCGCCGATCAGCAGGGTGACGAGACCGAGGGCGTCGGTGACGGTGTCGCGGGTGCGCTGCGGGAGCCGGTGACCGAGCAGCAGCCCCAGCCCGGATCCCACGACGACGGTGGCCACGTTGACCGCAGTGCCGAGACCCGGGAAGCTCACGCTGCGGGACCCTATCCCAAGACGGCGACCCGCGACGGTTGAGATGAGCATCCGGGGGTGCTCGGGTACGTCCGTAGAATCGCCCTCGTGCTTCGCCTGATCGATCTACGCGGCCGGTTGTCACCGGGCCACCCGCTGGACTACGCCACCCTGCTGCCCCGCGCCGAGTTCGACGTGGCCGCCGCGCTGGAGGTCGTCCGGCCGATCTGCGAGGGGGTGGCGACGCGTGGGGTGGCGGCTCTGGCCGAGTATTCAAAACGCTTCGACCGGGTCGTCCCGGAGTCGTTCCGGGTGCCAGCGGCCGAGCTGGCCGCGGCGGCTGAACGGCTGGACCCTGAGCTCCGCCACGCGTTCCAGACCTCGATCGCCCGCCGCCGTCAGGTCAGCCGGGCCGAGCTGGGCGAGCCGGTCGTCGAGGTCGAGCTGGCCCCCGGAGCGCGAGTCAGCCAGCGGATGATCCCGGTCCGCCGGGTGGGGCTCTACGTCCCGGGCGGTCTGGCGCCGTTAGCCTCCAGCGTGATCATGAACGTGGTGCCGGCCCAGATCGCGGGGGTCACCTCGATCGCCCTGGCCTCGCCACCACAGCGGGAGTTCGCTGGTCTGCCGCACCCCAGCATCCTCGCGGTCTGCCACCTGCTCGGGGTCGAGGAGGTGTACGCGGTGGGTGGCGCGCAGGCGGTGGCCATGTTCGCGTACGGGGTGCCGGAGCTGTGTCCCCGGGTCGACCTGATCACCGGCCCCGGCAACATCTACGTGGTGGCGGCCAAGCGCCTGCTGAAGGGCCGGGTCAACATCGACTCCGAGGCCGGTCCGACCGAGATCGCCGTGCTCGCCGACGACTCGGCCGACCCGGTGCACGTGGCCGCCGATCTGATCTCCCAGGCCGAGCACGACCCGCTGGCGGCGTCCGTGCTGATCACCGACTCAGCCGCGCTCGCCGAGGCGGTCGGCGCCGAGCTGGAGACCCAGGTGCCCGAAGCCAAGCACGGGGAACGGATCCGGATCTCCTTCGGCGGCCGGCAGTCGGCGGTGGTGCTGGTCGACGACATCGTCCAGGGCGTCGACGCGGTGAACGCCTACGCCGCCGAACACCTGGAGATCCAGACCCGCGACGCCGAGACGGTCGCAGCCGCCATCACGAACGCCGGCGCGATCTTCGTCGGCGCGTGGTCGCCGGTCTCGCTCGGGGACTACTGCGCCGGCAGCACCCACGTGCTGCCGACGGCGGGCTGCGCCTGCCACTCCTCGGGGCTGAACGTGAAGAGCTTTCTGCGGGCGGTCAACGTGATCAACTACAGCCGCGAGGCGCTGGCCCAGGTGGCTCGCGACGTGGAGGTGTTCGCCGACGCCGAGGACCTGCCCGCCCACGGGGCAGCGGTCAGCCGCAGGTTCGCCCCGTGATGCCAGGCCCCGTGACATCAGGCGCGGGAACGGCCAGCCCCAGCCTGGCGGAGCTGCCGCTGCGCCCCGAGCTGGTCGGCGAGGTCCCGTACGGGGCTCCGCAGCTCGACGTGCCCGTGTGTCTGAACGTCAACGAGAACCCCTACCCGCCGAGCGATCGGGTGATCGCCGAGATGGCGGCGGCGGTGGCCACGGCTGCGGCGACGATGAACCGCTACCCCGAGCGCGACGCAATGGCACTGCGGGCGGACCTGGCCCGCTACCTCGGCCACGGGCTCACCGCGGACCAGATCTGGGCGGCCAACGGCAGCAACGAGGTGATGCTGCACGTGCTGCAGGCGTTTGCGGGCCCCGGCCGCCTGGTGCTGTCGTTCGCGCCGACCTACTCGATGTATCCCGAGTACGCCCGGGACACCCACTCCCGCTGGGTCACCTTCCCGCGCGAGTCCGACTTCCGGATCGACGCGGACGCCGCGGTGGCCGCCGTACGGGCTTCTCAGCCCGACGTGGTGCTGATCACCAGCCCGAACAACCCCACCGGCACCGCGGTCGGTCTCGAGGTGGTCCGGGCGATTGCCGACGCAGCACCGGGGGTCGTGGTGGTGGACGAGGCCTACCACGAATTCGCCCGCACCGGTACGCCCAGTGCCCTGGTGCTACTGCCGGACTACCCGCGGCTGGCGGTCAGCCGGACGATGTCCAAGGCGTTCGCCTTCGCCGGTGGCCGACTGGGCTACCTGGCCGCCGCCCCGGCGTTCGTGGACGCGCTGCGGATCGTCCGGTTGCCCTACCACCTGTCGGCGCTCACCCAGGCCGTCGCGCGGGTCGCGCTCGCCCATGCTCGGGAGATGCTGGCCGCCGTCGACCAGTTGCGCAAGGCGCGCGATGACCTGGCGCGCTGGCTGGCCGACCAGGGGCTGCAGGTCGCCGACTCCGACGCCAACTTCGTCCTCTTCGGCCGGTTCACCGACCGCCGCCAGGTCTGGCAGGGTCTGCTCGACTGCGGCGTGCTGATCCGCGAGACCGGCCCCGACGGTTGGCTCCGGGTCTCCGCCGGGACGCCCGAGGAGATGCAGACCTTCAAGACCGCCCTGCTCGAGGTGCTGTCCCAGATAGGGGAGAAGAGATGACCAACGCACCCCGTACGGCCCGACCCAGGATCGGCATCGTCGAGCGGGCCACCTCGGAGTCGTCCGTCCAGGTGGTGCTGAACCTCGACGGCACCGGCGAGGCGACGATCTCCACCGGGGTCGGCTTCTACGACCACATGCTGACCGCGCTCACCAAGCACGCCCTGTTCGACCTCGAGGTCGAGAGCACCGGCGATTATCACATCGACGCCCACCACACCGTCGAGGACACCGCCATCGCCCTGGGCCAGGCCCTGCGGACCGCACTGGGGGACAAGACCGGCATCCGACGCTTCGGCGACGCCCTGGTGCCGTTGGACGAGGCGCTGGCCCAGGCCGTCGTCGACGTCTCCGGGCGGCCGTACTGCGTGCACTCCGGCGAGCCGGCGGGCCAGGAGTTCGTGCGCATCGGCGGTGGCACGACCAACCCGGCCAGCGTGGCCTACACCGGCTCGCTGACCCGGCACGTGCTGGAGACCCTCGCCTTCCACGCCCACATCTGCCTGCACGTCACCCTGATCGCCGGCCGCGATCCGCACCACATCGTGGAGTGCCAGTTCAAGGCCCTAGCCCGGGCCCTGCGGGACGCCGTCGCCTTCGACCCGCGGGTGGTCGGGGTGCCGAGCACCAAGGGAGCCCTCTGAGCATGACGGTGGTGATCTTGGACTACGGTTCCGGCAACATCCGCTCCGCCGAGCGTGCGGTGGCGCGTACGGGGGTCCGGGTCGAGGTCACCGCCGATCCGGAGCGGGCGCTGGCCGCCGACGGTCTCGTCGTCCCCGGCGTCGGGGCGTTCGCCGCCTGCATGACCGGGCTGGCCGCGGTGGACGGACCCCGGGTGATCACCGAACGGCGGGCGGGCGACAGACCGACCTTGGCCATCTGCGTCGGGCATCAGGTGCTGTTCTCGGTCGGGATCGAGCACGGCGTGCGGGCGGACGGCTGCGGGATCTGGCCCGGCGTGGTCGAGGAGCTGCAGGCTGCCCGGCTGCCCCACATGGGCTGGAACGAGGTCCAGGCCCATCCGGAGAGCGGGTTGTTCGCCGGGATCGCGCAGCAGCGCTTCTACTTCGTGCACAGCTACGGCGTACGCGAGCTGGCCGACCACCCCGGACGACGGGTCACCTGGGCCGAGCACGGCGGGGACCGCTTCGTGGCCGCGGTGGAGGAGGGGTCGCTGTGCTCGACCCAGTTCCACCCCGAGAAGTCGGGTGACGCCGGGGCCCGATTGATCGGCAACTGGGTCGACTCGTGGGCTTGAACGCCGTCCTGTTCGATCTCGGCGGGGTCGTGCTGCAGGGGGAGCCGCACCGGGCGTACCAGCAGGTCCTCGATGCTGAGCACGTCGACGCGTCCGTGAACCGTCAGCACTTCGGGCACACCCTGACCGCGATGGTGCCCGGCACCGGGGCCGTGCTGGCGGAACTGGCCCGAGCCGGCGTACGGCTGCTGGCCCTGACCCACTGGTCGGCCGAGACCCTGCCCCACGCCCAGGAGCGGTTCGGCCTGCTGCGGCGTTTCGACGAGATCCTGGTGTCCGGCTCTGAGCAGCTGGCGAAACCCGATCCAGCGATCTTCCGGTCGGCCATCCAGCACGTCGACCTGGACCCGACCGAGACTCTGTTCGTGGCCGATTCCGGGGTCCTCGTCGCCGGCGCCCGGTCGCTCGGGCTCACCGGTCTCGCCTTCACCGAGGCGCAGACGCTGCGCCACGACCTGGTCGGACTGGGTCTGCTCGCCGCCCCGGAACCCGTGACCGAGCCCATTTTCCACATCGCCGAGTCGCAGACCTGGGCGACGGCGAAGACCGTGGGCCGCTATCCCTGGTCGAGTCGCGGGGTCAGCTATCACGCCGAGGGCTTCGTGCACTGCGCGTACGCCGATCAGGTGCCGGGGGTGCTCGCCCGGCACTACGCCGGGGTCCCGGTGGACGATCTGGTCCTGCTCGAGCTGGACCTCGGCCGGCTCGCGGGCTCGGTGGTGGTGGAGGATCTCGGCGCCGGACCCTACCCGCACCTGTTCGCCGAGCTGGACCCATCGGCGGTTGTCGTCGAGCGACAGATCGTCCTCGACCCGCTGGGCTGGTCGGCCCAGCTCCGGGCTCAGCCGGGTCGGTCACCCATCTCGGACGGAGGGCCGGAGCCGCCGGTTCCGGTAGGGTCATCGGGTGCCTGCGCCAGACCGTCGTGACTCGCTTGTGCTACTGCCCGCGGTCGACATCTCCGGCGGCCAGGCGGTCCAGCTGGTCCAGGGGGTGGCCGGGACGGAGAAGCAGTTCGGTGACCCGCGGGCCGCCGCCGAGCGCTGGCAGGCCGCCGGTGCCCAGTGGATCCACCTGGTCGACCTGGACGCGGCGTTCGGCCGCGGCGACAACGCCGAGATCATCGCCGAGGTCACCTCGCACCTGCGTCTCGACGTCGAGCTATCCGGCGGCATCCGGGACGACGAGACCCTGGAACGGGCACTGGCCACCGGCTGCGCCCGGGTCAACATCGGCACCGCGGCGCTCGAGCGGCCCGAATGGTGCGAGGAGGTCATCAACACCTACGGCGACAAGATCGCCGTGGGTCTCGACGTACGGGGTCGTCAGCTCGCCGCGCGGGGCTGGACCCGCGACGGCGGTGACCTCTACGAGACCCTCGACCGGCTGACCGCAGCCGGGTGCGCCCGGTTCGTGGTGACCGATGTGAACTCCGACGGGATGCTGTCCGGACCGAACGTCGGGCTGCTGACCAGCGTCTGCGAGGCCACCGACAAGCCCGTGGTCGCCAGCGGTGGCATCTCCACCCTGGAGAACATCTGGACCCTGGCCGGGATGGTGGGCCTGGGTGTGGAAGGAGCCATCATCGGCACTGCGTTGTACGTCGGCAACTTCACCCTGGAAGAGGCCCTAGCCGCCAGCGGTCTGGCCCAGCGCGAGCAGGAACCCCACGCATGAGCACCGCACCCGCCGACAGCTTCCGCCGTGCCGGCCAGCTGGACACCGACGCCCGGTCCGAGCACCGCTTCGCCGTCCAGCACCTCGACGCCCCGCTGCGCGAGCTGCTGGCCGGCAAGAAGATCCTGCTGACCGGGGTGACGGGCTTCATCGGCGAGCAGCTGCTCTGGAAGATCCTCACCGAGCTGCCGGACACCACGCCTTCGGTGCTGGTCCGGCGCAAGGGATCGGCCGGGGCCCGGGAACGGATCCTGTCTCTCCTCAAGCGCCCCCTGTTCGCTGATCTACGGGAGTCGGCCGGTGGGGCCGCCCAGCTGCTCGACACCCGGATCGAGGTGATCGAGGGTGATCTGGTCCAGGTGCCGGAGCTGCCGGTCGACCTCGACATCGTGGTGCACTGTGCCGGCGACGTGTCCTTCGACCCGCCCATCGACCTGGCGTTCCTGACCAATGTCGTCGGCACCCGCGCGCTGATGGAGCGGATGCTGGAGGCCGTCACCGACGAGTCCGGTCGACGGACCAGGGTGCCGCACTACGTGCACATCTCCACCGCGTACACGGCCGGACGCCGCCGGGGCGCGATCCCCGAGGCGCCCCATGAGCACAGTGTCGACTATCAGGTCGAAACCAAGGCCGGGTTGAGCATGCGGGACCTGATCGAAGCCGAGTCGCGGACCTCGCGCCGGCTGAGCACATTGCGCAAGCAGGCCGAGCGCGAGCACAGCCGGTCGGGCTTCCTGAGCACCGCCGCCGACACCGAACGCCGGCGGCTGGAGTGGGTACAGGCTGAGCTGGTGCTCGCCGGCACCGAGCGCGCCCGCTCGCTGGGCTGGACCGACGTCTACACCTTCACCAAGGCACTGGGGGAGCGGGTCGTCGCCGACCTGGGAGCCGACATCCACGTCTCGGTCGTTCGGCCCGCCGTCGTCGAGTCGTCCTGGCTGCACCCCTATCCGGGGTGGATCGAGGGCTTCAAGATGGCCGAGCCACTGATCCTGGCGTACGGCCGCGGTGAGCTGCCCGAGTTCCCGGCCTCACCGGACTCGACGTTGGACATCGTGCCCTGCGACCACGTGGTGAACGCCATCGTGGCGGTCTGCGCCACCACGCCCGCCCCCGGCCACCCGGAGTATTACCACGTCAGCTCAGGCGCGCGGAACCCGCTGACCTTCAACGACATGTACGGCCACATCCGCAACTACTTCACCGCACATCCACTGGACAACCAGGGCAAGCCGGACGCCCCGCTGCCGGAGTGGCACTTCCCGGGTGGGGCCCAGGTGGAGCGGCTGCTGTCCAGCTCGGAGCGGGCCCACGCCCTGGCGGAGCGGATCATCTCCCAGGCCCCGCGCTCGGACCGGGTACGCCAGTACGCCCGCGACCTGGACCGGGCGCGGGGGCGGCTGGACTTCTACCGGAAGTACCACTCGCTCTACAACGAGTACGCCCAGTCCGAGCTGCACTTCGTGGACGACCACACCCTGGCGCTGACCCGGGCGCTGCACCCCGAGGACCGGGCGATCTTCGCCTTCGACACCGCGGTCCTGGACTGGAAGACCTACATCGAGGAGGTGCACTGCCCCTCGATCACGGCAC
>JAABUN010003382.1_pt1 | contig 24853 bp, 20 predicted proteins | sample 5559311 | NCBI WGS metagenome assembly JAABUN01 (sample SAMN10711877, study PRJNA513370) | rock metagenome | isolation source: Antarctica rocks | place: Antarctica: Victoria Land, Siegfried Peak sud
GGCCGACAAGCTGGCGCTGCGCGCCTATCGCAGACGCATCGAGACGCTGTACAGCCAATTGGCGACGATGGGCGTCCAGCGGCTGCACGCTCGCACGAACCTGGGCCTGGAATTGAAGCTCCACGCCCCGCTCCTGGCCGCCATCGTGACCAACGGCCACTAGCAATCAGGGTAAGGTGATGTCGCCTCAGTCGGAGATAGTTGCAGAAGTCAGCGGGTAGCGATGATTACGCGTGATACGCCGAACAGTGCCTCTTCGCCCCCCCCCACTGACGTCGCGCGACCGTGATAACAAAGGTCCCGTCTTGTACATTCGGTACGACAGTGCCCGCTCATCTCGTGCAATCTGAATTTAACGTAGCATCCGCATCTGACGTTGTCAAGGGCGCATAGGCCGACATGTATGCACAGCGCGCCCCGCAATCCGGCGTCGTAGAAGCCGTGGAGTCGGCCTCCGATGCCACGTTCGAGACATCCGCATGGAGTGGCGGGCGTGCAGGCGGAGTTCGTGTGCCGCCAACCTCGGCCGCTGCCATGGCATGCTTCGTGACGGGCCAGCACCCGTGCCGCTTCGTCACCAAGGACGGGCGCGATAGTTGTGAATCGGTGTGGAATAATGGTGCGGTCGGGCTCAGGGGACAATGACGATGCGATTGGACAGGATCGTTTCCCGACCGGCGATGACGGGCTGTTCCCCAGGCGTGTGAACAGTTGGCTCGCGGCAACGCGCCCGATCTCATAGACCGGTTGGATGGCTGCGATCATCGGTGGGGTGTAATTGCTCAGGGCCACTTCGTCGTAGAACGGTAGAACGCGGTGATCATCACGTCTTCGGAGATACGTTTCCCGGCTGTCGTGAGGGCGTGTAGCGCCCCGATCGCCAGGCGGTTGTTGCCAATGAACATGGCGTCGAGGGGCGTTCCGTCGCGCAGCAGCGCGGCCAAAGGCCGATCGTTCCGCGACGGCCCGGCCCGGAAGACGGTGCCACGACTGGATTTCTTGTGGAGCCGACCGCGGGACTCGAACCCGCGACCTGCTGTTTACGAAACAGCTGCTCTGCCAACTGAGCTAGGTCGGCCGGTGTTTTTGGCATCCTCGTGGGTCGTTCGCGATTCTGACGCTGGCCGCAGGGTCCGCTTTCCCCTGCTGTCCCTCCCGATCCTGGCGACTCCCTGACGCAGTACTCCGCGAAAAGTATAGCGAAAGTCGCCGAAAAGTCCAAGGGCGGGGCGAGCGCGGCTACTATGGCCGTAAAAGTGCGCGAAACGCCTGCGAAAAGTCGCCTGTGGATGGGGAAATACCTGGTCCTGCCCTCCTGCGCGAATACGTGCGGAGGGGCAGGATCGGGGGGCGGATCCGCTGGTCGAGGCGGTGCTCGAACGCCACCGCCTGCATCCGCCCGACGAGGACGAGGGGCACACAGATACGAGCGCGACCGAGGTGGTGCATATCATATGCTCGGAATGCTCGGAATGCTCGGATGGGTTGGTCGGCACAAGGCAATACAGCGCGCCGTGAATAGCTCGATGGTCGGCCATCGCCCCCCACCTGTATGTCCCGAACTGCGGGGGCGGTAACCGCCTACTTCCCCCACGCCAGCACCGCCGCCCCGAGCGCCGCCAGGATCGTCCCGATCTCCGCATCGGCCACGCGCGCCCATGTCGCCCGACGTACCGCCGCCAACTCCTCGTCCAGCCGTAGCCAGCCGCCGACCTCGGCGAGGCGCGCGCTGCGTGGCAGGTGCCGATTGGCCGCCGGGCGACCGAGGGCCCGTTCCAGCCGTTCCAGGCGCGCGGCGATCGTCGGTTCGAGGGCATCGGCGGTGCCGCCCAGCCAGGCCGGGCGCGCGACGAATGACGCGGGCAAGGCCAGGAACCAGTCGGTGATGTCGCCCGGTGGCGGCGCGAACGGATTCTGCGCGGCCAGCAGTTCGAGCACCGCGCGGCGTCGCGCGCCGCCGAAGTGGAAGACCCACACCGTCGCGCCGTCGCCGACCGGCACGATCGGCCAGGCATCCGGCTCCAGGCCCAGATAACGGCGCACGGCCTGGGGCTGCCCGGCACCGTGCAGCCAGGGCCGACTGCGATAGCGCCAGTCCCCCTCCGCGCGCGCCTCGTCGGCGACGTGGCGGACCTCGATGCGGAAGTCGTTCCAGCGCCGCACTTCGAGCAGATGACCGCCCGCGCGCAGCCCCCGCCCCGCGCGAAAGGCGATGCCGGTGGCGATCGTCCGCCCGGTCGCCTCGTCCTCCACCGTCGCGCCCTCCTCCTCCTCGATCGTCGCGTGGATGTCGCCGTAACGCACGCGGTCCAGCCATGCCTCGCCGAGGCGCAGGCCGTCCGCCGCCGCGATCAGCTCCTCGTTGGCGATCATCGTGTCGAGGAGGTCGCGGGCGAGCGGCTGCGGCGCGCGATCGTCGAGCAACGCCTGGAGTTGGGCGCGCGGTCGGGCGATGCGCCGCCCCTGCATGATGTAGGAGGCGATCTGCTGGCGGGCGACCGCGCCCTCCGGCCCGCGTTCGAGCGCCCCGAGCCAGCCGTCGCGCGCCGCCTCGATCATCGCCGCATGGATCACCGTGTCGAGGATCGTGTCGGCGCAGGCCAGCACGCGCGTCGCGCCGGTACGCCGGTTGCCGCGCCCGATCCGCTGCAACAGGGCCGGGACATCCGGCGCGGGGCCGTCGAAGACGACGAGGTCGATGTCGCCGATGTCGATCCCGATCTCCAGCGTGGAGGTGGCGAAGACGACGATCCGCCGCTCATTCCGCGCCGCCGCCTCGGTCGCCTCGCGCTCCTCGCGGTCGAGGCTCCCGTGATGGGCGCGCACCGCGTAGCCGAGCGCGCGGAGGTCGCGCCGCAAGCGCGCGGTCAACTCGTCCACGCGCTGACGGGCATTGGCGAACACCAGCACTTTCTGCGGCGCGTTCGGCGCGGCGAGCAGGCTCGGCAACGCCACCTCGATCCGCGCGCTCGCGCCCGGTGCGCCGATCGTCTCGATCGCCCGCGCCCCGGGGACGGCGATGATCGCGCCGCCCGGCAGATAGGCGTCGCGCACGTCGGCGGCATCCGGCACGGTGGCGCTCAGCGCGACGATCTGGACGTGGTCGTCGGCGATCCAGCCGCGCGCCCGCGCCTGCCGTCGCAACCGCCGCAGGCGTTCGAGCAGCCAGCGGGTCTGCTCGCCGCGCGGCCCGCCGTGCAACAGGTGGATCTCATCGAGCACCACCGCCGCGACCCCGGCCAGCGCGTGCCCGTCCGGTCGGCGCGACCGCCCCCGACAAAGGAGGCTGTCGAACGACTCCGGCGTCGTCAGCAGGACGTGCGTCTGCGGCACGCGCCCGGTGTCGGCGCGGTGATCGCTCGTGCGCCGGTCGAGGCGCAGGCCGAGCGATGCCAGCGGGGTGGCGAGGCGCGCGTGGAGGTCGTTGATCAGGGCGCGCGTGGGGGAGAGGTAGAGGATCGTCCACGGCGTGGCCCGCCCGATCAGCCGTTCCACCAGCGGCGCGCAGGCCGCCTCCGTTTTGCCCGAGGCGGTCGCGGCGGAGAGCAGCACATCCGCGCCCGCCAGGATCGGGGGGATCGCCGCGCGTTGCGGCACGGTCAGCCGCCCGAACCGCGCGAAGAACGGGTCCCAGGTGCGCGCCAGCCCGCGCGCGATGGCGCGGTCGCGTGCCAGATCGGCGTCGCTACCGGGTCGGGACATCGGCGACTCCTGGCGACTCCTGGCGACTCCTGACTTCTGACTTCTATGGAAGGCGGGCGCGAGCGGCGCGGGCCGATCGCTGGCCGTGCCACGGCCCCAAACCCGTGGACTCCCGGCGACACCACGGAGCGACAGCAGGTACCCTCATGCCCCCGCCATCGCCGCTGGAGGCCCATAGGCACTGTCGAGCGCCGCGACGTAGCGCTTGATGAATGCACGGATGAGGCCGCTGTCGTCGAGGCTACCGTGGGCCAGCCCCGCCTCCACGCGGTCCACGAGCGCCGGGTCGAGGGTGGCGTCGAGGCCATAGGCGGCGGTGTAGAGCCGCCCGATCCGCTCGGCCAGCTCGCGGCGCAACGCGGGCGGCCACGGCTCCAGCCGATAGCTGCCGCCGCCCGTCGCCGCCAGCATCGGGCCCACCACCGCGTCGGTCCCCGCCTCGTCCTCGGCGACCGTGGCGAAGAAGAGGCCGAGCGGCGCGGCGCGGTGCCCCGTCTCGCCGCGCAGATAGGCGGTCAGCACCCCGAGGTTCGCCTTGACCCGCGCGTAATTCGCCGGTGAGGGCACCTGCTCGACCTCGAACTCGTCGATCGTGACCACCAAACCCCGGAAACCGGCCAACTGGGCGATCGTCGCGTGGCCGACCAGCGCCGCGACGAGATCGTGGGCGCGCTCGGCCACGCGGTTACCGAGCATCCGCCGCAGATGCACCTCGCCGCCCCGCGTCTTCGTCCGCGCGCCGATCTGCCGCACCACCTCGGCGGCGGTGAACTCGGTGCTGCTGGAAAGGAGCGCGTCGAGCACATAGGCGTGGGCGTCGAGCTGCCCGCGACCGTGCAGTTCGGCCATGACCTGATAGTTCTGGCGCACACGGTCCAGCAGCGTCGGCGCGTCGTCGGCCCCGGTGAGGATCGTCGGCGCGGGGTGCGCGTTCGTGATCGCCCGCGCATACAGGTCGAAGACCGGCGTCGCCGATGCGCCGTCGGGCGTGTTCAGGCTCCCCCAGAGCTGGCGCAGGAAGGTCTCGGGCTTGGCGAGGCTGATCGTCTGGCCGTCCACCTCGACGCGCGCGGTGGCGTACCCCTCCCGGCCCGCCACGTAGCGGATGACTGCCATCGTGTGGCTCTTGCCGGTCCCGAACGGGCCGGTCACCGCCGCGACATGGGGGCGGTCGCCGAGCGCGGTCGGCAGATTGGCCGCAGTCCAGCCGCGCAACTCCGCGAAGCCGAGGGTCAAATCCTCGAGGGCACCCTGCGGCACCAGCCCGAAGCGCAGCGCCTCGATCGCCCGCCGCGCCGCGATGTCGCCGCGCAGCCGAGCCGGCGGAACCGCGATCGTGTCGGGCAAATCACCGTCCACCGGCGTCGGCGCATCCAGCACCCGCAATTCGCCGCCCGCGACCTCCACCTCGACCCCGCCGAAGCCGTCGAGCCGCACCAACGCGCCGCCCTTCGTCGCCTTCACGACGACCCCCGCCCCGAAATGCGCCGTCCCCACCCGCACGTCGGCCCGCAATGTCCCCGGCGCGCTCATCGGTCCTCCTTGGTGGAGTCGGTGGTCGGTGGTCGGTAGTCGGTAGTCGGTAGAGGGATCCGCCCGCTGACGCAACGCCGAATCGCCACCGCCCAGCCGCTACCGACTACCGACTACCGACTACCGACCATACTCTACGCCTCGTCCCACTCCCCGCCCCTCGCGCGAACAACCTCGCCCGTATCCAGCACCCCCTCGTCGTGCAGGCGGATCAGCATCGCGCAGGTGCGCTTCACCATCGTGCGGCGATTGGCGCTCGTCGGGTCGGCGTCGGCGATCTCGCGCGCCAGCTCCGCCACGATCGTCGCCACCCGCCGTTGGTCGGCCCCGAGTTCGCGCGTGGCGTGCTGATAGAGGAGTTCGGTCAGGCGCAGGCCGATCGCGCGCAGTTCTCGCTCCGGCTGGTCCCGGAAGGTCAGGTCGATGCGCGGAGCCAGCGTGTTGCCGTCGAAGAAGCCGTAGCCGGGGCCGGGATCAACCATGCGCTGCTGCAACGCCGGGAACTGGTCGAGCTTCTCCACCAGCCCCGGCTCGAAGGCGTAAACGATTAGCGCGGAGCCGTGCCGTAGATCGGCGACGGCGTTGATGTTCGATTGCAGCCGCGAGAGGATGCGCGGCAAATCGCGCCGCGCCACGTCCAGCCCCTGCTCCGCCTCGTCGTAGCTGATCACCGTCCCCCGGAACCCCGCCGCGCGCACGAACTGGAGCAGCGAGAGCAGCATCCGCCCCCCGTACAGATTCTCCTCCCCCTTCGCCACCGGGCTCAGTCCGAGTTCCCGCGCCAGCGCGCGGTCGCCGACCTCGCCATCGAGCCAGCGGCACGCGGCGGCGAAGGTCGCGTCGTCCTCGCGCAACTGGGCCTCAAGCCCCTGACGCAGGATGCGCCCGAACGTCTCCAACTCGAAGTCGGCCTTGTCGAGCCCGGCGATCCACCCGGCGACGAGGCGGTCGCCCAGCGTCGCGTTCCCCGCCGCCCGGCCCCGCATCTGCTCCAGGGCGGCGGCCAGCAGCGGTCGGATGCCGCGCTCGCTCGCACCAGGCGTGCGCAACTCGCGCGTCACCTCGCGGTAGACGACGAGGCTCTTGGTGAAGTCGAGATCCTTGTTCAGCGCCACCTCGGCCGTGACGCACGCCATCGCCCGCGCGATCTCCATCAGTTGGCGCAGGAAATGGGTCTTGCCCGAGCCGAACGGGCCGACGATGAACTTCTCGGCGGAATCACCGCGTGCGAAACGGGCGTCGAGATACTTGTCCCGCAGCCGTTCGAACGCCCCCTCATACCCCACGCCGAACAGCGCGCACCCCTCATTCGGCGCCGTCCCATACTCGGCCATCCGCTCGATCATCGCGATCACATCGACGGGCATGTGGGACTCCTACGAGTCGTCGGTCGTCGGTCGTCGGTCGTCAGGGGACGGTCGGTGGTCGGTAATCGGGCGGGTGAGCGGGCGGGCGGGCGCTTACGCCCCTTCTGACGACTGACGACCGACGACCGACGACTCCACCCTTTCCAACGCCAGCGCCGCCAGCCGCCGCATCAGCGGGCGGCGATAGCCCGCGCCGGCGTGTTCGGCCAGGACCGCGCGACCGGCCTCGTGCAGCGCGGCGTCGAGGCCGTCGCTCGGGACGCCCGTCTCGGCGACGAGGGCGACCAGGCGCGCGGCGATCCCATCCAGGAAGTCCTCGGGCGCGGCGGTCGCGCCGATCGCCTCGACCGGCAGCACCGGCCAGCGCCAGGCGGGCACCATGTCGGCGTCGCGCGCCATCTCCAGGCGCTGGCCGAGGGCGGGATAGAGGCGCGTGCCGTTCTCCAGGAAACCGGGGAGAACGGCGAAGACCGCGACCGTGCCGACGATCCCTCCGGTCGTGCAGCCGTCGATGAAGCGCCGCATCAGGTTCGCGGCCGTTTGCAGGCGCTTCGAGAAGGCCGCGCGATCGGAGATCAGCGTCCGCTCGTTCTCATCGAAGAGGAGCAGTGTCCCCGGCAAACCGAGGTGATGCAGGCCGCTCAACGCCGTGTTCAGCACCTGCTCGGCGTTGCGCCGCGAGAGCGGATCCTTGATCCCGACGATTCCCGCGCGTTTGAACTGCGCCGCGCCGACGCGCTCGCCGCGCAGGTAGGCGCGCAGCGGCGCGGGCAGATCCGGCTCGCCGACCGCGCGGAGCATCGCCGCGCGAAAACCGGCGTGCGGCAGTTGCGCCCGTCGCAGCGTCGCCACGCCGCCCAAGCCGCCCCGTCCCGAGGCCGAGAGGATGTCGGGCAGCGAGCGCACGACCTCACCGCCGATCGTCACCTCGAGCCGTTCCAGGATATAGCGGGTGATCGCCGCCCAATCCTCCAGGCCGAGGTCGCGCGACAGCTCGGTCTGCACCACGGCTAGGCCACGGGCGGCGGCGCGCTCACCGAGGAGGCGGAGCAGATGGGTCTTGCCCGAACCGTAGCTCCCCTCGAAGAAGCGACAGGTCGCGCCCCCCTGGGCCACCAGATCGTCGAAGATCTCTCGCTCGACATACGCCAGGAACGGCCCCGTCCCCACATCGAGGAATTCGGCCCCCCCATGGCCGAGGACGCCGTACTGCGCCACCGACTCGAGGGCGGCGCGCAGCCGCGCCACGGCGGGTGGCGGCGTGGTTGGCGGGGGTGCCGCCCGGGCGCTCACGCGCCGCCCCGCTCGCCGCCGAATGGCACGACAAAGCACATCGTCTTGTAGTCCTGCGTCGCGTCGAGGCCATTGACGACCATCCCGAACTGGCGGGTCTCCTGCTGACTGCCGGTTTGCAGGCCGAGCCGCTGTTTTTCCGGCACCGTCGTGCCGAGCGCCCGGTAGCGGTCGAGGTTGTGCAGGAACGCCCAGCGCGGCAACTCGGCCCAGCGTAGCTTCTTCTCCGGCCCCTGCTCCGCCACTTCGTGCCGCACCAGCGCCACCCGCACGCCACGGTAGAAGTCCGGCAGCGGCACCACCTCCGCCCGCCCCCTGTCGTCGCGCTGCCGCGCCGCGCGCGCGCCTTCATAGGCGTCGTGGAAGACCGCGATCAGCAGCTCATCCTGCAAGGCGACACCGCGCAGGAGCGTTCGCGCCCGCTCCTCCAGCGCGGCGAGGTCGGTCGGATCGCCGATCGGCGACCAGGGAGTCAGCGCCTCGCGGTTGTAGAAGAAGCGCGCGCGCGCCTGCTCGCGTTGCAGCGCGAGTTCGAGCATGCCCACCCGCCACCCGCTGCTCCGCTCGCGCACACTCTGTCCCGCCGCACGGGCCGCGCGGACCCACTCGGCCTCGATCGGGCGGAACGTGGCGATCCGCTCGCGCCGCGCCGCCTGCGCGAAGCGTGTCGTCCGCTCGCGCAACTCCTCGAGCGCCTGCCCGAGCGCGACCCCCGATGGCAAGCGTTCCAGGGCGGTGGCAAGTTGTCCGAGCGCGCGTGGATCGGTCGGCTTGATCTTCGCGACCGCCGCGAGCGGCCCTGCCATGCGGCGATATTCAACCTGGAGTTGCGCTAGATTCTCCACCGCCTCAGCGGCATCCCCCCGCTCGTCGTCCGATGCCTCCGGTGCGGCGTCGAACGCCTCCATCGCCGCTTCGCCCTGGCCTGTCGGCCCCTCCTGCGCCGCGTCCTGCTCCCGATCCTGCATCCGCCCCCTCCGTCGCGCCGACACCGACACCAGCACCGGCACTGCTTAACGGCGTCCATTCTACCAAAGGCAGGCGCAGGCGGGCGAGTATGCCACCAGTTATAGCGCCGGTATCGTCGATGACCACCTCGTTGACGGGGGGCGTGAAGTCTGCCGATGGGCGCGATCGTGAACGACTTTGTGGCCTCGGTTACCATCCCGACGCCGCAACCCCCTTTTGCCGCGCCGAGGATGTCCACTCGCCGACACCGCCCGGAGCGCCCTCAGCGCTCGCCGCGCGGATTGCCCGCCATACCTTTCCCCGATGCGGCGGACGGGACGCGCACGAAGTCTGTCCGTTCCTCGCGGGCAGCGACTTCCTCAGCGGCTCGTCTCCCCGCCCCTCACCGCCAGTGCGGTGCTGCTCAGGGGCCGGGGATGATACTGGCCGCCACCGCCTCGATCGTCGTCCGCACGGCGTCGCCCGGTTCGAGAAAGCCATTGGCATTGTAGGAGCGCCCATTCGCCAGGAAGAAGATGCGATCCATCTCCTCGCGCGTCGGCCGGCCATCGGGCGTATCGACCCGATTGTGCAGGAACCGCAGCCGATACGCCGGGTATCGCCCGACCGTCACCTTGTCCAGACACAGCAGTTGGAAGAACCCGTTTGTCGCCGGGGGCGCCTGCACCTGTTGCACGATCTGGTCCTTATATTCGTCCAGTTGGCGTCCCGGCGCGTCGGCGACCGCCAGCATTATCCCGGCCCCTGAGGCGGCGACAACGCTCACATTGCCGGCGCCCTCCAGCCGCGCCTGCCAGTCCCGAGGATAGCTCGCCGTGAAGCGCCCGCGCTGGTCGGTGTACGTCTGCCCGCCCTGGAAGGCGGGCGGGAGCGGTCCGCAGCCGACCGGGGCCGGGCGCGGCGACGGGCTAGTCGCCGGGCCGGGCACGCCGTTCGGGTATCTCACCTTGGACTGTTCCCGACCGAGGAGGCCCAGCAGCACGGCGTTGGGCGTGCCCGCGTGTTCGAGGTGGTACTCGAAACGAGCGCGCTCGAAGTATTGGGTCGGGTAGGGGCGCTGATTGGTCGGGTTGATCTCGAGGATGATCTCCGTCAGCGGCAACCCTTGCTGCGCCAAGCCCCCATTCGCGCGCCAGTAGGCCAGGAAAGGGCCGCAGGCGCTCTTGCCCGTTTCGGCAAAACGCGCGCACTCCTGCGGCAACGCCGGGTTGCTAAAGGGATCGCCGGGGTAGGGTTGCGGCGGGGCGGGATATTTCGCCGTGAACTGCTCGACGCCCACCAGGCCCAGCAGCACATCGTAGGGTGCGGCGTTCTCGGGGTGCTTCTCGAAGCGGGCCCGCTCGAAATACTGCACCGTGTACGGCTTGTTGTCGATCGGGCTGATCTCGCTGAACTCGTCGGTCAGCGGCAATCCCTGCTGCGCCAGCCCACCATGGTCCCGCCAATAGGTCAGGAAGGGGTCGCACACCGTCTTGCCAGTCTCGGGGAATGGCTGGCACGCGACGGCGGCCTGCGCAGGGCGGGGCGCGATCAGCGCGCCCGGCCAGAGGAGCAACGTCAGCAACGTCAGCGGCACCAACCTGTGCATGCGCCCGCGCTTCATCCGGCACACTCCCCCCTATTCGGTTTCGGCGGCAACACCCGCAGTGTACCAGGTCGCCGCAGTCCAACGGGATCCCCGCGCCGTACGCCGCCCGCCCACTCTACCCCGCCCGCCCCGCCCGCCCCGCCGCCGTCCCTCCGACCAAGAACGGCAGGGTGCTATACTGCGGCGCGCGCGATCCTTGCCGCGCGTGCGCTCGCGGTGGGCGCAGAGGTTGACGCCACGGAAAAGGGGAAGGACCACCCATGATCCAGACACCAGACATCCAGCGTCCGGCACGGGAACTGATCGCCGGGCTGGCCGCGATCGGCAGCGCGACCGCCGCTGGCGAGTTGAGCCGCCTCGGTATCCGCGATCCCCACCTGCGCGGCATCACCAACTGGACGCCGGGCAAGGTGGCCGTCGGCCCCGCGCTCACCCTCCAGTTCATGCCGAAGCGCGAGGATCAGTACAAGGTCGACGAGTATTCCGATCCCGAGGTGCAACTGCACCGGCACGTCCTCTACCACACGCAGCCGGGCGACATCGTGGTCGTGGACGCGCGCGGCCACCTCGGCAGCGGCGTCTTCGGCGACATGATGCTGACCTATTTCACCGGGCGGGGCGGGGCGGGCGTGGTCATCGACGGCTGTATCCGCGACTATCCGAAGGCGAAGGAGCTGGGGATCGGGCTGTGGCTGAAGGGCACCACCCCCAACTTCCACACCCAGACGGACATCGTCCCCTACGCGGTCAACGTGCCGATCGCCTGTGCGGACACCCTGATCATGCCGGGCGATGTCATCGTCGCCGACGATGACGGCGTCGTCGTCGTGCCGATCGCGCTGGTGCCGCAACTGGTGGAGCGCGCCACGCGCCACTCCGAATGGGAGGATTTCTCGCGCCTGCGCCTGTCGGAGGGCGGCGAACTGCGGCGATACTACCCCCTCTCCGAGGCGGCACGGCCCGAGTACGAGGCGTGGCGCAAGGAGCAGGACGCGAAGGGTTAAGCCTCCGGCCCCGCATCGCGCCACCATCGGCAACGCCCGCCCGTCCAGGGGCGGGCGTTGCCGTAGGCCGTGTGAACGGGCGCTATCGATGGCGCTCAAAGAGGCTCGTGGCTCGGCGAATGTCGCGCCAGCCCGCGAGCGCAGCGACGTGCTTCGTTTCACCCATACGGGTCGAGGTGGCCGCATCCGTCCTCCCTCCCTTTCAGGGGAGGGTCGCCGCCGCAGCGGCAAGGGCACGGAAGGCCCGTCGCAACGGGCGAGAGAAACGGGGCCGGGGAGGGGTCATCCTGGCCCCGTGTCCCCCGACACGCGATTGTGCAACAGGGCATGAAGAATTATCGGTCGCAATGCGGCGCCGCATAGAGGCGTGAGTGATGTATCGGGGAACACGGTGACGAAGGAAACCGAACCGCCCCGTCGCCCCCGAGGCGGGGCGACCGTCGCCGTGGTGCCGTCTGGCGCTGGCCCGCTGGCGCACGAGCCGCGCGCTCCCTACCGGGCCTTGCGCTCGCGCGATTTCCGCTTCCTGCTCGTCGGCGTCTTCCTCGGCTCGTTCGGGCAACAGATGCTGGCGGTCGCGCTCGGCTGGGAGTTGTACGAGCGCACCGGGTCCGCGCTCGCCCTCGGCGGGATCGGCCTGGCGCTGATCATCCCGGTCATCTTCCTCACCCTGCCCGCCGGGCATGTGGCCGACCACTACAGCCGCAAGCGGGTGATGCTGATCGCCCAGCTGACCGTAGCGGTGGGCACGCTGGGCCTCGCCGCGCTCTCGCTGCGACAGGGGCCGCTCCTGCCGATCTACGGCTGCCTGATGCTGATCGGCGGCGCGCAGGCGTTCAACAACCCGGCCAGTTCGGCGCTGGTCGCCCAGGTCATCCCGCCCGACGCCTATGAGAGCGCGATCACCTGGCGCAGCAGCGTCGGCCAGATCTCCGCCGTCCTCGGCCCTGCTATGGGAGGCTTCCTGATCGGCGTGTTGGGCGGGGCCACCTGGGTCTTCGTCCTGCACGCCGTCGCCGCTCTGACGTTCGCCTGCCTGCTCGCGTTCCTCCGCGTCCGCGCGCCACAGGCGCGACCGACCGGCCAGCGCACCCTGCGCGCGGTCACCGAGGGCCTGCGTTTCCTCGGGCGCACGCCGATCCTGCTGGCGGCGATCACCCTCGATCTCTTCGCGGTCCTCCTCGGCGGCGCGACCACGCTGCTGCCGATCTTCGCACGCGACATCCTGCGCGTCGGCCCGTTCGGACTCGGCTGGCTCCAGGCCGCCTCGTCGCTCGGGTCGGTCAGTATGGCGCTGATCCTCGCTTACCGCCCCGCGCTCACCCGCGCCGGGCGCACGCTGCTCCTGGCGGTGGCGGCCTTCGGCCTGGTCACGATCGTCTTCGGCCTGTCGCGCTCGTTCGCCCTCTCGTTCGCGATGCTCCTGCTGCTCGGCGGACTCGACAACATCAGCGTGGTCATCCGCAGCACGCTGCTCCTGGTGCGCACGCCGGACGCGTTACGCGGGCGGGTCGGCGCGGTAAACTCGCTCTTCATCGGCACATCCAACCAGCTCGGCGGCTTCGAATCGGGTGTGGCGGCGCAACTGCTTGGCCCGGTGGGCGCGGTCGTGTTCGGCGGGATCGGCACCATCCTCAGCGTACTCTTCGTCGCCTGGTACTGGCCGGAGATGCGCGCGCTACGAACCCTGCGCGAACCCGAAGCGACCGCCGCCTGAAACGCACGCCAAAAGTAGCCGTCCTTCCACAAACATACGTGCGGGATACCCAGCGTCGCATCTCACCGACCCGCTTCGGACTGGCCGTAGCCCGTCCCCACCCTCCCCGCGCCGGGGAGGGTCGCCGCCCGCAGGCGGCGGGGAGAGGTCACCCCACCCAAGCCGCACGCCACGATTCCCACCCTCCCTTTCAGGGGAGGGTCGCCGCCACAGCGGCGGGGAGGGGTCCCCCCCACTCAGTCCCCCTGCGGATAGCGCCCGCCGAGCGGTTGGAAGAGTTCGAGGATGTTCCCTTCCGGGTCCTTGAAGAAGGCGATCCGCGCGGCGGGGTGTTCCTCCGGCACGCTCTTCGGCAAAACGTGGAAGGCGATCCCCAGCGCGGACAACTCCGCGTAGGCGGCATTCACATCCTCGACTTCGAGGGCCAGGTGCTGCCAACTCCCGGTGTCGGTGCCGGACCACCCCTCGCGGGCGATCAGTTCGATCGCGGTGCTGCCGATCTCGATGAAGATGATCCTCCCACCTGGGAACGCCCCGATCTGCGGCAGGCCGAGCGTGTCGACATAAAACTTTCGCAGGCGCGCGAGGTCGCCGGTGTACAACGCGATGTGATGGGTGTTCGTGACGCGCATCGCGCCATCCTCTCGCTGACTGCTTCCACACGGCGCGACCGCTCGCGCCGCGCGGCCATTGTACGCGTATCCGCGTTCGTCCGGGTGGCGCACCGGGCTTGGTCGCGCCTCCGTTGGCGTCGGTGACGCGCCGAAGCCGTCGGGCGGGGGTGGTGTATACTACGGCCAGAGTGGTGCCCCAGGCGCACGTTACCCGGATCGGACGCCCCGCGCAGCGCGCGGGGACAGCCCGGCAGCGCACGGAAAGGATGATCGCTATGAACGTCTCCCACCTGCCCTACGCCTACTTCGAGGGCGGCATCACCCCCCTCGCGGAGGCGAAGGTCAGCATCGCCACGCACGCGCTCCAGTACGGTACCGGCGTTTTCGCCGGCATCCGCGGCTATCTCGACCGGGACGGCAGCACGATCAATATCTTCCGCCTGCGCGACCACATGACCCGCTTCACCCAGTCGGCGGGGCTGATCAAGATCGCCTTGCCGTTGGACATCGACGGCCTCTACGACGTCGCGGTCGAGCTGACCAGGCGCAATGCCCCGACCGGCAACGTCTACTTCCGCCCCTACGCCTACAAGTCCGGGCTCGATCTCGGCCCCACCCTGACCGGGGTGGCCGACGGGTTCGCCCTCTATATGCTGCCCCTCAACGACTACTACGCCGCAGATCAGGGCCTCTCGGTGATGGTCTCGTCTTGGAGTCGTATCCAGGACAACAGCATCCCCGCGCGCGGCAAGATCTCCGGATCCTACATCAACTCGGCGATCACCAAGGACGAGGCCACCAACTACGGCTTCGACGACGCGATCCTGCTCAACGGTCGGGGCAAGGTCAGCGAGGGGAGCGCCTGCAACCTGATGATGGTCCGGCGCGGCACCCTGATCACCCCGCCGATCACCGCCGACATCCTGGAGGGGATCACCCGCCGCACGATCCTCCAGTTGGCGCAGGACGCTGGTATCCCGATCGAGGAGCGCGAGGTCGATCGCACCGAACTCTACCTCGCCGAAGAACTCTTCTTCTGCGGCACCGGCGTACAAGTCACCCCGGTCACGAAGATCGATCGTCGCCCGGTCGGTGGCGGTGCCCCTGGCCCGATCACCACCCGGCTCCAATCAACCTTCTTCGACATCGTGCAGGGCAAAAACACGCGGTACAGTTCGTGGCTCACGCCGGTCGCGCTCCCCGTGCCGGTCGCCGCAGACTAACGGACGAAGGGAGCGAGACAGCGGCGAGCGCCGCCATCTCGCCCCCGCCATACCGCGCGTCCACGAGTGCGGCAGCGTTCCGCGCTGGCAGCAGCGCAGGGCGAATGGGCCGTTTCATCGCTGTCGTGGGCGTACGCCGTGCCGCTAACGCGGCTGGACCGCAGCGCGGGCGAGGCGAAACGGCGACGAGCAGCCCCGAGTGCGAGGCGTGCGGGTCGGCGCGTGGGAACCCTGCAGCACACCCCGCGCGTTCCATACTGTGCCGCATCGCATACGACAGAGACGATGGGCCATACCGAAGCTGGAAGGAGGCCGCTACCCCGATGGTGATCGCGCTGCTACTCGTGGGGATCGGCCTGTCGGTCACCGGGGAACTGCTCCTCAAACACGGCATGAACCGTTTTGGCCCCCTCGACCTCAGCCTGCCCACCCTCCTCCCGACCCTCTTCCGGGTCTTCACGCAACCGACGGTCTTCCTCGGATTCGTCCTGATCTTCAGCGCCTCCATCTTCTGGCTCGCGGTGATCTCGCGGGTCAACCTCTCCTATGCCTACCCGCTCCTCGCCCTCGGATACGTCGTCACCGCCCTCCTCTCGCGCCTCTTGTTCGGCGAAGCGATCAGCCCCACCCGCTGGGCCGGTATCGCCGTGATCTGCTTCGGCGTCTTCCTCGTCTCGCGCCCATAGGCGAGCAACAGCGCAAGCGTAACGGCCTTCCCCGTTGCGGCAGGACCGGGCGACCCCGCGCCTTCTCCGCGTCGTCCCGCCGTCCACTTCCGCGCATTGTCCCACGTTCGCCGAACGCCCTGCCGCGCCGTCTCACCCCGCCCACCCCGCCGTGAACCGCCCTCCTCCCCCACCCCGTCTTCCCCCCGGAATGGAGGCACGTCAGGCCTGTCGCGGCGGGCGAGCACAGCAGGGCCTGAGGGCCGGGGGCGCTACCTCCTCATCCCGGCACCCGGTACCGCTCCTGCCGTCGCATCAGCAATTGCTCCACCAGCGCCTGATAGCGTGCGGGATCGGCGCGGTGGCGTCGCTTCGGGTCCCAGTTGCGCCCCTTCTCCGCATTGCAGCCCGGATGGGTCAGGCCGAGATTGCTCAACTCGTTATCGCCGCCGAGCGAGCGCGGGCGGATATGCTCGACGTTCGCCCCGAACCCCGTCCTGGCATCGAAACCGAGCCAGCCATTGCAAATCAGGCACTTGCCGCGCCAGTACCCGTCAGCCAGGCTGAACGTCGTGTCCGTCTCGGCGATCCGCCCCATCAGCTCAATGGCGCGCATGGTAGCCTCTCAGAGAGTCGTAAGGCGTAAGGCGTAAGGCGTAAGAGGCTGGGCCGTGGTGGGCGGGCGTGGTGATCGGCGGCGAACCGCTACTTACGCCTTGCGCCTTACGCCTTACGCCTCACCCCTACGTCCGCCGCGCCACACACAGCAGCGACGAGCCGATCGGCAGATCGGTGCGCCGCAGCAGGGCACCTTCCAGGCGGGTGATCGCGCGCAAGGCGTTGTTGATCGGCGCGGCGGGGACGGTAGTGTCCGAGTGGGCCGTGTCGGCGTTGCGACCGCGCAGGCGCGAGAGGACGCGGGTCGCGGCGACTGCCGGGAGGAGCAGGGTGTTCCAGTAAGTCAGGCGTTGCGGGATGAACCCCGCCCGTGCCAGCATCGCCAGCACCTCGCCCCTGGTGTAGCGCCGCTTCGTCTCCACCGCCACATCGTGTTCCCCCGCCAACCAGCGGAACGCGGGCAGATTGAGGCAGAGCCGCCCGCCCGGACGCAGCACGCGCGCCAACTCGGCCAGGGCCAGGGCGTCGTTGCCGGTCCCGGCATCGCTGATCACATCGAGGGACACCGCCAGATCGAACGCCCGGTCGGGGAACGGCAGCGCGGTGATCGAGGCGACGCCGGTATGGCACAGACCGCGCCGGTCGCGGCAGACCGCGATGGCGAACGGCGCGAGATCGACCCCGATGACCGTCCCATACGGACGGAGCCGCGCCGCCATGCCGCCGGTGCCGCACCCCGCATCGAGGATACGCGGTCGGGGCTGCCGATTGACTGCGTGTTGGTCGAGTGGTTGATGAGGCTGCTGGTGGGGCTGTTGGTCCAGGCCGAGCGCCGCCACGACCTGCTCGCGCAGATTGAGATACCACCAGAGGCGATCCTCGGCGGTGTACATCTGCTCGAACTCTTCGCGCTTCACCGCGTCCCCCGAGGATACACGAAGAACCCACGCCATTACGGCGCAGGTTCTCGCGGCGTCTTCCTGGTAGCGCATACGGGATTCGAACCCGTGGTCTCCGCCTTGAGAGGGCGGTGTCCTAGGCCGCTAGACGAATGCGCCCCACGTCATATCGCACGGCAAGCCTTGCGACGCGACGTGAAGTGTAGCAAGCCGCCCGCCACACTGTCAAGGCACTTCCGGCTGTGGCTCGGCGTGCGCGGGTGGCAGCGGCCCGGTCGGCGCGGGCATCCGTCGGCGGAGCGGCAGCGCTCCCCAGGGGATGAAGCTCAACGCGAAGGGGCCGAAGATCAGCAAGGCCGAGAGGGCGCTCCGAAACTCCACCGACACCGCCATCCGTAGCGGCAAATAGAGTTGGAGGAGATAGGAGAGGGTCGCCCCCGCGCAGAGGACGAGCGTCTGGATGCCGCGCCGCCGCGAGCCGAGCGTCGCCACCAGCGCGACCGCCCAGGTGCTGTACCACGGCACGAAGAACGGCCAGAGGGCGATCAGCACGAACATCGTCCCGGCCACCCCGGCGAGGAGGCGGTCGTTATCCCCCCTGACCCGGCGCAGAATCAGCAGGTAACTCCCGACCAGGGCCAGCACGATCGTCCCGCGCACGAGATTCCCGGCCAGACGGGGTGCCAGGAACCACTCCAGGGCGATCCTGACGACATGCCCGACACTCGAATAGTAGTGGTTCGACTCGTTCACCGGCCCGAGCATCGCCGCCCCGGCCCAGAATGGCCCCATGGTACCGACGACGATCAGGGCGGGCAGCCAGAGCAGGCGCATCGTCGCGCGCCCGCGCGCGCGCCAGCCCCCGAGCGGCGGGAGGTGGTGCCAGAGCAGCAGCGGCAGGGCGACGATCGCCACCGACTTGATCATCGCTGCCGCCGTCACCACGGCGAGCGCCAGCCGCACCCGCCGCGTGACATACAGCCACAAGCCCAGCAACAGTCCGGCCAGCATCAGCACGTCATTGTGCCCTGCGCCCGGATATTCCAGCAGCACCAGCGGATTCCAGAGCCACAGCACGACGCCCGGCAGCCCCGGTCGCCCGCGCGCGCGCAGGATGGCCCAGATCAAGCCCCCGCACGCCAGGTAGCCCAACAGCGCGACAAGTTTGAACAGGACGACATTCCAAAGCACGCTCGTTCCGCCGAGCAGGGTGAGCCCGGCGCTCAACAAGAGCCACAACGGGCCGTAGGGCGCGGTGTAATCGGGCCAATTAGTGTATTGGAAGAGCGGATCAGCCGGGAACGCCGAGGGCGGCACGAGATAGGGATTGGCCCCATACGTGCCGAGCACGCGCCCGATCATGGTGTAATAGAAGATGTCGCGCGAGGTGAGCGGCATGGTCAGCAGCAGCGCGCAGGCGAAGACGATCGGCGGCACCAGCGCCCAGAAGCGCAATACGGCGTTGGCGGGATTGCTGCTGATCCGCCAGGCGATGGCGGCGCAGGCGAACAGCAGCCCCACCGCGAACACGAAAATGAAGGGCCTGGCGTCCCCGTACTGCAAGGCTCCGAAGAGATAGATTCGCGGTTTCGTGACGTGGGATGGCAGGAAGGCGACCAAGACCAAATACAGCCCGTAGATCGCGCCGCTGCTGAGGGTCGCCCCAGCCAGCCACAACCGTGCCTCGCGCAGCGACGCCGACGACAGGCGCGGTTGCCACGCCCTGCCCGATACATTGCGCCAGGATCTGCTCGCCACAACCCTCCTCGTCGATCGGCAGCACACAAGAGTACGCAAAAGCATTCGTTCCGGCTCACCGGAAGCGAACGCTTTGGGAGTCGAACGCGAGATACCGAACTATAGCGGCTCGGGGGACGTTTGGCGAATTGTGGAGGGCGGTCTGGGTATGATCCAAAGTTTTGCGCGGCGGAGGCGCGTTGCCCCGCTTGATATGGGCGGTGCAGGTTGCGGTGCCTGGCCTCAACCGCCTGCCAGCTTCACGAACGCCCGCCGCTCTGCGCGACCCACACCCGCGCCCCCGCGCCCGTGAGGGTGGCTGCCAACCGTTCACCCTCCTCGGCCGAGGGCACGATCGTGTAGAGGGTCGGGCCGCTGCCGCTCGGCAGGACGAACGGTGCGCCCGCAGTCAGGAAACGCCGACGCCACTCGGCCAGCGCCGGGAAGAGCCGTTCCAGCGGGGCGGCGAAGCTGTTGACCAGCAGCGCCGGATCGATCGGCTCGCCGCGCCGGAGTCGCGCGGCCTGCGCGCGCGTCCGCGCGCCATCGCTGAAATCGGCGGCGGTGAGCGCGCCGTAGAGCCGACGAGTCTTGTCCGTCGGCAGGTCCAGGGTCGGGGTGAGGGTGACGAACCACAACGGGCCGGGCGACGGCAGCGGCGTCAGGACCTCGCCGACACCGCTCGCGAATGCCGTGCCGCAGCGCAGGAAGAAGGGGACATCCGCGCCGAGCCGCACCGCGAGCGCCGCCAACTCCTCGTCGGCGAGCGTCAGGCCCCAGAGTTCGCACAGGGCCAGCAGCGTGCTGGCGGCGTCGCTGCTTCCCCCGCCGAGGCCCGCCGCGACCGGGATCCCCTTCGCCAGCGTCAGCGCCGCGCCGTCGCTCGCGCCGGTGTGGGCGGCCAGCGCCCGCGCCGCGCGCAGGATCAGATTGTCCTCGCCGCCGAGCGCGGGGTCGGTGGCGAGCGTCAGGTGGCCCGGCGGTGCGGGCGCGACGGTCAGTTCGTCGTGCAGGGCGATCGTATGGAAGATCGTCACCAGCTCGTGATAGCCGTCCGGGCGGCGTCCGATGATCTCCAGCCCGAGGTTCAGCTTCGCGGGCGCGCGATAACGCGCCGGGCCTGGCGCGCTGCTCATGGCAATTGCGGCGCAAGCGCGCCGTGCAGGGCCAGCCATTCCGCGATCGTCAGGGTTTCGGCCCGCCGCGTGTTCGCGATCCCCGCAGCGGCCAGCGCCACCCCGATCGCCTCCTTGGGCACCGGCAGGCCCGCCGCGAGGCTGTTGCCGAGCTGCTTGCGTCGTTGCCCGAAGCCCGCCCCGACGATGGCGAAGAACGGCGGGATCGCTGCTTCCGGCAGGGGCGGCGTCGGATGCGTCACCAGGTGCAACACCGCCGAGTCCACCTTCGGTCGCGGGATGAAGGCCGCTGGGCCGATCCGCATGGCGATCGTCGCCGTGCTGTAGAACTGCACCGCCACCGTTAAGATGCTCATCTCCGGCGGGCGGGCGACAATCCGCTCGGCGACCTCGCGCTGCACCATCAGGGTCAGGCTGGCCGGGCGGCGTGGGCTGTCGAGGAAGTGGCGCAGCACCGCCGTCGTGATGCTGTAGGGCAGGTTGGCGACGAGCGCATAGGGCGTCTCCGCCGGGACATCGGCCAACAGCGCCGCCGGCGACTGGCGCAGCACATCCCCCTCGACCACGCCGAGCGCCGCCAGCGCGCCGAACTCCGCCCGAATATGCCCGGCCAGCCGCCGGTCGAGTTCGACCGCGATCACCCGCCCGGTCGGCCCGACCCGCGCCAGCAGTTCCTCTGTCAGGATACCGAGACCCGGCCCCACCTCCACGACGACCATGCCGGGCGCGAGCGTTGCCGTGTCGGCGATCCGCGCCACGATGCTCCGATCGGTCAGGAAGTTCTGCCCCTTCCGCTTGCTGGGTCGCACCGCCAGTTCCTGTAGCAGGGCTCGCCAGTGCGGTCGCGCATCGAGCTGGTCCGGTGTCGCGCCCTGCCGGGCACTCGTCTCCACGCGCCCCTCATTTCTGCGCCGCGCGCCCGGCCACACCGTTGGCGCGCGCACCTTGCCACCAATAGCGTTGTCCATGCGTAAAGATACCAGAGGGGTGCGCAACGGGCGCGGCGCGCGGCAGCCCCAGAACGAATCGACTATACTTAGGCGTGTAGGGATTCTTGATACGATCTATGTATGCGTGCGGAGAAAGTACAGAGAACATGGACGACGAAACCCGCGACGATCGGAATCGGCGTGCCGACGGGACATACAACTATCAGCCACTCCTGCCCGAAAAGGTGCCGCATTCCGGGGCGGACGCCGCGCAGGACGCCCCATTCATCTGGACCGACGAACGTGCCGCCGCCACCGAGGGGGCCGCGCCGCTGCCGACCCAGCGTCTCGTCCCCGCCACGGCGGGAGTGTCCACGCCAGCCTGGGAATGGCGCGGCGGCACCGGCGAGCCCGCGCCGACCTCCACCGCGCCGACCCCTGTCCCGCCGGGTTGGTACGGCACGGCGGGCGAGGCCCCTGCCGGTCCCGTCACCGTTCCGGAAGCGCCGCCCAGCGGTGGCTGGCAACGGACCACCGTCGGACGCTGGTTGCTGCGGAGTTGGCCGCTGCTCCTCTTTGGGTTGTCGAAGTTGAAGTGGCTGCTGGTCATCTTCAAGTTCAAGGCGTTCACCACCTTCGGCTCGCTGTTGGTGAGCCTCTGGGCCTACGCCCTCTTCTTCGGCTGGCAGTTCGCGGCGGGCTTCATCGCGCTCCTCTTCATCCATGAACTGGGCCACGCCGCCGTGATGCGCGCGCAGGGGATCAAAACGACCCCGATCCTCTTTGTCCCCTTCATGGGCGCGGTCATCGGTATGCGCGAGATGCCGAAGAACGCGTTCGCCGAGGCGCAGATGGCCCTTGGCGGGCCGATCCTCGGCAGCTTGGGCGCGCTCGGGAGCCTGATGCTCTGGCAGGTGACAGGTGCCCCGATCTTCGTGGCGCTGGCCTACTCTGGCTTCCTGCTGAACCTGTTCAACCTCATCCCGGTCAGCCCGCTCGATGGCGGGCGAGCCATGGCGGCGATCTCGCCCTGGGGCTGGCTCGTCGGACTTGTCCTGCTGGTCCTCCTCTTCCTGCGCGTCCACAGCCTGATCCTCGGGTTCATCCTGATCGTCGGGGCCATGGAAGTCTTCAAGCGGTGGCGGAGTCGACACGAAGAGCGGGCCTACTACGAGGCCACCGGGCGACAGCGGCTCCTCGTCTCCGCCGTCTACTTTGGCCTCGCCGCCTTCCTCGCGCTGGCGATGTTCTCCATGCAATCGCATGTGCTGACGAATCGCCCGCTCAACTAGCGCGCAGCCACGAATGAGCGGCGGTCCATCAGGGCCGCCGCTCTTACTTTGCTCCACGGTGCGGTCTTTCGCCGGAATACCGGGCTGACCCCTCCCCGCCGCCACCAGTCGCGGCCACCAGTCGCGGTGGTCCAGAGATGCTCCAGAGACCTGCGGGCGACCCTCCCCCACAAGGGACGCCAACCCAGCCCCCGCTACCTATTACGTTTCGTTATCGCTCATCACCTTCGCTTGCCCTTTCTTCCCCTCTCCTCGGATGGAGAGAGGGGTGCCGCCCGCAGGCGGCGGGGTGAGGGTGTCCAGCCGCCGCAGCCATATCGGGGATGCCCCTACCCCGCCGCCAAAACACGCGCCCGACCATCGGTCGCCGCCTCGCGCAACTCCCCGAGCAGGGCCAGCGTCGGACGCAGCACCGACGGCGGATCGGGCGGCTCCTGCCCGGCGCGCAGGGCGGCCACGAAGGCGTCGAGGATCGGGCCGAGGGTGGCAGTCCCCCACTCGCGCCGGGTACGCCCCCGCACGCCGGAGATCGTGATCGCCTGATTGAACGGTTCGGCGCGTAACGCCGCCTCCTCGCCCAGCACCTCGATCAGCAGCTCATCCTCCTGCTCGTGGCCGACCGGAAGCGACGCGGCCAGTTCGATCGTGCGCACGAGGCCGTCCTGTCCGCGCAGGGTCAGCGCCGCCGCCCCGCGTTCGGGGCCGAACAACCGGTCGGCGGTCACCTGGGCGCGGTCGAACGGACCCGGCACGCACCACCCCAGCAGATCGAGGAGGGCGGGACCGAGCGCGCCGAGTGGATCGCCGAGCGGTCGGCTGGTGCGCCATGCCGCGAAGATGCTGATCAGCGGCCCGGTGTCGCCGCGCGCCACCGCCTCGCGGAGCGCGATCGTCGCGGGCAGATAGCGCAGCCCATTCGGCAGGCTGAGTCCTGCGCCGTGCCGCGCCGCGAGCGCCGCCAGGTCGTCGAGCGCGGCCAGATCGGACGGCAGACGCAAGCAGAGGGTCAGTTTGCCCTGGGCCAGCGCGGCCCGCGTCAGCGCCAGCGCCTCGGTGGGCGCGGTGGCCGCGATCACGATCGCGTCGTCGTCGCCGTCGCCCGCCGGGGTCATCCCCGCGCCATCTTCGATCGCCGCGCGAACCGCCTCGGCCCTGTCGCCGCGCACCGCCACCCGCAGCATCCCCGTGCCCCCCTCGCGCGCCGGTCCTGTCATCGCTGGTCCTCCTCCTCCAGCCGCACCACGCGCCCCTCCTCGCTCGATCGCACCGCCGCCAGGGCGATGGCGAGCGCGGCGCGGGCTTCCTGCGGGGCCAGCGGCACCGGCGTGTCGTCGAGGATCGCGTCGGCGAGGCCGCGCAGCTCTGCGACGTAGGCATCGTCGATGTGCAGCAGCGTGGCGAAGTTGAGCGGTTGACGCAGCCCCTCGGCGCGATAGTCGGTCAGGGTCACCATCGTCGGGTCGGTCGCGCGGATGAGGCCATCCTGCCCGAAGACCTCCAGTTGGTGGTAGTAGGGGTAGCCGTGCGGTAGGCGATTGACGACCTCAGTCGCGCCAATCGCGCCATTACGGAAACGGATCGTGATCGTGATGAAGTCGGAGACCTCGCCGTGCGGATCGGTAATCCGGCTCTCGGCCCAGACACTCTCCGCCTCCGCACCGACGAACCAGCGCAGCAAATCGGTTTCGTGGACCGCATTGGTCATCGGCGCGCCGAGCGTATACCCCGCCGCGCTGATCCACGGCTTGCCGGTCGGCGACCAGTAATCGGAGGCGAGCTTGAGGGTGCTGTACATCGCGCGCGGGCGGCGCTCGTTCTCGCGCACCAGCCGCACCGGCCCGATCTCGCCCGCGTCGATCGCCGCGCGCACCTCGCGGTAACGGCGGGTGAAGCGGCGACTGTGGCCGATTAGCAGCTTCACGCCCGCGCGCTCGGCAGCAGCGATCATCGCGTCGGCGGCGACTAACGAATCGGCCATCGGCTTCTCGCAGAGGATGTGCTTCCCCGCTTCCGCCGCCGCCACGACCTGTTCGCGGTGGAGGAACTCGGGCGTGCAGACATCCACGATCGCGATGTCCGGTCGGGCCAGCAATTCTCGATAGTCGGTGTAATACGCCGCCGCGCCGAACTCCCGCGCCGCCCGCGCCGCCTGTTCCTCGCGCACATCGGCCACCGCCACCAGTTTCAAGCGCTCGCCCAACTGCCCGATCGCCGGTAGGTGGGCGGAGTTGGCGATCGTGCCACAGCCGATCACGCCGATGCCGAGCGGGCTGTCCACATTCGCGCGCGCCATGCACCCCTCCCTCGCGTCGTCTCCCAGGCGACTTCGCCCCGCCGCGATGATAGGCGCGGCACGGCATCGCGTCAACACATCGCCGACGGCGAACGCCCCCACCATGTATCCTTTCCCCACAGCACCCCGCCCCGCCCTGATCACTGACTACTAGAAATGCTGCACAATAAGGGCTGGTCGGGTATGCTGACGGGCGGAAGGGGGGCCGCGATGATCCTGCGCTATCACCACCTGACGATCGCGCCGACGGTGTTCCGGGCGATGACCGGCCTGG
>JAABUN010003383.1_pt1 | contig 24852 bp, 23 predicted proteins | sample 5559311 | NCBI WGS metagenome assembly JAABUN01 (sample SAMN10711877, study PRJNA513370) | rock metagenome | isolation source: Antarctica rocks | place: Antarctica: Victoria Land, Siegfried Peak sud
CGGTGGCGTGCTCGCCCACGTGCTGAGCTACGGCGCCGTCCGCCGCGAGACGCTCGCGGGCGTGCTGGCCGAGCTCGGCGCCCGAGTGCCCACCTCAGGCGACCCGATCGAGTGGGAGGCGACGCGTGAGCCGTAGTCGGGTCGCCCGGTGCTCGCTGGCGCCGCCAGGCGAGATTCGCTCCTAGCTCTACGCGTCAATCAATGGGCCGCGGTACGAAGCCGCGAGCAGGATGGTGCGGCCCGCGCAAGCGGGCACGCGCGAGGTCGAACGGAGCGGGCGCCAAGGCACCCGCTCCGACTGTGGTAAAGGGCTCGGACCGCTTGGGTGCGGTCAGGCGTCCGTCGCTCCGCTGGCGCTCTCCTGCAGGCTCTGGTTCTGGGGCACGAACTGGCTGGCGGTGAACGTGGCGCCTTGAGGGTCGGTGATGATCGTCATCCGGACCCACGGCGCGTTGAATGGGTCAACGATCACCTGGCCGCCGAGCTCGGCCGCTCGCAGTGCGATCGCGTCGGCGTCCTCGACGCCGAACGTCACGCCCCAACGCGCGGTGACGTCGGGCTCATCGTCGGAGATCGAGCTGAGGCTTGCCACCACGTCTTCGAATCGCTCCGGGGCTCCCATCTCGGCCATGTTCTCGCGCGTCCCAGGGTTGCGCTGCTCGAGGAAGTCGCCGTAGCCGGGCAGCGCCCACATGGAGGCGCCTCCCACATCTAGGGTCTCCCAGCCCAACACCGACCCGTAGAACGAACGCGCGCGATCGAGATCGCGGGTCTGGAGATCGTTGAAGTTCAGGGCGGCGTGCTCGTTGACGACCGCTGCACCTCGATGCTTTCTGCCCTGCCATACGCAGAAGGCGGCACCGGCCGGATCGGCGAAGACTGCCATCCGCCCCGCTTCGCCGAAATCCTCAGGCTCCATGAGCACACTGCCACCGGCAGCCAGGACCTTGGTCGCGGTGTCGTCGGCGTCCGTCACCCAGACATACGTGTTCCATGCCGCTGGGAGTGGCGCGCCCTGCGGCTGGGAGCCGATGGCCGCGACGTCGCCGCCACGGATGCGGGCGACGTAGTAGTTGCCCGGCGACCCGGCGGGCATGACGTCCTCGAATTCCCACCCGAACAAGTCGCCGTAGAACGCGACCGCGCCGTCCGGGTCGGGCTGAGTGGTGTCGATCCAGCACGGGACTCCTGGGATGTAGCGGTCCTGATCGTTCATCGCTGCTCCTTCTCGGTGACGGATCGCGCAGAACCTAAGCGGTGCTTAGGTCAGGGCCTGTCCTGAATCCGAAAGTCATCAGCCTGCCGCATGGCGAGACCGGTGACGGCAGGGCGGCTCTGTGCCGCCCACTTAGCTAAGGCTGACTTCGGGACCTGCTTCGGGACACGGTCAACGCGATGGCAGCGACCCCTCCCTCAATTCGAAAGCGCTAACCGGCGCAGCGCGGCTGCGCAGCACGGAAATCGGAGAGCGGCCAAGTGGAGCCGGCGCCCGGCCGCCGCTTCCTTTCAAATGTTGGTGGCGGGTGCGGCCGCGTATTCGTCGTCGTTGACTTTGTCACCCCAGCTGGCGGCTGGATGGTCGTCGTCGACCTCATTGAGTGCGAGGTGGACCATGAAGCGGTTAGGTGCAGCGCCGTGCCAATGGTGCTCGTCGGGCTCGAAGTACACGCGGTCGCCCGGGCGGATGACCTCGATCGGGCCGCCGCGACGCTGGCAGAGGCCGACGCCCTCGGTGACGTATATGGTCTGGCCGAGCGGGTGGGTGTGCCAGGCCGTGCGCGCGCCCGGGGTGAAGTGCACGAGGTTGGCCTGCACCCGCGCGGGGGCCGACGCAGCGGCGACCGCGTCGATGTAGACGTCACCGGTGAACCAGTCGCCGGGGCCTTTGGCGGTCTCGATGTTGCTGCGCGTGATTTCCATGGGTGAGACTCCTGTGAGATGGTCGATGACTTGCTCTGACGCCGGCGCGAGCCGACTAGCCGACCGTCATCAGCGGCTGTTGGCTTCGTCGCCGACTCCTGCGATGTCCGCGGGTCGGGCGGCGTCGTCCAGTCAGCGACGGAATCCAGCGCCTGCTGCGACGCGGACCCGGCCTCAGCGGTGAGAACGCTCATGGTGAGCCCAGCGTCGGCCGAGGCCTCCACAGCCTCGCAGGTCAGGATGAGCTCGCCCCTCCCGGGTTGCTGGATCTGTTTCCCGCCGGCGCGATGAAGCGCACGTTGGGCGCGGCCCACCGCCTGCGGAATTCGTCGCTGCGCGTGGATAGCTCCCTGGCGCGGACGGGGAGGGCGCTTCACAACGTCGCCGCCGCTGTGGTCGATGTCCTAAGGCCCCAAGGTCCGCGAGCCTCCGGGCAAAGTGTGTGAGTTCCCGCACTTTCTGGCGAGCGGTCCAGATCCTAGGTTCGTCGTTGTCCCCGTCACCGCTCTCGCAGCAATTGGCGATCACAGCGAACAGGAGGCTGCCATGAGCACCGTCCTCACCCCTCGCATCCGCTCGCGCCCGCGGATCTCGCGCCGGATCGTCGTCGTGGCGGTTGGCTGCGGGGTCGCCACCGTCGCGGCCACGGCCGCCCTCGTCGTTCCAGGCGGCGCACCGGCGCCGGTGACGCGCGCCGCACCGTCCACAGCGGCGGTGCCCAGCGCCGACCTCTCCGTTTCGGAGCAGGCCGCCGTCTATGCGGCTCTGGCGAGCGGGAAGCCCCGCCTCGAGCGGATCGCGGTGGAGGTTGGCGCCGGGCGCACCGGGGTCTCCGCGCTGGCGGACCCGCGCGTCCTACACAACCATGGCCTGGACACCTCGACTACGCCACCTGCGCGCTTCCGTTCCCGCGCCGCGGCCGACAGGTTCCACCGTCGGTAGGAGCCGTTCGACGTTACAACGGGCGCATGCCGCCATCAGGTCCTCAGCCCGGTGAGCCGCCCGAGATCCCGGGGCCGGGCGGGTTCTCCCGGGCCTATGATCCGCTTCGGCCGTGGGATCTGAGAACCCCCCCGAACCGTCGGTCGCGGCAATCGACCTCGTCGGCCGCGAGAGGAGTCGCAGGCAGTGCGCGATGCGCTTGCGAACGCTCCGGGCGCCGGGGCGCTCGTACTGGAAGGCGCCGCCGGTGTCGGCAAGACCGTGCTGTGGAGGTGAGCCTCGCGCACGCGACGGCCCTCGGGCAGCGTGTTGTCAGGGCGCGGCCGGGGGAGGCAGAAACCGGGCTCTCGCACGCTGCGCTGGGAGACCTGCTCGGGCCGCTGCTCGACCAGCTGCGAGCGCTGCTGCCGGGTCCCCAGGGCGACGCGCTTGACGTCGCCCTGCTCCGCGCGGAACCCGCTGAAGCCGTGGTCGCGCCGCGAGCGGTCGCCACCGCCACCTTGACCGCTCTGCGGCTCACGGCTCGACAGGGCCGGTGCTGATCGCGATCGACGACGTGCAGTGGCTCGATGACGCCTCCGAGTCGGCCCTGCGGTTTGCCCTCAGGCGCCTGCGGAACGAGCCGGTGTGCGTGTTCGCCACGCTGAGGAACGAGGTCGAGACGCCTGGGAGGGACTTCCTCGGGATACCAGGGGAGCGCGTGCGCCGCCTCGCGCTTGGCCCGCTCGACGAGGATGCCGTGCGCCAGATCATCGTCCGCGAACTCGAACGCGCGCTCCCGGTGCCCGCACTGGCGCGACTTGTGATCTGAGCGGGCGGTAATCCGTTCTATGCGCGCGAGCTCGCGCGCGCTGCCGCTCGCCAAGGGGTCGTTGAAGGGGGCGAGCTGCCGCTGCCTGTAGATCTGGCGGCGCTGCTGCGAGACCGGCCGGGCTCGCTGCCACCGGGTACGCGCACGGCACTGGCGACCGTCGCCGCGCTCGGCCAGGCGACCATCGCGGCGGTGGCGGCCGCCGCCGACGAGGCCGACCTCGATCCCGCGTTCGCGACGCGAGTTCTGCGAGAGGACGACGCGGTGGTGCGGTTCGACCATCCGCTGCTCGCGGCGGTGGCCTACAACGGCCTGCCGCCGGTGCGATGACGGGCAGTGCACCGCCGGCTCGCGGATGTCAGCTGCGACGCTGAGGAGCGCGCGCGCCATCTGGCGGCCGCCGCGACGCGCCCGGAGGCCTCGGTGGGCGCCGCGATAGAGGACGGCGCGGCCGCGGCCGCGGCAGCGGCCTGCGGCGCGCCCGCCGCTGCCGCGGAGCTCTTCGAGGTCGCGGCACGCCTGGAACCGGATCCGGAGCGGGCGGCGACGCGGCGGCTCGCGGCTGCCCAGTGGCACGGGGCGGCAGGCAATGGCAGGCGTGCGACGGCGCTGCTGCGCGAGCTGACCGAATCGCTTCCGCCGGGTCCGCTTCGAGCCCGGGCCCTGGTCCTGCGCGGGGACGGCGGGCTCGAGAAGACCCTGGACAGGCTCCGCCAGTCGAGGAGGCGGGCGAGGACGGGCAGACGCGCGCCAGTGCCCTGTTTTCGGGGGGCGTGATGCACACCGTTGCCAATCGCTATACCAGGGCACCAAGAAGCGCCTGGCCTCGGCAACAGCGCGGACCGAAGGTAGCCTAAATCGACTTGTCCCCAGAGCTCACCGAAGCGATCTGGCACATGCTCACCCGCGACCAACCCTTCGCTCCGGCCGGCGCCGATTTTCGTCTAGCCGTCTGACGGCTCTCTTTGGAATTGCGCCACCGGACCGAACCTCCCATTCCAACGGTCCCACGTTGAAGGGGCGATGGAGACTTGAGCGCTTGCTCGCCACCACCACCCCGCCCGGGACCTTGACCTCAGCGCCCCCGACCACACTTGACCCTGCGCCCACTTTCTAGAGACGAGGAGGAGCAGCCCGGGAGCGGTCGACGCAGAGGGGCGCCAGCGGCGAGCCGTGGTACTCCTGCGAATGGGAAGCGGCAGTCGCGGCCCGCCGTTACCGGCCTGATGCGCGACAGCGATGCTGCTCAGGCCGCCACGGGGCGGTAGGCGCAGATGAGCACGCCGGTCTTGGCCTGCGTCACCGACACCAGTTCGAGCGGCCGGGCCCGCCCGTCGCTGGGAAATATCGTCTTGCCGCCACCGAGCAGTATCGGTTCGAGCATCAGGCGGTACTCGTCGACCAGGTCGTTCTCGACGAGCTGGAGGGCGAGCGACGCTTCCCATCACCTGGATGCCTCCATCGCCATCACGGCTTCTGAGCTGGCGGATCGCGCCGATGGCGTCCTCACCGTCGATCAGCGTCGTGTTGTTCCACCGCGACGACGACTCGACGGCCTTCAGCGTGCCCGACACGACGTACTTCGGGATGGCGTTCATCTGGTCGGCGAATGGGTCGCCCGCTCGGTCCGGCCACGCCGACGCCATCACGTCCCAGGTCCGGCGCCCGAACAGCAACGCCTTCGGTCTGGGCCATCACCTCGCCTAGCGCCGGGCCCATTGCTTCCTCGTCGAAGAACGGCATGGACCAGCCCCCATGCCGGAAGCTGCCGTCGGGGTCCTCGCCTTGGCCGCCGGAAGCCTGCACGACGCCGTCGAGGCTGATGAAGTCACTGAGGATTATTCGCATGCTGATATGACACCGCAACCCGGCAGAACTCATCGCCAACCGCGCGGGCCGTTCGGGACGGGCAGCCGCGAAGGTCGCGTCAAGTGAAGTGACGGCCCGTCGTCCAAGGCGGCGGCCTCCTCGGAGTTCTCGTGGACGATCGGTTGCTGAGCAGAGTGGTCGTGTGCGATGGCCGAAGGCCAGATGTGAGACAGTCGCGCCAGCCCACCCTACGAGGAGGCCTGGCACCGGAGCCAGTCGCTCTCGACACCCCACGCCACGGCGTCCATGCCGACAAGCTACCGACAGCGCTTCGCGACACGGCGGAAGCGCCGATCTCGTCAGCCGCCTTCCCCGGCCCGCTCTTACCGAGAGGGTCGATGGAGGTCAGGCGGGCGTTCAGGGAAGGTCAGAGGATTAGGAAGTGCAGACCTCTGCAGCGGACGAAGCGGCGAAGGAATCGAACCTTCCAAGCGTGGGGCTTCCACGCCCTGCCGGTTTTGAAGGCACGGTTCTGCAGGGTTTTTCGGCTCTGTGGGCGAGTCTGAGACGGTCTCAGGTCGCTCTGTGCGACCCACTACTGCTGGCTTCGGGACATGGTTCGGGACGGGGTCGATCGGTGGCGCCTGCAGTGCTCTCTCATGACGCGATAGCAGCACTCCGCCACGGCGCACTGCATAGGCCCGACAGCCGCCAGGCCGATCTCACGCACCATCCCTGACGTTTAAGCGACGGCCCTGGGCGGTTCAGCTGGTGCGCGGTCAGCTTCGGGGAAGGGATCGGCGTGCATCTCGGGCATCGGCGATCCGGCCCGACCGTCGATGTCGACGGACGGCAGCAGGCGTTCAAGCCAGCGCGGAGTCCACCAGTTGGCGTCGCCGAGGAGCGTCATGGCCGCCGGCACCAGGACCATGCGCACGATCGTCGCGTCGATGAAGATGGCCGTGGCCAAGCCGAGGCCGAACATCTTGGTCGCCGGGTCGTCAACCAGGACGAAGCCGAGGAAGACCGAGATCATGATCAGGGCGGCCGATGTGATCACGCGGGCCGTGCCGGCGACGCCGTCGATGACGGCTGCGTCGTTGTCGCCGGAACGGAGGTACTCCTCGCGCACCCGGGAGAGCAGGAACACCTCGTAGTCCATCGAGAGGCCGAAGACGATGGCGAACATGAACATTGGGATGAAGGAGATGATCGGCACGGTCGACTCGAGGCCGATGATCCCGGCGCCCCATCCCCACTGGAACACCATGACAAGCACGCCGTAGGAGGCGCCGATGCTCAGGAGGTTCATCAGCGCGGCCTTCAGCGGCACGACGATCGACCGGAAGATCACGATCAACAGCAGGAACGACAGCAGGATCACTGCGGCGATGAACAGTGGAAGACGGTCGGTGACCCGGTCGCTGACGTCGGCGAAGCTTGCGGTCTGCCCGCCGATGTGGGCGCGCGCTGGACTCGCGCCGAGAACGCGCGGGACCACGTCGTTCCGGAGGCGCGCGAGCGTGTCGCGCGTTGCATCGGCCTGCGGTCCTGTCGTTGGGATCGCCACCAGCGTCGCGACGCCGGCTGCGGCGTCCACCTCGCCCGGAGCGACCGCAGCGATGCCCGCGTCCGCGCCGACCGCGTCGCGGAGCGGTTCGACGACGCTCGGATCCCGCGCGATGTTGACGGCGATGATCAGCGGACCGTTGCTGCCGGGTCCGAACGCGGCTGCGGTCAGATCGTAGGCCCGGCGCTCGGTTCGCGTCTCGGGCAGCGCGCCCTCGTCGAGATTGCCCATGCGCAGGGCCAGCACCGGCGCGGTCAGTGCCAGGAGCAGGACCGTGACGCCGACGGCATAGGCCCACGCGTGCCTGGACACGTGCTTGCCCCAGCGCCGCCATCGCGAGCCGTCCGTGGTGCCGTTCCGAGCCCGGATGCGGCGGAATCCGAGCCGATTGATCCACGCTCCGGCGAGACCGAGGAACGCGGGCAGCAGCGTGACCGAGGCGACCACCATGATCAGCACGATGGCCGCGATCGCGATCCCGGCGGCGGTGATCATCGGAACGCCGGCGACCGCCAGGCCGAGGATGGCGATGACGACGGTGCCGCCGGCGAAGACGATGACCTGACCGGCGGTCTCGACGGCACGGCCGACCGACTCCTCGACCGGCATGCCGCGTGCGAGGTACTCGCGGTGCCGGGTGATAAGGAACAGGGCGTAGTCGATGCCCACGCCGAGGCCGACCATGCTGCCCAGCTCGGGCGCCCAGCTGGGGATGTCGACCAGGTAGGTGACGAGCGCCATCGAGCTGATGCCGACGGCGAGGCCGAATAACGCGATCGCGATCGGGAGGCCCATGGCGATGACGGATCCGAACGCCACGAGCAGGATGACGGCGGCGGCGACCAGGCCGATGAGCTCGCCGGTTCCGGTCTCGGCCTCCTCGAACGCGAAGAACAGGTCGCCGCCCATCTCGAGCCGCAGCGGCGAACCCGCAGCGGCCTGCACGCCGAACGCCTTGAGGTTCTCCAGTCCGCGCGCAGCTCCTCGAGCACCGGATATTGGATGCGGATGAGCGCGACGCGACCGTCTGCGGACACCGCCCCACGCCGTACCGCCACCTCCGATCCCGCCGCGAGCGTGCCGGCCGGATCGCTCGTGCCGGTGACGTGCGGGAGCGCGGCGGCGCCCGTCTGGAGGTCGGCCAGCGCGGCCCGCTCGTCAGCCGAGTCGAAGAACGTCGCGTGCTTGTCGCGTGGCGTCACGACCAGCTGGGCGGTGAGCCCGGCCTGATCCGACCCGGCGGCCGTCAGCAGCTCGGTCGCCTGGTGTGAGTCGACTCCCGGTGCCTCGAACGAGTCTTGCAGCTCCCGGCCGAAGGCGCCCGATGCGCCGATTACGAGCACGGACACGACGAGCCAGGACCCGATCACGGCGAACGGGCGGCGGGCACAGAAGCGGCCCAAGCGATACAGGAGGTGCGACATCACGTGTTCTCCTTCGACGATCCGTTGACGCACCGCTGCGAGGACCGGCGCCGGTCGAGCGTGACGGGACCGGGCGGCGCGCACCATCGGGCAGAAGGCTCGACTTCCCCTGACCGATCGGGCGATGTGCGCCTCGTACTTGCGGCCGATACCGTCGTGCGCCCCGGTTCCGTACGCTGGCTCGATGAGGACCGCCGCCCGGTCGCTGTGGGCAGAGCCCCGAGCCCCGGCGCCGCCCGCCCGGGTGTGGCGGGACTGGCTGCTCGTCGCGGTGCTGGCGCCAACCGCGCTGCTCGAAGGCCTGCTCCGCGAGGATCTGGCTTGGCCGGCGGTCGCGGTCGCGCTCGGCTTGGTGGCGGTCTCGACGCTGTTGTGGCGGCGGACGCGCCCGCTCCTCGCGGTCGCCGTCGCGTTCGGCTCCTTCAGCGCCGGCGGGGTCGCGGGGTTCTTTTGGGCCGACGAGCCGGTGGGGCTGTACACCAGCATCTGCGTGCTACTGCTTCCCTACGCGCTCTTCCGCTGGGGGGCCGGTCGCGAGGTCGCGATCGGGCTGGCGATAATCCTGGCCAGCTGCGTCGTCGGCATCGCGGTCGACTTCACCGGTGTGGTCGATGCGGTGGGCGCGACCGTGTTCCTGCTGTTCCCCGCGGCGCTCGGCGCGTCCGTGCGCTACCGGGCGAGCACCCGGCTCCGCGCGATCGATCAGGTCAAGCTTCGGGAGCGCCAGCAGCTGGCACGCGAGCTGCACGACACAGTCGCCCACCATGTCTCGGCCATCGCCATCCAGGCCCAGGCCGGACGGACCGTCGCAGCCGGCCGTCCTGACGCCGCCGTGCACGCCCTCGAGGTCATCGAGGAGGCGGCCTCGCGCACGCTCGCCGAGATGCGCACCATCGTCGGCGTACTGCGCGACGGCGACGAGCCCGACCGCGCGCCGCAACGGGGCGTCGGCGATATCGAGCGGCTCGCCCGCGACGCTGCGCACGGGCCGCGTGTCGATGTGGAGCTCTCGGGTGAGTTCGATGCGTTAAGGCCGGCGGTCGGGGCCGCGATGTATCGCCTCGCGCAGGAGGCGATCACCAATGCGATGCAGCACGCTCGCCACGCGACCCGCATCGTCGTCCAGGTCGCCGGCGAGGACGACTGCGTGCGGCTCACCGTTCGCGACGACGGTGATGCGGGCTCAGCCGATGGGAGCCGATCCGGCTACGGCCTCGTCGGCATGGCCGAGCGGGCGGCGCTCCTCGGCGGCACGTTCGAGGCCGGCCCAGGCCCCGGTAAGGGATGGACTGTCAACGCGGTGGTTCCGCGGGCGGGCGCGGGCTCGTGACCATCCGCGTGATCGTCGCCGACGATCAGGAACTCGTCCGCACCGGGCTGACGATGATCCTCGACGCCCAGCCCGGCATCGAGGTGATCGGCGAGGCCGCAGACGGGCGCGCAGCGGTGGCCCTCGCCTGCGAGCTGCGGCCCGACGTATGCCTGTTCGACATCCGCATGCCCGGCACGGACGGCATCGAGGCGACCCGTCAACTCGCCGGACCCGATGTCGACGACCCACTCGCCGTCATCGTGATCACCACCTTCGACCTCGACGAGTACGTTCACGGCGCCCTCAAAGCAGGTGCCCGGGGCTTCCTGCTCAAGGACGCCGGGCCCCCACTCCTGATCCAGGCGATCCACGCCGCCGCCAACGGTGATGCGCTGATCGCCCCAAGCGTCACCGCCCGACTGCTCGCCACGTTCTCCGACGCCCGCAACGGGCGCCCACCCCCTCAGCCGACCGAGCCGCTCACGGGCCGTGAAGAAGAAGTCCTGCTGACGGTGGCCCGTGGTCGAACCAACAGTGAGATCGCCGACGAGCTCCACATCAGCCTCAGCACCGTCAAGACTCACCTTGCCAGCCTGATGGCCAAACTCGGCGCCCGAAATCGCGTCGAGATCGCCATGTGGGCCCACGAAACGGACCGCATCAACCGCTGAGCATCGGCGAGTCGGCGAGACCGTGCGGACGCGCCGCGTCCCGCCGACCCTACGCCACCGTTGGGGGGAAACCGATGACCGTTGACACCGCGCACAAGCCACATGATCGCTTCCCCACGCGGTTTCGGGCGGTGACAACATCATCCTCCGCGGCCGCGGCCGCGGGCTCCGGCTCCGCGCTTCTGCTTTGCACGCGATGAGCGGCGGCGTCTGGCTCTTGAGGTCCCAAGCTCAGCGGCGCAGCAGGGTGTGTGTACCTGGATCATCGGGCTCGGCGGGCGTGGACGGTTTCGATGATCTCGGCGTTGTCGATGCCTTGGAGGTAAATCGAGGTGACGCCGAGGTTGCTGTGGCCGAGCTGGCGTTGGATCACGATCAACGGCACGCCCTCGCGGGCAATCTCAACGGCGTGGGCATGTCGCAGCTGATGCGGAGCGAAGCGCCGTCGCACGCCCGCCGCGGCCGCAGGTCAGCGCGGGCCGCGGCGTTTGCCCAGTGCCGGCCGCGTGTCGATCCGGTGACGACGCAGAAGTGCGGTTAGACCGGGAGCTCGAGGCGCGTCTCGAGCCACGGTGCGAGTAGTTCCCAGCCCCAAACGTCCATGCCGACTTCGCGGCGTCGTCCGCCCTTGCCGGGACGGACAAGCACCGAGTCGCGGCGCTGGTCGAGGTCGGCACTCGAGTGCGAGCGCTTCCTGGATCCGCAGCCCAGCTCGCCACAGGATCGCGATCCATCCCCGCAGCCGCCGGTCGTGCGGGCCGTCACCGGCCGCGCGCCTCACGGCGATGATCTCTTTCACCTTCGGCGGGTCGGTCGGCGTCCCGCATGGAACCCCGACCGGACACGAGCAACAACTCCGCGCCTGAGTCGCGGGCCCCTCCTCGATGTTCCCGAACGACCGGCACTCCTTGCAAGCTACCGGCCGGGACTACTGCGTTCGCCTGCCACCGACCGTCCACCTGCTGGGACGACAGTGCTGCTTTGCGCGAGAACGGGCGGCCCGTCGGGCGTTGACCTTCGGCTTAGCGGCGGCGCAAGGCGGTGACTTGAACCGTCGGGGTTGGCGGGCATGGACGGTATCGATAATCTCGGCGTTGTCGATGCCTTTGGAGGTAGATGGAGGTGATGCCGAGGTTGCTGTCGTCGAGGTGACGCTGGATGACAACCAAGGGGACGCCTTCGTGGGTCATCTCGACAGCGCGAGCGTGCCGAAGCTAGTGAGGAGCAAAGCGCCGCCGCACGCCGGCTTTGGCCGCAGTCCGACGCAGATCAGCCCGCGCTGCCGCGTTCGCCCAATGCCGTCCACGTGTCGGTCCGGTGACGATGCAGAACAACGGCCCGACGGAAGCTCGAAGCGTGTCTCAGGCCACGGCTGCAGTTGTTCCCAGCCCCAGCGCCCGTGCCGACTTTCGCGGCGTCGTCCGTCTTTGCCGTGACGGACAATCAGCGAGCCGCGTCGCTCGTCGAGATCGGCTTCCACGAGCGACAGCGCTTCTTGGATGCCCGGGCCGGCTCGCCGGAGGATTACGATCAATCCTCGCGGTCGCTGGCCGTGCGGGCCGTCGTCGGCCGTGCTCATCACGGCGACGATCTCCTCCACTTTAGGGGATCGGCGGGGTAACGAAGACCCCCGTTACGCGGCGAGCGCCCCGTATCGAATCTCGGCAGCGTCGCCGGCGAACGACGGCGGCCAGCACGATCGAGCAACAGCTCGGACATGACCACTCCTCGGGCTCGCGGTATGAGGCCCGAGAGTTTCCGCTCCGTCACCAAAGCGGTAATGCTCGGACGCTGATCGCCACTGCCGGTCGTGCCTCGATGCGGCAGCGAGCCTGAAACACTCGCAGCCGCATGGACATCCCGTCTGAGATCGAGGGCGCGCGCGTTCTGAGGGTCGCCAACCAGACGATGCGACTGCCCCGGGACGAACGCGCCACTACAGCGGCGGCGAGCTACAAACGTGCGGTCCTCGTTTCGATCGCCACCCGTCGATCGGTGAGGCCGACGACCTTGTTGGGCCTGTCGCGAGCGACCGTCTGAAACGTTCGGCCTGCGAGATGTGGCGGGCGGCGTCGCCGGCCATGGCTCAGCGGTTGTGGTTGACGACCTCGACGTTGTGCCCGTCGGGGTCCAGGACGAACGCGCCGTAGTAGCCCGGGTGGTAGACGGCGCGCTCGCCGGGACCGCCGTGGTCCTCGTAGCCCGCGGCGAGCGCGGCGGCGTGGAACGCCCGCACGGTCGCATCGTCCTGCGCCGGGAACGCGAGGTGGACGTACTCCGTGAGCGGCCGCTCGTCGTCCATCAGCGAGAAGCTGAAGTGCTCGCCGACCACCTGGACATGGTCCGGCTCGTCCACGCCGATCCGCAGCCCGGCGTGCGGGGCGATCGTCGTGTAGAAGCGCTTGGACGCGGCGGGGTCGCGGACGCGGATCCAGAGGTGGTCGACGCGGCCGGCGAGCACGGGATCCTCGCGCTCGGTGTGCACCGCCTCCGCGCTGTTGCCGTCCGGGTCGAGCAGGAAGCCGCCGTAGTAGTCCGGGCCGTAGGCCGTGCGCGGGCCGGGCGCGCCGTCGTCGCGGTAGCCCGCGTCGATCCCCGCCTGCCAGAAGGCGTCCACGGCCGCTCGGGACGGCGCGCGGAAGCCGACGTGCAGGCCGCGGGTCACGGGGTGCTCGCGGTCCGTCGGCCCGATGTCCCAGTCGTCCCACTCGACGAGCTCGGCGTCCGCGTGACTCGGCTCGGCGCCCAGCACGGAGAGGACGGTGCGGTAGAAGCGCTCGGACGCGGCGAGGTCCGCGACGGCGATTGCGACGTGGTCGAACACCCCGCCGAGGCTACATGCTCGAATCTGGCCATCGCGGAAGGTCTCGGAGAAGATGTTGTGGCGGTCCGCGACGACCGTCGCCGGGTCATCGAGCGCGTGCGCCAAGATCACCCTCGGTGGGTCGAGGAGGACCTCCCGACGGTCACGCTGGGTCGCTACCGGCGCTACCGACGTGCCGCGATCGAGAGTTGGGTGCGGAACCTTGAGGAGCGCAGCATGCCGACCGGCCACGGCGTGACGTCGACGGGCTGATGGACTCAGGCTGGCTGGGCTCGACGGTGACTTCCTGGGCGGCCGGCTCGGGCAGCGCCTCGAGGAGCGTCGCGGGGAGTCGCGTCGTGGCGCCGACGACGACGCGCCACTGAGCTCGGCCGGAGTCGCGGCGGCGCTGTCCGTGGTGGCGCAGGACAAGTTCCGCCACAGAGCTAATTGCTCCTGACGGCCTGCCGACTGAGAGACCAAAGGAGACAGAAAGCGCGTATTTCCAGCAACGAAGCGGCGAAGGAATCGAACCTTCCAAGCGTGGGGCTTCCACGCCCTGCCGGTTTTGAAGACCGGATGGACCACCAGACCCGTGCCGCTCCAGGATGAGCCGTGTCTAGGCTATTCGGTCTTGAACGACATCGAGTCACGGTGCTGCGATCTCTTCACCCAGAGGAACGAAGCTGAAGTCTCGTAAAATCACCTCAAAGCGAGGCATGGCCGCTCCTCCGGCTCCAAAGTCCCAGAGATTCATGGTGATGCGCTCATCCTGGGGGATCGGCACGTCCGCGGTCGTCCGACCGCTCCGGAACGGCTTATGGGTGACGTCGCTCCCGATCCAAGACCACCAGGTGATCTTGCCTGCCTCCCATCGCATCATGTGGGTCTGCACGGCGTCTCTGGAAACAGGCTGTCTCACCACTACGTGCCCGATTCCTACGCTGCTCTTGGTATCTGGATTGTCACTGAAGTACGTGTAATCCAACATCACGGGCGCGCCCTTGCCCCATGATGACGTCTCACACACTTCAATCTCATTGTGACTCATGTGGGCAGCCTGAGAGCCATCGTAGGTGAACAGCCCACCGAAGACGAGATTGTCATGCATGATCGCCAGGTTCGTGCCAACCGTGAGTGCATACGTTCCGTAGCCCATTCCCTTGGCGGTGCTGACCATCTCCGAGGCCCGGGGTCTCGTTCCCGTGGGATTGGAGATCCGGAGGGTCACGGAGCCATGTCGGTCAGGCCCGATCACGTTGTTCGGTTCCCACGCGGCTGCGTTGGACGGCCCTCCTCCGCCTCTACGGCGCTTGAAGTTCAGGCCCTTCCAGCGAAAGTCTCCTGCCGGGCCCGGATCGACCGTGGCTGGGGTTGGCTGTATCGGCATGACGTCCGTCCAGGTCCGGTCAACGGGGCAAGCCGACCTCGAGAGCTCCCTTGACTCCCACGTCCAACGCGTTGAGTCGGTGCAGCGCAAGGGCTTCGGCGGATCCGAATCGGCGGCCGGGTGCTGCGTCGGGACCGTGGTGTGTGAGGACGCAGTGCGCCAGTGCGACGCGCCGGGATGCGTCAAGACCGCCCGCTCGCGCGTCGAGCAAGCGCTGACCCAGGACGAGGTGTCCGAGGAGCCGGCCTTCGTCTGTCAGCTCGAAGTCGGCGCCGTAGGTGAACTCTTCGGTCTTGCCGAGATCGTGCACCAGCGCGGAGCAGATCAGCAGGTCGGAGTTGAGTTTGGGGTGCAGCGCGGCGGCCTCGACCGCCAGGGTGCCCACCGCGACCGTGTGCTCGAGCAGCCCGCCGAGGTAGGCGTGATGGCTCGAACGCGTGCAGGGCGCCTTCCGCCATGCGGCGCGAAGGACGTCGTCGCCGAGCAGACCGGAGAGCAGCGCGCGGTACCCATGGTCGTGGACCTCGCGCGCGAGGTGCTCGAGGAATCCGTCGAGCTCGTCGAGGTCGCGGTAGGCCGCCGGCAGGAAGGCCGCGGGATCTTCGACCTTAGTTCGCTCGATAGCCCGCAGATCGACCTGCAGCTCATCGCGGAAACGCTCGACCACCCCTCGGACCCGCACCACGTCCCCTCGATCGAAACGCCCCGAGAGCAGGTCGGCATCGCGGAAGGCTCGCGCGGGGATCGAGCCTCCACGGTCACGCAACTCGACGGCGAGATAGGGCGAGCCTGAACGCGCCAGCATGCGGTCCTTGCGCACGCATGCGTAGATCCCATCGACGGGATCGCCCACGCGGAGGGCGGGAAGGGCGGCGGCGCCGACGCTCATGATCACATGATGGCCGGGCGTCCGGACGGTCGGGCCGGGCAACCCAACCGTCTATCTTGAGTCACATGCAGCCGCTGCGATGGGAGCGTCGTCCCGACGGCCTGCGGGCTCCGGCGCTCGTCTGCGCCTTCAAGGGCTGGAACGACGCGGGAGATGCGGCGTCGAGCGCCCTCACCTTCCTGGGCGCGTCCTTGGACGCCGAGCGCTTTGCCACCATCGACCCCGAGGAGTTCTACGACTTCCAGTCCACGCGTCCGACGGTCTCCTTCAGCGAAGGGGCCACCCGCGAGATCACCTGGCCCGAGGTAGAGATCTACGAGGCTCGAGTCCCGCGAGCACCCCGAGATCTCGTGCTCGTAGCGGGGATCGAGCCGTCGATGCGCTGGCGTACGTTCTGCCAGACCGTGATCGACCTCGCGGAGGCACTCGGCGCGCAGATGGTGGTGACGCTCGGTGCGCTGCTGGCCGATGTGCCGCACTCACGCCCGGTCGGCGTCAGCGGCCTCGCGTCAGACGAGGCCTTGACGGAGCGCCTCGGCGTGGCGAACCCGACATACGAAGGGCCGACGGGCATCGTCGGCGTTCTCCACCAGGCTTGCGCGGAGGCGGGGATCCCCTCCGCTTCGCTCTGGGCGGCCGTGCCCCACTACGTCGCGGTGGTGCCCAATCCGAAGGGCGCCCTGGCCATCCTGCGCAAGCTCGAAGGCCTGGTTGGCGTGACGGTGGATGCGTCGGAGCTCGAGGACGCCGCGCTCGAATACGACCGTCAGGTCTCACGCGCGGTGGAGATGGACCCGGACGTGCAGGCCTTCGTCGAGCGCTTGGAGCGTGAGGCGTCAGAGACCGAGGAGCAGGAGTCCAAGGACCTGCCGTCGGGTGACGTCCTGGCTCGTGAGTTCCAGCGCTTCCTGCGCCAGCGCGGACAGGGCTAGCGAGCGCGGAGGAGTGGGAGCGCCCCTCGGTCAACCGGGCCGACGACCTGCGGCCGAGCCAGGGGGGACCAGCGACGAATCGGCGCGAGCGCTGCGCAAGCTCGTCTGGCTCGTCGGCGCGACGCTGTTCGTCGACATGGCCGCCTATTCGGCGATCACCCCGCTGCTGCCGGGCTTCGCCGAGGATCTATCGCTCTCCAAGGGGGCGACGGGCGTGCTCGGGGCCGCCTTTGCGGCAGGGACCTTCGTCGGCTCCCTGCCCGGGGGATGGCTGGCCGCGCGCGTCGGCGGCCGGTTCACCGTCCTCGTCGGACTGGCGTTAATGGGCTTCTCGGCGCTGGTCTTCGGGATCGGCGGAGGAGTGGTCGTACTCGACGTCGCCCGCTTCGTACAGGGTGTCGGCGGGGCGTTCACCTGGTCGGGCGCCCTGGCCTGGCTCGTCGCCGCAGCGCCTCGCGAGCGACGAGGCGAGATCATCGGCGCGGCCCTCGGAGCCGCCATCTCGGGCACGCTGGCCGGTCCGGCGCTCGGGGGGCTGGCCGATGTGGTCGGCACCTTCGTGGTGTTTGCGGCGTTCCTGGTCCTGGCCGCCATGCTCTCCGCGTTGGCGCTCAGGCTTCCAGCCCTGCCGCCGGGGTTCCCCGCCGAGGCGCGCGACCTCATCCGGCTCGCGAGCGACCGGCGGGTCTACGGCGGCATGTGGCTGATCGCCTTCCCCGGCCTCTCGTTCGGGGTCATCAACGTCCTCGCCCCGCTGCGCTTCGACGAGCTTGGGGCGGGAGTGGCGACCATTGCCGCTGTTTTCCTTGTCGCGGCGGGAGCTGAGGCGGCGATGAGCCCGCTCGCCGGGCGGTTGTCCGACCGGCATGGACACATGGTGCCGATGCGCGTCGGTCTTGTCGCAGTGGTGGTCCTCGTCGGGCTGCTGACGGTGCCGGCGCAGACGGCGCTTCTGACGGCGACCATCGTGGCGGTGGGCCCCGCGCTCGGCACTCTGTGGGCACCAGCGCTGGCGCTCGTCTCCGACGTCCTCGAATCCCTCAGCCTCGATCCGGCACTGGGCTATGGCCTCACCAATCTCGCGTGGGCGGCCGGTGCGGCGCTGGGTGCGGCCGGAGGTGGGTGGCTGGCCTCGGCAACGGCTGACGCGGTGCCCTACGCGATGCTCGCGATGCTCGCCGTCGGGACGCTCGCCGGTGTGAGCCTGGGAATGCGGCGGATGACGGTATCCGCGCGGGCCTGACCTGTCTACGCGGCGGAGGCGTCGTCCCTGATCGCGTCGGCGGATCTGACGTCGAGCTGGGCGACGGCGGTCGCGATCGTAGAGCCATCGCCGGCCGCTGATCCCTCGAAGAAGAAGATCTCCAGGAGAATCGTCGGCCCGAAGAGGATCTGGCTCTGATACGTCACGACCTTTCGGCCGGTCAGCTCCTCGATCAAGCCGATGTAGCGGGCGGCCGCCCGGTTCTGCCACGTCTGCCGGAAGTCGCGAACCCGATCGCCCTCACCGACGTCGAGCATCGTCTCCTCTGCCTTGGTCAGGCCGCCGCGCAGGACGACCAGCAGGAAGTCGTCGAGCAGATAGGACTTCGCGCGATCCGGTCCCTTGCCCCAGTACTCCTTTTGGACCTGAACTATCGCGTTAGAGAGCTGAGCCAACAGCCGGTGGCCGCGCTCAACGGATTCTGCGGAGCTTTCCATCCTCTCGGTCGAGTCCCCTCGAGAGAGTTCGGGTAATCGTAAAGATCTGCACTTCGCACAAGTAGGGCTGCTATCTACCGCTCGGCAGCCGGGCAGGCGATCCGGTAGTCGCACATGGAGCACACGGTCCAGGAGGGATTCGGCTCAAAGCCTTGAGACTGGATGCCATCGGCGACTTCGAGCACGATGTCCTGGATGGATTCACGGTCCTGCACGGTGCGATCGACGGGCACCTTCTCGTCGTCGAGGATGTAGTAGTAGGACTGCTGGGCCGCTTCGAGCTGCCAGGCTTCCCGGGCCCCGACGGCGTAAAGGGAGAGCTGGACGTCGTCGGCAAGCTGCGCGGCCGACTTCGGCCGGCCCGTCTTGTAGTCGATGAGCTCATAGCTCCCGTCGTCCAGCCGGTCCACGCGATCCACGCGCCCGCGCAGCAGGTGCGGGCCCATCCGGAAGGCGAACGAGCGCTCGAACCACACGGGCTCGCACGTCTCGGTCTGGAATCGCTCGTGATAGCGGGTGAGCGCGCGCGAGGCCTTCGTGCGCAGCTGGCGCTCCTCCTCGGAGTCCCCGAATCCCCCGCGCCGCCATCCGGCCTCGAGCAGGCCGAGCATCTCCGGCAGGGTCAGCGGTGTCTCGCTCGTCGGTCGGGACGGATCTCCGGGCGACGTCACACCCATGTGGAAGCGCTCGAGCACTTGGTGGACCAGGATCCCGAAGCGCTGATTGAGCGTTGGCTCCTGCGGGATGCGGAATACCCGCGCGAACTTGTACTTCAGCGGGCAGGTCCGGTACGTGTCGATGTCTGAAGCGCTGAGCAGCAGTCCTTCACCACGGCGGGGAAGGAAGGACTCGAGCGACGGCTCGGTGCGCGCGGCCACCGCCCGCGCCCGGAGCTTCTCGTCGCGCTGGGCGTCGAGCAGGTACTCATCCAGGGCACTCGTCGCCAGGATCTCCCGCTGCTCGGAGGTCGCGGCCTGAAGCAGGCGCGCATTGATATCGGGAAGGAGCTCCGCGATGGGCTGCGAGGGGTCTGCCCTGGTGCGCTCGAGCAGTGAGGAGAGCTTGATGAGCTCGAGATAGCGGACGACGGCGTGGGAGACGTCGAGGTCGGTGTCGAAGCGGAGCTCGCCCAGGCGCCCGCCGACCTGCGCGACGGTGGTGAGCAGATCGTCGCGGAGAAGCCTGAACGTGGATTGAAGGGTCTCAGCGGGACCGAAGAGCTCCTCCTCGCGCGCCTCCCAGGCTCCGTCGCTCGCCTCTCGAGCTTCGTCGGCGAATGGAGACGGCTGTTGGTCCGCACCGCGGAGCACGTGCTCGGGATAGGCGAGGACGAGGCGCCGGCGGGCGCGCGTCACGGCGACATGGATCAGACGGCGCATCGCCGCCACGTGCGCCTCGTTGCCGTCGGGCGGGACGCTCTCCTTGATGAGCTCGTCGGGGATCGGCTCGGCTGTCCGGAGCCACGGGCCCGGAATCCGAGCAGCGGCCATACCGAGCACGTAGACGTACTCGAACTCCAGGCCCTTGGCCGCACTCAGCTCCATGACCTGGACGCCGCGAGGGCTGTCCTGCGCCGTCGCCTCCTCCTCGCGCAGCCCGGCCTCCGCCACCGCGGCGATGGAGCGGGCGAACTCGCGTGCGGTCGCCTGTGGCGCACGACGGACGTAGGCCGCCGCGAGCTCACCGAACTTGGCGAGGTTCACGAGCCGCTCGGCCACCTCGGTCGAAGCGGCGAAGAGCAACTGCCGGCGCAGGCCGAGGAGCTCTATGAGCCGGTGCACGTAGAGATCCGGCCGGGTGGAGTCAAGCGCCCCGGCCGCCGAGCGGTAGAGCCGGAGGAACGTTGCGATCCGTTCGCGCGCCTCGGGCGGAACCTGCGGTGACTCGAGTGCCGCACCCAGGGCCGCGACCATGTCAAGCTTGCGCCGCCGGGCGATCTGAGTGCAGCGGGCGATGTCGACGGAGCGCAGCTCCACGGGCGCCCGCGCGAGAGCGCGGACGACCGCTCCAGCGTCGCCGGGGTCCGCGAGCAGTCTCAGCCAGGCCAGCAGATCACGGACCTCGGCGCGTTGGAAGAAGGCCGCCGCGCCCGCGATCCGGTGCGGCACGGCCCGCTCCTCGAGCGCGACAGCGACCGCTTGCCCGTCGTCCTTGACCGATGGGACCAGGACGCAGATCACCTCCGGAACCGCTTCGCCACGGGAGATGAGCCGTTCCACCTCCGCCGCCACGGACTGGGCCTGCGCGCGCTCGCTGGCGCAGCGCCAGAACGCGATGGACCCGGACGCTTCTTCGACGACCGATTCGGCTCGCTGCGCCGAGCCGCCGCCGTGCAGAACCGCCTGCGCGGCGCGACCGATCCGCTCGGGGACCCGGAAGGAGTCCTCGAGTGGCAGGGTCCGTGCACCCGGCCACCGGGCTCGGAAGTCCTCGAAGTTCTTTCGGGCTGCGCCGCGGAAGCGGTGGATCGCCTGGTCGGGATCTCCCGCGGCGCAGACGTTGCCATGCTCGCCGACCACCAGTCCCAGCAGAAGCCCCTGAGCGAAACTCGAGTCCTGGAGCTCGTCGGCCAGGACCCACTCAAAGCGGGAGGCGACCCGGGTCCGCACGTGCGGTTGCTCACGGAGCAGGCGGACCGCATTGAGCACCAGATCGCCGGAATCCAGGGAGCCCGCCTCGGCCAGCATCCGATCGTGCGACGTGTAGAGGTCGGCAAATTCCCGCTCGCGCCCGGCTCGCGCTGACTCCACATCCCCGTCTTGTCCGAGCGTCGCGGCCCAGGCGCCGTACTCGCCGGCCGAGATGAGCTCCTCCTTGAGCCGGTCGATCCGGTTGACCACCGAGCCGAGCATCGCGCTCGGGTTGCCCCGCAGGTCATGAAGGGTGAGTGGCAGCTCGTCGATGCGCTCGAGCAGCATGGCGATACGGTCCGCCGGGGTGACGGGTGTGGCAAAGGGATCAACTCCGGCGTGCGCGCCCTCCTCGCGAAGCACCCGGGCGCAGAGGTCTGCGAACGTCGTGACGACCAGTTCCTCGTAAGGGGAGTTCACCTGATCCTCGAGGCGCGCGCGCAGGTGATCCGCAGCTGCGCCTGAGAACGCGAGCAGGAGGATCGACTCGGGCGGATGCCCGTCTCGCAGCAGCCGGCTGAAGCGCTCCAGCAGCACCGTGGTCTTCCCGCTTCCCGCCGAGCCGGTGACGAGCAGGGGACCGCCCGGATGGGCGACGGCCTCGCGTTGGCGCGGGCTGAGAGCGATCGGCACGACCGTAGGATAGGCCCGCATGAGCCTTCACCCGCCCGTGCAGGGCCCTGACTGGCTGGGGGCCGCGCGCCGGGCGACCGTCGCCTTGGGCGACCTCCTGCGATCCGCGCCGACGACCGCCGAGCGTGTCCTGGAGACCGGCGCCAGGGGGGAGGGAGGCGATCGCACGCTGCTCATCGACGCGGCCGCCGAGGCCGCGGTATTCGCCGAGCTCGATCGACTGCACGCCGATGGTGCGCGTTTCACGGCGATCTCGGAGGAGCGCGGGACGGTGGACTTCCATGGCACCGGCACGTTGGTGGTCATCGATCCGATCGACGGCTCGCTGAACGCCAAGCGCCGGATCTCCCACCACTCCCTCTCCCTCGCAGTGGCCGACGGCCCGACGCTTGCTGACGTCCACTTCGCCTACGTCTTTGACTTCGGACCCGGCGAGGAGTGGACGGCGACCCGGGGGGAGGGCGCCACGTTCGACGGGAAACCCCTCTCTCTCGAGCCGGGTGAACGGCGCACCGGCGGCGGGCGGCTCGAGGTGGTCGGGCTCGAGTCGGCGGACCCTCGGTGGATGGCCGAAGCGGCCGGCAGGCTCGTCGAGGTCGCCTACAGGGTCCGGGCGCTCGGCACGATTGCGGTCACGCTGTGTCAGGTGGCGGGCGCCCGCTTCGACGGGATGACGACCCTCAAAGGGTGTCGCGCGGTGGACGCCGCCGCGGGTCAGCTCATCGTGCGCGAGGCGGGCGGGCTCGTTGGCCTGCCAAGCTTGGTTCCCGTCCGCGAGGATCCTGAGTGGGCGGCGCAGAGCCTCGCCGCCGCGCCGCTCGACCTCGTCGGTCACTCCGCGCTCGTCGCCGCTCGCACCCCGGCCGGGCTCGCGGAGCTGGCCCGAGTGCCGCCCCTGCCATCCTGGCGTCCATGATCGACTGGAGGCTCGCGACGCTCGTCGCCCAAGGCGTGGCATCACTTGGACCGCCGGTGCCCGAAGCCGCGGCGGCACCGTTCGAAGCGCTGGGGGACGCGGAAGCCGAGAGTCGACGGCTCGTGGAGGCCTACACCAGCCTGACGCCGCTCGCGCCCGTGCCGGCCGCGGAGCCCGTCGACCGGGCGGCCTGGATCGAGACGGCGCTGGCGGGGATGCGCGGGCTGCTCGAGCCGGTGGTCGAGCGCATCGGCACGGATCTCGGGCCGGTCGGCATGCCGCTGCGGGCCGCTGGAGGGGCCGTGCTTGCGCTCGAGGTGGGAGCGATCTCCGGCATCCTGGCCCAGCGTGTCCTTGGCCAGTACGAGTTCTCGGTCCTTGACCCGGCCGCGCCTGCACGTCTGCTGTTCGTCACGCCGAACCTCGCTCATGCCGCGGGGAAGCTCGAGGCCTCGCCTGGGGATCTTCTGCGCTGGGTCTCGCTGCACGAGGTCACGCACGCGTTGCAGTTCGGGGGCGTGCCCTGGCTGCGAGCCGACCTTGCCGACCGGGTGCGCAATCTGCTCGCGGCGCTCGAGATGAAGGTGGATGGACGACGCCTGAAGAAGATGCCCAGCGTCACGGACCTGCGTGGGATCGTCGAGGCATTCAAAGCGGGCGAGCTCGCCACCCTGGCGCTCGGCGAGGGCCAGCGCGCTCAGCTCGAGAGCATGCAGGCGTTCATGGCTCTGCTCGAGGGATACGCCGAGCACGTGATGGACGTGGTCGGTGCTGAGCTTCTGCCTGATCTGCCCGGTCTGAGGGCGGCGATGGACCGCCGCCGGCACGAGCGCACGGGCATGCTGCGGCTGCTCGAGAAGCTGATCGGCCTCGATATGAAGATGCGGCAGTACGAGCTGGGCAAGGCGTTCTGCGACGCGGTCGTTGCGCACGGGGGAATCGGACGCCTCAACCGTGTGTGGGAGGCTCCGGAGCGCGTCCCCACTCCTGCTGAGTTGGTCGATCCGGCGGCTTGGATTGCTCGTACCGAGCCTACGGAGCTCGTCGCCTGACGCTGCTCGGAGTCTCCAAACCTTGACCGAACACTAGTTCGGCTTGTTACAAAGTCCGGAGTGTCACCGCGTGCTGGACCGGGAAGTCAGCTGTCTCGTGTAACGATCCTGTGGCCCGGGTTTACAAACGTACGTTCGCCGGGTACAGTTGCCGTACGCCGCTTAGAACTAATATCCTTAGCCGGCACAGAAGAGAGAGACCACAGACTTATGGCCACCACCAGCCGAACCACTCCGAAGAACACTGCGAGCGCCAAGAGCGCCGCAGATTCCAAGCCGGCCGCACGCAAGCCGGCCGCACGCAAGCCCGCCGCACGTAATCCGGCCGCACGCAAGCCCGCCGCGCGTAAGCCGGCGACCAGCAAGGCGTCCGCCACGCGGTCGGATGCCCGGACGGCCAGGACTCCATCGAGCGGCGCGGCCCGGCGCACCCGCACCACCGCCGCGGATAGGACGCGCGTTGCCGCCACGGCCAGCGCGCACGCAGCCGGAACCACCGCCAAGGTGGCCGCGGATGAGACCCGTGGCATCGCCGAGCGCGCAGCCCTCACGTACGTCGGCGCCACGCTCGAGGCTCGTGATCGGGTAGCCGGCGTCGTCGTCGACTTCGTGGATCGCTTCGGTTCGCGCAGCGCAGCCGAGAAGGAGTTGCGCGGCGACTTCAAGCGGTTCGAGCGTCGTGGCCACAAGGCTCGCACACAGCTCGAGCGCAACGCGAAGAAGACCCGCACGCGTCTCGAGCGCGAGCTACGTGAGCGCCGTCGTGGCGCCGAGCGCCTCGTGCGCCCCTACCGCAAGACGGCAGAGCGGGAAATGAACGCCGCTCAGCGTGACGCCGACCGCCGTCCGAACGTCGTCACCCAGAGGGTCGACTTCGTTTCCAGCCGCGTGGAGGATGTGGTCCAGGCGACCGTCGCCACCAGCGAGCGCGTCGTGGCCCTCGCCAACCGGCAGGTCAAGACCCGCATCTAGGGATTCCCCACTTACCCCGCCGGCCGCCGAGGAGACGAGCCGGATCGGGCAAGATCCGCCGACCTCATACCCCGTCGGCGGGTGTAGTACCTCTCCTCCCTCAACCGTCGGGTCGGCACTTGTGCCGGCCCGTCGGCTTTAACTAACGTCGTCCAGAGGACGAGCGCCAGCGAAGTCCGGCCGGGCGAAACCCTTCTCCCCCCAGAGGACGAGCGCCAGCGAAGTCCAGCCGGGCGAAACCCTTCTCCCAGAGGGACGAGCGCCAGGGTGTTTGGGGACCCCGCTGGGGCCGGACGACCAGCGCCTGCGACAATGGCTCCATGCCCTCCAGAGAACAGATCCTCGAGGCGCTGAAGGCCGTCATCGACCCTGAGTTGCGACGTGACATCGTCGAGCTCGACATGGTCCGATCGATCGACATCAAGGACGCCGGTGTTGTGGACGTCACCGTGTCGCTGACGACCCCCGGCTGCCC
>JAABUN010003384.1_pt1 | contig 24839 bp, 25 predicted proteins | sample 5559311 | NCBI WGS metagenome assembly JAABUN01 (sample SAMN10711877, study PRJNA513370) | rock metagenome | isolation source: Antarctica rocks | place: Antarctica: Victoria Land, Siegfried Peak sud
CTGGCTTGCTAAACGCCGCAGCATTCGTACCCGCTGGTCTAAGCAAACCGCCAACTGGTTGGCTCTCGTTCAATTCGCTTGTGCCCACATTCTCTTCAACATGGCGGTTTTCGGATAGGGTCTATGTTAGCCAGCTAGGTAAGGTTATACCTCACCCAATTATTGCCTAGGTTGTTCTAAGGTGTTCTCCTGTTTGCTGGAAACTATTGAAGCTTCGAGTGTATGACGGTTACTACTGTCTCTAAACACAGTTTGCCACCTTTTCGTCGTTGTTTCGCAGAGTTCTATCCGCACATTACCTCCGGAGACTTGACGGCGAAGATGTAAGCGCATACAATCTCATCACAAGCACTTTTATAATAGGCGTAAGCATCTAGGGAGGAGTCTGGTCACGTTGCAGGCATCCGTATGACCAAGGTCACCAAAGCTGCAACAGTAGATGACGTCGCGCGTCTTGCGGGCGTATCAAACGCAACCGTATCGCGTGTACTTAACCATGCCCGACATGTCGCGCCAGAGACGAGAGAACGGGTTACCGAAGCCGTCCGGCAGCTCCGTTTTTCGCCCAACAAGTTTGCTAGGGGACTCGCCGCTAACCGTGCCGACGGTATAGGGGTCGTGATACCAGAGTTTACCGATCCTTATCATGGTGCCCTGCTTCAGGCTATTGAACAATTTACTCGCGAGAAAAAGTTACAGGTAACAGCAGTAAGTAGCCACCGTTCTACCGTCAATGAACGTGAAGCCATACGATTTTTGCATGAGCAAAGTTATAACGTCATAATTTTGTCGAGTTCTACTCTATCAACCGACGAGTTCCTAGATTTGGAAGCTAAAGGAATCACCTGTTTTCAAATTGGGCGAAAGCTGGTCAGTCTCGCCAATCGCAGCCTTTACCTCGACGACGTATACGGCGGAAGGCTTGCGGCTGAGTATCTACTTACTAAAGGGCACCGCCAAATTGCTCACGTCGCCTCTCCCCAGTCTCCCGGGGTTGATATCGCCTCGTTACAGCGGTCGCAAGGCTTCCGCCGAGCTTTAGAAAGTGCAGATCTGAGCTACGATGACACATTGACAGTGCAGGCCGAGAGCTTCGATGAAATCGGAGGATACCAAGCCACAAAAGTGTTACTAGAGCGTAACGTTGCCTTTACAGCCTTGTTCGTGTCTACCGACCGAATGGCAATGGGCGCTTATCAGGCGCTTAACGAACGCGGCCTTCATATACCAAATGACGTATCGGTTATCGGTTACGACGGGATTGAATTTGCAGCATTTATGCAACCTGCTTTAACTACAGTTCAGCAACCTATTGAAGAGATCGGCAAACTCGCTGCACAGCTTGCAATAGAACATCTGCGAGGCACGCCTAAGCAAGCATGTATCACACCTTTCCAACCCAGGCTCTTGGTTAGAAAGTCAGTTAGGGGCGTTATGTCGCCCTAAGCCGAGATTTTGTAGACAAAAGCTCTACAGAGCTACGGCTCTCCACGGGGGTTCTACGCCTCCCCACCCGAAAAATAAAAGCGCATAGCTGAAAGGAGTTACGTAGACTATAAAACGACCAGTTGAGTGCGAAGAGACATGGACTATAGCAACAAGTGCTACACCGAATTGGCAGACACTAGAATACTAGCGAGGCTCAAAGCAAGCGGTTTGGTGCGCTACTCATCTAAAGGGAAGTCCAATGCGCAGAACGGTTAAAAAGTTACATCTACAACGTGCCACCTCAGAGTCGAGAGCCGGGCTTTTCGTTGTTCTACTGGATCTGGGGCGAGAGGAGAGTCAACGTACCGAGATAGAAAGCGATACATCTCACTCATATCTATTAGCATTGGCAAAAGGGGTGCTCGCTTGCGAAGGTAGATGGCGTGATACTCGTTCACGTAGTGAGGAGATGCGGTATGCGCGAAACCGGCCTCGGCGAAGATATCGTTCTGAGAACGGCTTACCCGTATGACGGCCTTGGCACCTGTAACTCTTCGCCTCAAGGGCATTTCGAAGAGCTTTCCAGGCGTACGCGCCCTTGCTGATGTCCAGCTAGAAGTGGCTAAAGGCGAAGTGCACGCGCTTCTAGGCGAAAATGGTGCCGGCAAATCGACATTGATGAAAATCTTGTATGGAATCTATCAGGCTGATACCGGTACAATCGAGCTAAACGGCCAAGTGGTCACAATCGGTGATCCTCATCAGGCGCAGCAACTTGGTATCTCAATGGTTCATCAAGAGCTGAGCTTGGTTCCAGGGTTAGACGTTGCGCGAAACATATTTCTCGGGCGTGAGCCCCTAAGTCGGTACGGCACCATCGCTTGGCCTGAACTCTACCGTGCCGCGAAAACGTTGCTAGGCCAACTAGGAATTAAGCTCAGTCCCCATACGCTCGTTCGTCGGCTGAGCGTTGCCCAGCAGCAAATGGTCGAGATTGCACATGCGCTTTCGTGGAAGCCTTCGGTGCTGATTTTAGATGAGCCGACTTCGAGCCTTACGCACCAAGAGATTGGCGAACTTTTTCGAATCGTACGGGAACTTAAAGCGAGCGGGGTGGCTGTACTTTATATCTCGCATCGGCTTGACGAACTCACGCAGATCGCTGATCGGGCCACTGTATTACGCGACGGGCATTTTGTTGCAACCGTCGACGTCAACGAGGTCGACGTTCCCGAACTCATCCGTATGATGGTTGGCCGCAGTCTTGAGCAGCAGTTTCCTAAAGTAGCTGCTTCCCTGGGTTCCGAAGTCCTCCGCGTCGAAGGGCTCTCGCGCCAAGGTAGTTTCAACGAAGTCAGTTTTCATCTACGCGCTGGTGAAGTCGTCGGCCTCGCCGGTCTGGTCGGCGCGGGCCGCTCTGAGGTAGCTCGAGCACTGTTTGGTGCCGACCCCAAAGACTGTGGAACCATCCTGGTTGCAGGTAAGCAGGTGACGATCCGTTCTCCTCAAGACGCGATTGCCGCAGGTATTGGCCTGATTCCCGAAGACCGTAAGGCGCAGGGACTGGTACTCGTATCATCCGTCAAAGTTAACACCACCTTAACGGCACTCGCTGAGCTGAGCCCGTTCGGGATCGTACAAGGTGCTAAGCGCAATGCAGTAGCTCAGAAAGCTGTCGCTGATCTGCGTATCCGTACCCCTAACATCCAGTTCCGTGTGCGCAACCTAAGTGGCGGCAACCAGCAAAAGGTCGTTATCGCTAAATGGCTCGCCAAGAAACCCAAAGTGCTTATCTTCGATGAACCCACCCGCGGCATCGACGTCGGCGCAAAAGTTGAGGTCTACAATCTGATGAATGCACTGGCTAAAGAAGGGGTCGGCATACTGCTAATCTCCTCGGAGCTTCCCGAAGTACTAGGTATGAGCGACCGCGTCCTGGTCATGCATGAAGGCCAGTTGGTGGCCAACTTAGGTCGAGCAGACGCGACCCAAGAGGTCGTGATGAGCTATGCAAGCGGCGAGCAACGGCATGAGTGAACCGCGCTCGCCTGTACCGACCGAACGTCGTTCGGCAACCTTCGGTCGACCGCAACTCGTTCAGGTACTCGTCGAATATGGGACGATCATCGCCCTTGTTGTGTTGGGAGCTGTTCTAGCGATCTTGTCACCGTTCTTTTTAACGGTTGACAACCTGCTTCAGGTGCTGTTACAAGCCGCGATCAACCTGCTTATCGCTTTAGGTATGACGTTTGTCATTCTTACTGGTGGGATTGATCTTTCGGTGGGCTCTACCGCGGCTTTAGCCGGCGTCACGCTTGCGACGCTCATTAAAAGCGGTGTGCCTTGGCCGTTTGCGGTACTCGCTGCACTGGGTGCAGGTTTACTCGTCGGCCTTATCAACGGTGTGCTTATCAGCAGGGTGCGCATCGCGCCGTTTATCGTCACACTCGGGATGCTAAGCGTCGTACGAGGAACCGCGCTCGTCGCTACCAACGGGAGACCGATTTTCGGATTTCCTGAAAGTTTCAATCAGGCGCTTGCAGGGACGCTCGGCCCAGTACCGATGCCGGTCGTCATCGCTGGGGGTGCTGCACTCATCTGCTGGCTGGTGCTGCGGTATACGCGTTTAGGTGAGTATACCTATGCGATTGGGGGCAATGAAGAAGCTACCCGTCTTTCAGGTGTAAATGTCGCATTCTATAAAACCAGCATTTACATGCTCTGTTCGCTCTTTGCGGCGCTGGCTGGAATCGTTCTAGCTGCACGGCTGCGTTCAGCCGAACCTATCGCTGCCAGCGGCTACGAACTCGACGCTATTGCAGCGACCGTTATGGGCGGCACTAGTTTGATGGGCGGTGAAGGTGGGGTGCGGGGTACTGTTATCGGTGCCCTTATCATTGCGACCCTGCGTAACGGCCTTAACCTTCTTAACGTCCAGGCGTTTTACCAGCAGCTGGCTATTGGCTTAGTCATTATCTTGGCTGTCTTGCTGGACCGTTTTCGTCGTTAGTCATGGCTCGCAGCCGAGCCTTTCAAAGAGACATCAAGGAGGATTTTATGAACGGTTTGAACCTAATTGCATCAGCTAAAAATGTAGTCGTCGCAACCCTATTACTTACGGCGAGCGCTCCAGTCTTTGGTGCCTCTGGGGGCGCGGCAGCAGAAACGTATAGCGGGATGACGATCGACCAGATCACTGCCGTTAAGGCTAACAAACCCTATAAACTGTTAGCCGTTGTTAAAACGCTTTCCAACGAGTACTGGCAAGCGATGGACGACGGGTATCAGCAGGCAGCTGCGGACAAGGGCGTTACCATTGACGTTCTTTCAGTACCCACCGAACAAGACACCGACCAGCAGCTCAGTTTGCTCCAGCAAAACTTAGCTAAAAACTACGATGCGATTATGGTTTCTCCCATTACCTCGCTTAATCTGATTCCTGGCCTTATCGACGCAACTCAGAAAAACATTCCGATCATTAACGTCGACGAGAAAGTTGATCCGCAGGCGGCGGCCGACGCCGGAGTAGCTTTAACGAGCGTGATCGCTTCTGATAACAAACAGGCCGGCAGCTTGGCCGCTCAGTACATGATCGACAACCTTGCCGACGGAGGAAACGTTGCGGTGATCGAGGGCAAAGCGGGCAACCCTTCGGGCCAAGACCGCGTTGACGGGTTCTCCAGCACGATTCAAGGTACGCCTAACTTCACTATCGTCGCGAGTCAGCCAGCTGATTGGGACCGGGCTACAGCACTCAACGTCGCCACGAACATCTTGCAGGCAAATCCCGATCTAGTAGGGATTTACGCGGCAAACGATACGATGGCCCTCGGCGCAGTTGAAGCGGTAAAAGCGGCTGGTAAAGCAGAGCAAGTTACCATTATTGGCACCGACGCGATTCCTGAGGCGCTAGCTGCGGTTAAAGCGGGTGAGCTGGCAGGTACGGTTGCTCAGTATCCAGCAGAAGAAGCGCGTATTGCAACCAGCCTGGCTATTTTGGCGTTGCAGGGCAAGCCAATAGAAGGCTTTATCGCCTCGCCCATCAAGTTGATTACACAAGACACGCCCCAGTAAGCCGCATCTTACTCGTAGATAACGAAAGTTTACGGTTTAGATTTTTCTGAGGTCTTAGAGGTTTTACCAAAGCCAAAGGCAAAACGCTAAGATCTCAGCAGGTTCTACGTCAGCGCAATCACCATTCATTTGAAGAGGAAAACCCATGCCTAGTAGCGAATCTGTTATTCTCCTTGACCCGCATCCGCGCTCGCTTGCACAGATTTTCGGCTCTGAAGACCGGATCCGACTCGAGGCCCTTGGGCAGGTGGTCTGGCACGACGGTTCGCCTGCTTCTGACGATCTGATCGACGCATATCTGCCGAGAACCGTAGCGATTATCGGTCAAACGCCTATGCCAAGTGAGCGGTTAGCGCGGGCTCCTAATCTCCAGATGATTGCTAATGTCGAGAGCAATTTTCTGCCGAATATTGACTATGAAGTATGTTACCGCCGCAATATTCATGTAGTGTCGACCGCACCGGTATTCGCGCAGCCTGTGGCTGAGATGGCTCTCGGACAGGCGCTCGCCGCCGCTCGCCGCAGCACCGAAGCCGACGCTGCAATACGGCGTGGCGACGAATCGCTCTATGGCGAAGGCATCAATCACGATCTGTTCTTATTGCATGGTAAAACGCTTGGTCTTCTCGGTTGCGGCAATCTTGGGCGGGCGCTGCTCCCTCTTTTACGCCCCTTTTCAAATGATATTGTCGTCCACGATCCTTGGCTTCATCCGCACGTGCTGCGCGGCTTAGGGGTTATGCCAGTCAGCTTCGATGAGCTATTTGCGCACGCTCAAGTCGTCTTTATCCTGGCGGCGACCACCACAGAAAATCAGAAAGCGGTCGGAAAAGATCAGTTCGCAGCGATGACTCCGGGCTCGGTCGTTGTGCTTATCAGTCGTGCGGGCGTCGTCGATTTCGACGCGCTTCTCGACGCTGCTGCTACAGGACAAATCCGGGCCGCTATCGACGTCTTTCCCGAAGAGCCCATCCCGCCCCAACACCGAGTACGTCAAACGCCTAATACGGTTTTGTCCGCTCATCGTGCGGGAAATGTTCCTGAAATCTGGACCGAAATGGGAGAGATGGTGGTCGACGACCTCGAACTCATCTTGCGCGGTTTACAACCTCAGAGGTGTCAGCGTGCAGTACTAGAGATTGTAACTCGGTTACGGAGCATGCCCGTGTCATAAACCCAAACTGGTGCTGCACCTCTTTGAAGGCACACTACTTGTAGCCGCACCAACCCTTCAGCGCCGAAAACGGTTTCTAAACTCCCTCGGCGTCATCCCTTTAAGGGTCCTGAACTGCCGGTTGAAGTTGGCTAAACTGGCGTATCCAGCGGCGTCGGCAATGTAAGCCACGGATTTTTCTGTATTGGCTAAGAGCGCACACGCTTGACCTACCCGGAGTTGGGCGACGTACTCCGTCAAGGTCAATCTGGTGTAGCGCCGAAAAAGCCGGTGAAACCCCGAGGGGCTGAGGCAGGCCAGGGCCGCGAGGTCGGCAACCGATACGCTTTCGTGATAGTGCAGGTGGATGTACTCGAGCACCCGTCCCATCCGCCCATCATTCGGGTGAGTGTTCGTTTCTAAATGTGGCCCAGCAAGGTGCAGAGCGCTGTCTCGAGCAAGAACCGTCATCACGCCGAGAAACTCGAGCAACCGCTTGGCAGGCTCGAGACCCGGCAACTTTACAAGGGTGGCCCGCACCTGCGCCGCCGTCTCGGGTGAAAATGCCAGACCGCGCCCCGCCGAGGCCAGCATCTGCGCGACCGGCCCGAGTTCGGTCAGCGTCCCGGTCAGCGCGTCGGCCCATTCCGGCCTGAACCACATGACTAAAGCGACGTGAGGCTCGGCGGGCTCGAGCTTCCTGGCTGAGTTCCACGTGTGCGGCAGGTTTGGGCCCAATAGCACCAGGTCGCCGTCATCGTAAGTGCTGATGCTGTCCCCAACGTAACGCTGCCCCCGGCTGTTTAAGGTCAGCGTCAGTTCAAATTCGGGGTGATGATGCCACTGAAAGGGAATCTCGTCGTCTAGGCGGCGCTCAAAAAAGACCCACGACACGTCATCCGGTACGTTGACCTGCTCAAGATACGGCTTCATACGTCTAGACTAGACGCTTTACGCTGTGCCTTTCAACGACAATGCCAGTTTAGTATCAGTTTTGGCTTTAATGGCGTAACACGCCCCCGACGTTGCCGCCTATCGTATCTATAGAACAAACCTACTTAGGAGGAAGTATGTTGGAACTTATGCACGACACCCACCTCGACTTCGGCAAACCTCCGCTGATAGTGCCTAAAACGGCATCAAAACCATCCTCGCCCCGCCCCGCAAAAGGCTGCGCAAACGCGCCGACACCTGTTCAGCTTGTAGCCGCTGCTAAGCCGCTAGAAAAGGAGACCGCCATGAGTAACACGGTGCCCGTCCGCGACGCCCACCCCTCGACCAAAGCCCTCACCACCCCGCTTAAAGATATGCAGAAGACCTTGCCGCTACGGGTGCTCTCCGAAGACGACTGGCAGCACTGGACGACTTACGGCTACGTTATCGTCAAAGAGGCCGTTCCGCAAGAGAACGTCGAGCGCATCGGGAAAGTTTTGTGGGACTTTCAGGGGATGAACCCGGACGACCCCGAAACGTGGACCAAACCGCAACTGCGCGACCATAAGATGAAAGAACTCAACAACACCGGGATGGTAGAGATTTACAACCATCAGTATCTGTGGGACAACCGGCAAGAGCGGCGCGTTTACGACGCTTTTGTAGACATTTGGGATCGTGAAGACCTATGGGTCACGATTGACCGGGCCAACCTTAACCCGCCGAACAAAGCTTCGCGCGCCACCGGCGGCTTTATCCACTGGGACGTAGACACCTCACTGCGGCCCCTGCCCATCGGCGTTCAGGGCGTGCTTTCGCTCGCCAAGCAAGACGGTGATGTGGGCGGGTTTCAGTGTGTGCCCGAGCTGTTTCAGAAGATGGAAGAGTGGCTGAAAACCCAACCCGAAGACCGCAACCCGATGGCTCCGGACACGACCGGGTTCGAGGTCGTCAAGATCGAGATGAACCCCGGCGACCTGCTGATCTTCAACAGTTTGCTCGCGCACGGCATCCGTCCGAACCATTCGGAGAACCGGGTACGGATGGCGCAGTATATCTCGATGCACCCCGCTGAAGAAGACAACGAAAAAGAGCGAGACATCCGCATCGCCTCGTGGAAGAACCGTGAGGCACCAAGGCGCGACGCCTTCCCCGGCGACCCCAGGGCGTGGGAGAAAAACAACAGTGAGGTGGCAGAGCTGACACCGTTGGGCAAAAAACTGCTGGGGCTTGAGTCTTGGCACTAAAACTCAAGCTGCCTTGAAGCAATCTCGCCCGGTAGGCCGAACTCACCGGGCGAGATTCGTATATGAGGATACGCAACTGAGAGATAAGTATCTGTCTATACTAGTAGGCTGTCAGCAAAGGTATGCAGAGTAAGCTTATGTCATGCGAAGACGAGAGATCAGCTTAAACGAAGAGGAACGAGACCAGCTTCAAACGTTGACACGCAAAGGCCGTGCCCGCGTTCGGAAGATCGACCGGGCGCGTATCCTGCTACTTGCCGACAGCAACGGTGAACACCTTAGCGATACCGAGATTGCCAAGGTGCTGAGGATAGCCAGTACAACGGTCTGGCGGACGAAACGGCTTTTTGCCGAACAAGGACTGCAAGCTGCCATAGGCTACGCCCAGGCCGTGAGATTCAAGCCTCGTAAACTTGATGGACGCGGGGAAGCTACCTTGATTGCACTCGCATGTAGTGAAGTACCTTCGGGACACGCCAAGTGGACCTTGCGAATGCTTGCAGATAAACTCGTAGAACTTGAGGTCGTCAGCGCCATCTCACATGAAGCAGTACGTCAGACGCTCAAAAAAACGAACTATCACCTCACCTAAAAGAACAATGGTGCATCCCCCCAGAGGCAAGTGCCCGGTTTGTCGCTCATATGGAAGATGTCTTGGATATCTACGAACGCCCTTACTCGCCTCGAGACATTTACAGGTCTCAGCCCGTTTACCTTTGGCAACGGGTAACGGTTTGGCGTCAACAATCTTGAGTTCGGCTTCCGGCAAACTTCTGACCAGCTCGAGCGCCAGAGCTGCCCATACTTTTTCGGCGTTGCGTACCACACGGTGATAGCGACTATACTCGGGCAGTCTCGGGAACAGCTTCCGGTAACTTTGTCCTACGAGCCAGTACCAAACCGACTCATAAGGCTGCGCGACTAACTCGCCAACGATAGCGACGGTGAATAGCTCGCTGTAACTTGCCACTTGTGTACGCTGTTTGGGTAAGGCAAAATGTGATTCGTTGTCCTTAAGCCAATCATCAACGAAAACGTAAACGTGCAAAAACAAGTCTTCAAGGCTATGCTGGTATCGGGGATGTTTGGTCATAAGCAACCCCAACATCCCCCATCTCTTCCGCTATTTCAAGTAGCAAACGGGGTAATTGAGCTGTTGTAGAGCGAGATTACGGCAACGGGTGAGTGAAGAGAACACAGCTTCGATAGACTTTCTGGCTTGGGCAAAGAAGTTACACCAGAAGCCAGGGGTTTTAGCATTTTGTTTAGGTGGCGTGTAGATACCCAAACCCAGGTAAGCTTTGTCTCCGATCAGGCTGTGCAGATCATCATAGCGTTCATCGAGGAGACACTTGGCGACGGTAACATCGTGTTCGTTAGCGGGCACAATCCCAAAGCGGCAAACTGCGCCTGTGCCGGTACAGATGGCGTGAAGTCTAAAGCCATAAAACCGGTTGCTTGCGCCGCCACGTCCTGAAGCCGCTTCACTCAGTAAGCGGTCTCGGGTATAGCGCACCCCTTTGCAGCGGACAGGCCCGGAAGGCTGGAACTTCGCACCCTTGCGGTGTGCCGTTTTGTCCAAGACAACATAAACGTGCAAAAATAAGTCCTCAAGGCTATATTGATATCGGGGATGTTTGGTCATAAGCAACCTCAACATCCCCTATCTCTTCTGCTGTTTCAAGTAGCAAACCGCGTAATTGTAGAAAGTAACCCAAGTTCACAGCAACATGAAAGGAATGAGACGATGACGCATCCGAAACGGCTTCACCTTTCCGCGTGGTTTGGTTTACTCCTGAACGTAACGCTATTCTCAGCCTGCAACACGGCAGTCGAACAGAGAGATTCACCTATGGAGTTGACCCAATTTAGTGGATAGGTTGGAACTTGACGTCTAGGCCGCCTGCTGAAGAGCATACACCTCCTCGTATTCAGTCGGGCTCAAATAACCCAAGGTAGAGTGGAGCCGCTGACGGTTGAAGAAAACCTCAACGTAACCAGAGATGGCGGTCGTAAGTTGTAATTGGTTCTGCCAATACTGACGGTCAAGTAGTTCGACCTGCAAGGTAACGAAGAGACTCTTGACCACGGCGTTGTCTAAAGCGTCACCAGCAGTCCCCAGCGACCCCAGGATGTAGGCTTGCTCGAGGCGTTGCCCGAAGGTCGAAGGTCAGCGAGGTGTATTGTGAGCCGTGGACGCCCTTCTGGTTGTCAAGCAGTTCGGGGTAATGGAAGCCAAAACCACTGTTGTCTCTGGCAACCACGCTTTGCAACCTTTCGCGCAAACAGTTACGCAAGGGAAGCTTCGGCGAAGCCGTGCTCACCTACGCTTCACCCATCATCAAACCCTCGATGCTGTGACCTTGGACGATGGGCTCGAGCGTGTCTACCAGCCGGTAGCTGAGGTGCGCTTGGAGTTCGCTCGGCAGCGTTTCATAAAACGCTTTGGTGAGCTGCAGGTCGTGGCGTTCAGCGTTGCGGGCGTCCGGCGCGTCAGCCCCCAAAACAAGCACTGGACGCGACTTGGCCGAGCGGTTAGCGGTGCCACGGTGAATGGTCAAAGCCGACCGTACCGAGATGTCGCCCATCTGCGGCATTTTGCGCTGCGCGCGGCTTTGATAGCGTCCATAGAGCGCTTGCGGCGGGAACATCCCATGCTCGAAAGCTTCCGGGTCGTCCCACTGGGTACCGGGCGCGACCTCAAACGGCCCCATATCTTCGTAGACGTCGACGGTGGTGACGTTAAAGGCGAGCGAGTTCAGCCGCCGCCCCGTGAGCGTCTCATCCGGCGCGGGGAAGTCGCGGTGCCACGGTTGATCTTGTGCGCCAGGGTTGGGCACGTCGAAGCCGATCTCGACGATGGTGTAGTCCGGTCCGAGCACCGCTTTGCAAACGCTTACAACCCACGGGTGCATAGCAAGATCGACAAAACCGCGAACGTCCTCGGGGTGGATTTCGACGTAGTGGCGTTTAGGGCCGCGTCCGACCGCGCCGCCGGGGCGCGCCAAGGCGTCCTTGTAAAGCGCGTCCAAGTCCTCGCCGAGACGCCCCACCCAGGCTCGGTCGAACGCCCCCTTGAGTCCGACGATGCCGTCGCCGTAGAGGCTGCCCATAATCGCCGCTGTGTCAAACGGTGCTTCTGCTATACTCATAAGTTCTCCCTTTCTGCCACTTTTCGCTAGCTTAGCAGATTCCTGATCTGCACAAATGGTTTTTCAGGCGTAGCCGTTTGCGCTACAGCGGTTCTGGTCAAGGAGTTACCTAGGCTTGGTCTAACTTATAGAGGGTGTTTGAGAAAGCCCCCTACTTACAGCGGTTTACAGAAGGAGTGAGATAAGTCAAACTAGGGCATGGGCTATTCGGTGAACTTAAGAGAACTAAAAGTTTGTTGACGCAGCTCTATGCTTGTCTCCTAGCGCAGGCGTGTAACTTGGGGTTTAAGCAAATGGCGACCTCGGCAGATTTGCCTTTCAAAACCTTGCTCTGGTGCAACCGCTGGTACCTGCGGGATGAAACGTTGGACGAGGCCGTGAAGACCTTGGTGAACTACCATCACGGCTTGTCCCTGAGTTCTCTATGGGGTGGTGGAATGCTTTCCTCGTCGGATGGTCAGCGCTTCCCGGTGAGTGGTGACACCCGCAGGGCTAGGGCGTTACCGCATTATTTCGGCTATGGCAAGGGCGTCACGGCTTATACGTGGACCTCCGACCAATTGTCACAGTTCGGTAGTAAGGTGATTCCCTCGACGATACGCGACGCTACCTATATCCTCGACGAAATCCTGGACAACGAGACGGATTTGGACATTGCCGAGCATACCAGCGACACCGCAGGCTACACCGAGCTGATTTTCGGCTTGTTCGGGTTGTTAGGTTTGACCTTTTCGCCTAGAATCAAGGATTTGACCGACCAACAGCTTTACCGACCACAAACCTTAAACTTGGACGAAATCACGACATTGAGGCCCCATCTCAACAAAGTGCTGAACGAAACGCAGATAACAGCAAACTGGGACGAGATGCTGCGTGTTGCCCTGTCGCTCAAAAAAGGTTACTGCACGGCTTCGCTATTCATTAGCAAATTACAGGCTTATCCACGGCAACATCCCATCATGAGATCGCTACAGGAGTACGGGCGCTTGGAAAAGACAATTCACATTCTACGCTGGTATGCCGACCCCCTCACGCGCAAGCGCGTCAGCAAGCAACTCAATAAGGGTGAAGCCTTACATGCGCTGAGGAAAATTATCGTGTTCGGAAAGTATGGTGAGATACCCGGCCTGGAAGACGAGGCGCTCGACCAGCAATTTGCTTGTTTGAATCTTGTGACAAACGCCGTTATTGTGTTCAATACCGTGCATATCACCCGGATCGTGCAGGAACTCAAGGCAGAAGGTCAGCAGGTAAAAGACGAGGATTTGGAGCGGGTGTGGCCTACTAGACATGGCCACATCAACTTTCTAGGCAAATATTTCTTTGACGCCCAGAAGATGCGCAACCCTTAGCGTTAGTTTTGTCTCCGATCGGTGTACTACCCCAGGTAGAGGGATTTCTCAAATAACTTCTAAAATTCAAACTCAGGTTATTTAAGCAGTCCTCCTACCCACCTCACCACCAACGGCCCTAACCGCACGGCAAGGGTAAAACGACAAGGCAATCCCTGCCCCCAGAAACGCGATCAGCAGCTTCGTCACGAAGTCACCCTCGAGCCCTGCAATCGTCCGGTGCAGCTGCTCCCGCTCTCTGGTGAACCCTTGCCGTTCTCGAGCCAGCGCTGCCCGCTTTTCTGCTAGCGCTGCCCGCTCCTGTGCGAGTGCTTGGTGTTCAGCTTTGAGTGCTTCTTGCGTAGGGGTGAAGTTGTTGACCGCTAACTTATGGTGTTTGGTGACTATAGAAAGTTCTTCGACGCGTTCTTTCTGGTGTTTGGTTTCTTCCTTATGATATTTGCGGAGGTTAATAACCCAGGTCGAGATATCGGCTTCGCGTTCGCGAGCGTATTTGGGAGCTTTGAGGCGAAACTACTGCTTGCGATTGGGAGCAGCCTCAGCAGCTCATTTCACCAGACCAGGAAATTTAGACGAGGTCATCATGAACGATTTGCCATTACCTCACGCTGACCAGCACCAAATCAAGCTTACGCAAACGGTTTGCGAAGGTTTCTCTGCTATCATCAGCTGCTCTCGCTCTCCCCCACCGCATACGGATTACCAAACCCGAACTTCTGAACAACTTCATCGTAAAGCGTTTCAGCTTTCGTCTCCCGGCTCAGGGTCGGCGTCATCCGCTGTCCCCGCGACTCGACGCGGCAAAATACGGTAGGTCTGGCCCTCGAGCCTGCATTATCCTCTACTACTAGCGTCAGCGGCTCTTTAAGCGCCTCCGGCTCGAGTCCGAGTAACCCAGCCAGAAACGTCCGGGCAAAGTTCGTCGAAAATCCCAACTGAACCACATACTCCTGGTCGGCCTTGACCTGAAGATTGAGTTTAGGCACAGTCTCCCCTGTTGCTTCATCAGTGCGGTCGAAACGCCAGACGTTAATCAGGTAGCCGATCAGGTCACGCTCAACGATGGGCATGTTCTCTCCTACCGTCTTATCACGTGAGTACCAGAGGCTCTCGGAAGAATGTTTAACGAACACATAGACCGGCTGCACCTTCCTGCCAAAGCCCAGCGGTTGGGCACCCTCGAGCGCCTTGCGAATGGCCTGCAACTCACGGATCATCTGTTCCCCTACGTCGCTCACATCCTAACCTCCCTTAAGGCGCAACGGCAGTTTTTCTCTCATAACTTCATCAGCTGCTTTCTCCCTCGTGACCGTTGCCGAGTACATGCACGTCAAGACCTGCCGCCTGGGCGAGGCGCGCCTGCTGGCGATCGTTCGTCACGAAGCCGCGGGTGCCGTAACGCAAGCAGGTGGCGACGTGCAGCGTGTCCAGCGTCCGCAGCGGCAAGGCCGTCTGTGCTTTGAAAAGCCTCACAGCTTCGGTCAAAACCTCAGTGGTCAGCTCGAGCCGGCGGCGGGTACGTTCCAAGTCGCGCTTTGCCCGCTCGAAAACAGCCTCGATCTGTGAAATACTGAGTGCGCCTTCCCGCCCATAGCGGGCGAGCCCCGAGCGCACCTCGACGAGCGTCAGTACCGACGTCACGAGCTGCCCGGCGTCACGTGCTAGAGCGTTGTGCGCCGCTTCGGTGGCGGGTTCGTCCAGATAAAGCGGCAGTACGGCGCTGGTGTCGTAGTACCTAATACCGCTCGTCCTGCCGGGCGGCGACGACCGCACTCTGCTCGACCCGCACGCCCAGCGACGTCCGGAACGCACGCAGGTCTATAAGGTCGAGAGCTTCGGGTGTCTCCCCTACCACCGCGAGTTGGAGGCTAGGTCGGCCCCGACGGGTGATGGTAATGGTCGCACCGCGCTCGGCAGCGTCGAGGTAGGCAGCGAGGTTGTCGCGGAACGCGCTGGTGGTGACTTCGGTGGGAAGTGGTTCACTCATGACTTAATGTACAACACGTACAGGTCTGATATCGCAGCGGAGATTCTCTAATAATATCTTCCTACAATTAACACAACCCTCCACACCTATCCCCCGCCAACCCTGTCTCATCTTCGAGCTTACTCGGTCGGTTCACCACCTAGCTTTACCAATAGGTAAACCGACCGGAAAACGGAAAAAGTGGATGGGTGACTCGAGGGGATGGTGGAGAGTTGTACTATCAGTAGTGGTATAATTTAAGTGTGGACGAACGTCTGATTAAAAAGATCGAGCGGCAGTACGCTTATTTTCACCGGGTACTCAGTGGGTTGCTTGTGGATTTAGCAGCGCAGCCTGGGACGGTCTGGCTCTCTGGGCGGGAGCATCATTTTGCTGAGAATTATCAAGATAACCGTTATGAAAAAGCGCTCTACCCGGTTCAAGATTTCAGTCCGTTTGCCGAGCAATTCGCTGAACTCACCGAGGTGCAGACCGAAGCAGTGGCAATTTTGGGAGTCAAGAAAGTTCCCATCGGTTTGCTGACGCCGCAGGTGTTAGGTGACGTCCACTTTGCCCGGCTTACCCGGCAAGACAACTACCGAATCAAGTGGCTGAGCAAAGCTGAAGTATTAGGGCGGTATCAGGGCAAACTCAACCAGGCGCTCGCAGCGTTCGAGGCGTTTCGGAGTCAGTCATGGGGGTCGAGTGATCAGGGGCTTAAGACGGTCGAGGATGAAGTAAGAGTACTAGAGCAAGGATTAGCCCGACTTGAAGCGTGTGACGATGACCGTTTTCGTGAGCATTTCCGGTTCGAGCGGGTGATCGTTACGGTCTATGCAACAGGTAGACCGACGAAGCACCTTCATGTGCGCAATGTCGGGATGGTTTTGGTGGGTTCGGAGGTGCGGCTGGCGTGGGCCGATGGAGTCAGGCAAGGGCGGAGCGATAAGGTCGAGTTGACGCCACTACTCGAGTTGGGGCCGCTCGAGGTCTATAGTGCCAAAGCTTGGGCTGAGGCCGCAGAACAGGTTCGGGCGTGAGATGGTGCGTTTTAAGGGGTCGTTTGCGGGCGTCGTATACTGCGTCGTGGTCGGGCTTTACGTGGTGATTTTTGTGCTTTATCTAGCAAGTGTCTTACTCGGTAAGAAGAGACCCCGTGAGGCAGAACGCTAAGCCACAATGATGAGTTTTACGCTGCTTATACCTGCTTTGGTTATCCAACAGCTACCGGTGCCGATCTTGCCATTAGTTTCAATCTTTTTCGCGGCGTATCTGTACAAAACTCGGTAAGGTTGGTCATGGTGTACATTACAGTGATTTTTGATAAGGTTGCCCAAATACTACTTATGGGAGGCAATTATGGCAAATATCTCAAAAGCCGCTTTAGTCGATGAGCTGAAAGAAACAACGGGCATGAGCCAAAAAGATGTCAAAGCTCTGCTAGATGGGTTTCTCGAGCACCTTACCCAACATCTTAAAGCAGGCGATAAGGTACAGCTTACCGGCTTCGGCAGTTTTGAGCTCAGAGAACGGAGTGCGCGCACAGGTGTCAATCCAGCAACGAAAGAGAAACTTACGATCCCCGCAAGCAAATATCCCGCGTTCAAACCGGGGAAAAGCTTGAAGGATGAGGTCAATTAAGGGGTATTTTTTGAAACCTGTTTTTCTTTCCCCTTTCGCCGCTGCACCAGGCCAACATAGGTACCCTTGGAATCGTCTCCCAAGCCGACTTTCTGTGCGTCGAGCGCGAATCCTGCGGGGAGGCTGGTAGGCAGCGCCCGGTCGAGGCGAGGTAGCTTTAGAGAGTGCTGCGACAGCGCGTAGACGTCGAGGAAGGTATCTACTGTCCCTTCAAGTTCTGCCTTCTTGCTTCCATCCGAGCGTAATGCCTGAAGGTGCATTACAGCCTGGTGTAGGGGTGCTGCAACGGCCCGTGGTTTGTAACTTTTAGGTGGTGTCGCCGTGCGGGTACGCCAGGTGTTCAGGAATGCTGCGTACTCAGGATCGTTTTCGACCGACCAGTCGGTGAGGTCTCGGTCGCGTTTAGCAAGCGGCTGCTCACCAGGTAGCAACACTAAGAGGTCGTTCAGACTGGTTGGCAGCGCACCACCCTCAGGTTTCAACCGTCCTTCTTTCAGAGCAGTTTTGAGTGCGTCGCAGAAGGCTAGGAGTTGCTTACGGTTGGTGATAGACAAATGTGGGGCGTCGTGTTCTAAAATCTCGCTGAGTCGTATAGCCATAGTCTTATGGTAGCAGCCATTCTTAGGCGAAAGCGGCAACAGGCGGTCTTCGAGCCCTTCTACCGGCATTGTCACATCAACTTTGCCTAATGCAGCTGAGTACAGCCTGATTGCGCAATCGGCCGTACCTTCTTATGCAGGTGCCGCTAGCTCGGCTACTTCTTGCCAAGTCGAGAACCGTTCAGATAGAGCTTGGCGGTAGTCGCGTGCTTGGAGGAGGTGACGAGGAGGACGGAATTGGGTATTGAGGGGTTCGAAGACGGACAAGAAGCGCTGAGCGTGGCAAGACGACTTGAAGCGCTGGAGCGCCTGTTCCCGTCCGTTGGTGTGAGTTCTCGGCCCGGTTGTTGAGGTAACGGCTCTGACGATGTTCGGTGTAAGGCAGCAGTTCTTTAAGGGCGGCACCATAGCTGCGTAGTTTATCGGTGACAACCACCCTCGGTTTGGGGTTGTCCCGTAGCAGCTTGCGTAGGAAGCGCTTGGCTGAGCGCTTATCACGCTTTCTGGTTACCACGATGTCGAGCGTGTTGCCGTCTTGGTCGACAGCACGCCAGAGGTAGCGCCGTTCTCCGCTGATGTTCAGAAACACCTCATCGAGATGCCATTTATCCCCCGGCTGTGCGTTGCGGCGCTTTAGCCGTCTCGTGTACTCGGCACCAGGCTTCAGACACCAGCGCCTGATTGTCTCGTAGCTCAGCACGACGCCGCGCTCGAGCGGTAGCTCCTCGACCGCCCGAAACGACCCTCCGAAGCGGTGATAAAGCCAAACGCAATAGCTGATGATCTCGGCTGGGAAACGGTGGCGTTTGTAGAGGCCGATCTTCATGAGGCGTTACCTTAACACGAGCCTCAATCAAGCTACCTGGAAGTTAATGTGACAAGGCCAAATCAACTTATGGCCATAGAACTTGGCTGACGGAACCTGGGCAACACACTCAGCTTGTTATACAGACGGAACCCCCCCCCAACTCCTTTGAGATGGTGCTGGCCGTCGCGATTACCCCTTGCGTATGTAGCTGCTGAGTCCTTGCGTTTAGACGAGAACGAGGGCCAGCCACACTCAGCGCCGCGATGACGTTATCGCTGTGATCACGAATAGGGGTGGCTACTGAGTACGCACCTAGGTCAACGTCCTCTTTAGCTAAGTGGTGGTCTTGTCGCCGGACGTTCACTAATAGCTCGCGCAGATCTTCCAGGTCGGTGATGGTATAAGGCGTATACGCTTCAAGATTGCCGGAGAGGATTTCGTTTTGTACCTCATCGGGCGCGTGTGCCAACAAGACCGTGCTTCCGCCACCAGCGTGGAGGGGCCCAAAACGCCCCACAGAAGCATAAAGGCGTAGCGGCTGTTCGGATTCTTCCAACGCGATGCACACACTGTGTAGGCCGTCTCGGACAATCAGGTGAACGTTTTCACCAGTGAGCACAGTCAGTTCGCGCATGTGGGGTTGCGCTATGCGTATAAGGGCGGTCTGGCGGTTCACATGCTCTGATAGATACAGGACGCGGTAGCCGAGCGCGTAGGTGCGGGTGCTAGGGTCCTTGCGTACGTAGCCGCGAAGTTCTAGGGTATGCAACAGCCGAAACGCCTGGGTCTTTGTGCTGCCTGTGCGCTTTGCGATCTCGCTGATGCCAACATCAGGACTTACGGCAAGCTGTTCTAACAACTGCATACTACGGTCGAGTGCGGCTACCACATACTTATTATTTTCGTAGTCGGATTTAAGGGAAGCAGTGGTCACTTTTCTCCTATCAGATACCAAGGTACTTCACATAATATGCCATGCAATTTTTTGAAGATGTCCGTATGAATTGACAACTTCGTTGGTACTAGATAAACTCTACCCAACTATACTTTTCCGAAACGTTGTTTTACTACACAAAACAACGGTCGGTAGCGATTGAGGGGGTAAACCAATCTCGAGAATTCAAGGATCCGCAAGGGTCATGTTGCAGTTTCCGGTCTGCCCGTATTGAGTGCCTTGGCGCACGAGGAGGAAAAACCTGTGGGGAAGAATCTAGTTACCGCGCTTTGGGTTCTATTATTGGCAACAGCCAGCTTGAGTATGGCTCAAGAGGAAGCGTATGACCCAGAAGCTGCTATTACCTTGACCACCAACGCTGATCCAACTTTCAACCCTTGGTACCCGGGTGTTGGCATCGAGTCCGACCTGATCAACGAAATGATCTTCGACGGCCTTACCCGTTGGGATGAGAATATGCAGGTTTCGCCGCGGCTTGCGACGTCTTGGGAAGTTTCGGACGATGGCCTCACTTGGACTTTCGAGTTGCGCGAAAACGTGCTGTGGCACGATGGTGAGGCATTCGATGCCAAAGATGTTGCCTTCACCTTCAACAAAATTGTGCTTAATAACGACCTTGGCGCGACCAACAGTAACATCTACGCACCTATTGATCACGTTGAGATCGTTAATGACTACACAGTTAAGTTTCTCATGAAAGAGCCGTTTTCCAGCCTCCCAGAGTACCTCACCTACTATGAGGGCATCCTTCCTGAGCACATCTTCACTGATGTCGAGGATCCTTGGTCGCTTAGCAGCTTCAACAAGGAAGGACCGATCGGTACCGGTGCCTTTCGCTTCGAAGCGTACCAGTCTGGGGCGTTCGTGCGGCTCGTGCGTAATTCCGACTACTGGGATGGCGAGCCAAAGATTCGCGAAATCACTTTCCAGGTCGTGCCGGACCCTGACGCTCAGGTCGCCCAGATGCTCGCTGGGAACCTAGACCTCATTAGTATCGAGAACCCCACGCTTCTCTCGCGTCTGCAGAGCATGCCAAGCCTGGCATTTGACTCGCAGAGCGAAAACGTTTACTACTTCGTAATTCTCCACCAGACCGACCCGCGGTTTCAAGATGTACGGGTGCGCCAGGGCCTGCTGCACGCTATTGATCGCCAGGCGATTATCGACTCTGTACTCGAGGGTTACGGCTCGGTAGCGACCGGCCCAATCGCGCCCATTCAGAAAGAGTTCTACACCAATGAAGTTGATCAGTATCCCTACGATCCCGAACGTGCCAGTGAGCTCCTAGCTGAAGCGGGTTGGACACCAGGAAGCGACGGCATCCTGCAAAAGGATGGCGAGCGGCTGACGATCACCATCGATCAGGGCGAATTTGGGCAGCTTGTGCCCATCGCGGTCTTGGTACAACAGTATTGGCAAGATGTTGGTGTTGAGGTAAAGCTTAATGTGATGGAATGGAACAGCTACCTCACCAAGACTTATGTAAACCGTGACTTTGAAGCGACCGTGTGTTGGTGGCGTACTCCGGCTACACCTGACGTCTCGCCATACTACATTTCTGAAGCGGCAGGTAGCGGCAATAATTGGCCCGACTATAAGGACTCAGAGTTGGATAAATTGCTTACAGCTGAACTAGCCGCCATCACCACTGAAGAGAAAAAGCAGTATGCAGTGGCGATTCAGGAATACGTAGCTGAGCAGCTTCCTTATCTCTATCTCTACTACCCTGAAGGAACAGTTGTGCGCAACGAGAAGCTTCAAGGCTTAATAGCCAGCAACTTACCTGCGGCATATCAGCACAGTGCCGAGTGGTACGTAGCTCAATAGCCTGTGAGGGAAATAGTTCAAGAGCTAAGAACGGGGTTTTTATGCCCCGTTCTTATATATTCCGGAGCCGTCTGCTCTAGAAACAAGGTTTTATGCTGCCTGAAATAATGCGGCGCACGCTACAAGGACTCTTCGTCCTTTTTCTCGTCACGCTGTTCACCTTTTTCATGGTCAACCTTGCCCCTGGCGGGCCCTCTTCAGTGATGCGGATGGGCTCGAGTGCTGAGCAACGTGCCGCTCTCATGACCAGTATGGGTCTCGACCGACCTCTCCCTATTCAATACGCCGACTGGCTAAGTGGGGTTGTACGCGGTGACTTCGGTACGTCGCTCACAGGTGGGGAACCTATCGGCCCGCTTCTTGCACAGCGGCTCTGGAACACTACCCAGCTTGGCTTGACGGTTTTCCTGCTTCTTATGGTGTTCGCAACAGCACTGGGCATTGTCGCCGCCCTCAGACGCAACAGCTGGTTAGACTTCACCGTCAACTTTATTTCGACACTTGGCATGTCCGTACCGGAGTTCTGGCTCGGGATCATGGCCATCTTTCTTTTCGCGGTCGAGCTGCAGTGGCTCCCCGCCTCCAGCACCGTTGATGCGTCCAAGCTGACGGTGGTGCAGCTGGTACCTTACTTGATACTGCCCGTCGCGGTTCTGACATTTGCATTGGCGCCTAATGTGATTCTTTATGCGCGCACGTCCATGCTGGAAGCGCTCGGAGCTGATTACGTTCGCACCGCTCGAAGCAAGGGCTTGAGTGAGTTCGTGGTAGTCGGCAAACACGCCCTCCGGAACGCCTTGATTACAATTGTTTCGATGTTAGGGCTGCTCTTGCCCGTACTGCTTTCAGGTACCGTAGTGGTCGAAAGCGTATTCGGCTGGCCTGGAATAGGTCGGCTTGCAATCGAAGCAACTATGCAACGCAATTACCCAGTTATTATGGCAGTCACCGTCGTTGGAGGTGCCATCGTTATCGGCACAAATATTTTGGTGGATATCATTTACGTTCTGATTGACCCGAGGATCGCACGTGGCTAGTACAGTGGCCACTGTAAACAGCGTCCTCCCCAATATGAGTGCCGGTCGGCCTGGTGTCGTGCGTCGGCTCCTTAAACAGCGTATGGGCGTTCTTAGTTTAGTGTTCTTGGTACCAATAATCCTTCTAAGTTTCTTAGGTCCATTTGTGTACAAGGTTTCGCCAGTTCGCGCCGATCCCATCAATTCCAACGCGGTACCTAGCTCCGAGCATTGGCTGGGCACCGATGAATTGGGTCGCGACGAGCTAGCACGGCTGCTTCACGGTGGCCGCGTCACTCTCCTCGTCGGATTTGTATCAATGGTCGTGGCCGTATCGGCTGGTCTTGTGGTGGGAGGAACGGCTGCATACTTCGGCGGTTGGGTTGAAGTAGTGCTGATGAGGTTAGTAGACCTGTTCATGGCCATTCCTCCGATGTTTCTGATCTTGGTGCAGCTGACTGTGTTTGGCAACAGCACTACCACGGTAATCGTGGTGGTAGGCATAAGTTTTTGGGCGCAGATCGCGCGTGTGGTTTACGCAGACGTGCTGCGCTTTAAAAATGCACCGTTTGTTGAAGCCAGTGCTGCCTTAGGGGCAGGCCACCTGCGTCTTTTAATACGGCACCTTGCGCCGCAAGTTATTCCTAGCACAGTAGTGTTAGGCACCCTCGTGGTGGCATGGTCGATACTCACCTCTGCTGCGCTGAGTTACCTGGGACTCGGCATTCAACCGCCCCTCGCGTCGTGGGGCAGCATGCTTCAAGACGCGCAGTCGTACATCTGGCTCGATCCAAAGCTGGCTGTGCTGCCTGGAGTCATGATTAGTGTGACGGTGTTGTGCTTCACCTTGCTCGGCAATGCGCTACGCGACACCTTAGATCCAAAGAGCTTACAACGGCCAAACCGGTAGCAGAAGAGCTGCAGATAAGTTTTGCAGCAGCTTATCCGCAGCCCCTAACGGCTTCGTATTAACAAATTATGGAAAGGAACGTCCATGGAACGAACAGTTTGGAACGATCTCAGCGACCACTACCGCAGCGCCCTGCGAGGCTTACGGGTCGGGGTATACGGAAGCGGCGGCTCCCCCTACCACCATGCGGCCCTAGCAGCGCTATGGGGAACAGACGTACGGCCCGTTCACGGTGAGGAGATCCGCGCAGGCGGCCTAAAGGACTTCGACGTCCTTGTAGTACCGGGCGGCGGTGCACAAGCCATGGCTGGCCTTCTAGGTCCGCTGGGGAACGATGGGGCGGACGCCGTGCGAGCCTTCGTGGAGGGCGGCGGGATGTACATCGGCTCGTGCGCTGGCTCATTTTTGCCCGTCCGTGTGGGCACCTCATTCTGGGAAGAGAACCCGTCCGCCAGCCGCATGTGCATGGTGGATGCATGCTTGGTCAACTCAGGCGACAGCGAATGGGCGGGTCTCACCTCACCCGGCGTGGGCACGATCGTGGCCGGACCATCGCGACCGCGGCACTGGCTCGCGCGTGGGCTGCCGCCGCGCTTTCACTTAGTGCATTACAACGGGCCGATGTTTGATGTGGCGTGGACCGGGGATGAACCTGCGCTAGGCCACGCTGAGGGCGTGGTGCGATTTCTGGAGGCGACCGACGACTTCACGCCTGGCGAAGCGTTCATGGGCGGAATGGACTTTGGAGAAGCTGCGCTAGGATCCATGGGAGGCGCATCCACAACCTCGCTGGGCAGCACGTTGTTCGAGCGCGGGGTGGCGGCTGGCGCACATACTGCGCTGGCGGCCGAGGTAGGCCAAGGAATCGTGGTGCTATACGGTTCTCACCCCGAGTTCGGACTGGACGAGGTTCAGCTCGGTTGGAGCGACGGCGTACGCCTGTTCGGAAACGCACTCGCCGAACAGGCTAGGCGGCAAACCGCGGAACGAGTGAGCAAAGAACCGGAACATCGCGGGAGTTCCGATTTGAGAGTGAGCGAAGAACTTGAACGCGCCGCGGGTCGCTTCGGTGAGCTTGCCCGGACCTTCACAACCTTTGCGGAGGTGCCATTCGAGAGAGTCGCACGCGGAGGCACGCTACCAACCTTTCTCGGCCGAGCTCCGGAGGACGTGTGGCGCGACGGCTGTCGTGCGGCGTCCCGTGCCGCGATTACTGCCGCGCGTCAGCTAACAGCGTGGCAGCAGCTAGACGCCTTAGGTAGTGAGCCCAGTGCAGCGCTCTCCACCTGGCTTTGGCATCGTCCCACTCGCGAACAGGACTACGGCTTTGTCGGCCTGGCTCCGCTCCTGGATGTGATTGAATCCATGCTACAGCACGCCGACACTTCCCTAACCTCGAACACAGCGCCCGCACCGCTAGAGCACGCTTACGACGGGTTGGACTGGCATCCGTACCAGCTCACCGCGAGCTCGTACCTCAGTGCAGCAGGTCTCACCGCCTCCGCGACGCTGGCGGTTGCTGCTATCGGTACGATGCTTGAGGGCGCCGAACACGACCTGCTCTTGGATGTATTGTTAGCCTGAGCCAGACCAATTACGAGTACCAATGTCGAGTATGGTGGCTTGCGCGTTGATTGGGTATCTCTATTATCAGTAGTCTGTTGACATCAGCAATAGAGGTAAAGAGGTCTACCCTGAAAGGACCAGTCCAGTAACGCTTGCAGCTCAGGGGGCGGGGGCTTGTGGGACCACGCTCGCCAGTAGCGCCAGAGCATAAG
>JAABUN010003385.1_pt1 | contig 24831 bp, 21 predicted proteins | sample 5559311 | NCBI WGS metagenome assembly JAABUN01 (sample SAMN10711877, study PRJNA513370) | rock metagenome | isolation source: Antarctica rocks | place: Antarctica: Victoria Land, Siegfried Peak sud
CGAACACCGCAGGTTCGTCGGCTCTTGATCGTTCCCAGCCACAGGCATCGCAACGGATCTAGCCGTGGCGGCGGGAGCCGCCGGATCACGGTGACGGCAGTTCCAAATCGCCTTCCTGAGGCGTCCCAATAAGACCCGACACAAGAATTCGAGAGACATGACTACCACTGACCGCAGACCTGCGGGTGAGCTCGATTGGCTCGGAGGCCACCGTGTCAGCGTCTTGCTGCCCGCTCTCAACGAGGCTGACAACCTAAAGCACGTTCTCCCACGAATCCCGACGTGGGTCCACGAGGTCGTGCTGATCGATGACCACTGCACGGATGACACGGTGGAGGTCGCCCGTCGACTTCTCCCGGACATCGTGATCGTTCCCAACGAGCGCCCCGGGGGAAAGGGGAACGCGCTGAGGACGGGCTCAGAAGCGGCGACCGGCGACATCCTCGTTCAGGTCGACACCGACGGGTCTGAGGATCCGACCGAGATCCACGGCTTCGTTGGCGCACTGCTCGCTGGCGCCGACTATGCGAAGGGTTCGCGCTTCATTCAAGGTGGCGGAACGTCCGACATGCCGGCGCTGCGCAAGTGGGGCAACTGGGCGCTGGTCGGCGTCGTCCGCTGCCTGTGGCCAGGTACGAAGTTCACGGACCTCTGCTACGGCTACAACGGGTACTGGAAGCGCGTAGCGCCGCTGCTGCTCGACGCCGAGGGTTTCGACATCGAGACCGTCATGAACCTGCGGGCAGTCCGAGCCGGCCTCCGCATCCATGAGGTGCCGAGCTTCGAGGCTGAGCGCATCCACGGAGAGGGCAAGCTCCTGACGTGGCCCGACGGCTGGAAGGTGCTGAAGGCAATTGTCCGCGAACGGCGTGACAAGCGCGTGATCATGGCACCGCCTGCCGCGGGCGCGGCTGCCACTCTCGTCCCGAGCCCTGACGAAATGCGGATGGAGTTGGCATCGTGAAGGTTCTCAGCGTCATCGGCACACGACCCGAGGCCATCAAGATGGCTCCGATCATCCGAGAGCTCGAAAGCCGTTCTAAAGAGTTCGATTCGAGAGTCTGCGTGACTGGTCAGCATCGCGAGATGCTCGATCCGATGCTCAACCTCTTCGGCATCCGCCCACATCACGATCTCGACATCATGCAGCCGGGCCAGTCGCTGACCGACGCGACGACAGCCGTCATGACAGGCATGGAGGGCGTGCTCCGAGAGGAGCGTCCCGACTGGGTCCTCGTTCAAGGCGACACCACGACAGTGATGGCGACGAGCCTCGCAGCCTATTGGCAGCGGATCGCCGTGGGTCACGTCGAGGCCGGGCTGCGGACGTTCGACAAGTACTCGCCGTTTCCGGAAGAAATCAACCGGCGAATGGCCGGCGTCATCGCCGACCTTCACTTCTGCCCGACGGAGTGGGCAGCGGCAAATCTCACCCGCGAGGGAGTCCCGGCCGATCACATCCGCGTGACTGGCAACACGGTCATCGATTCCCTTCACCGAGTGGCGGACATGCCCTTCAGCCGCGCCGGCACGCCGCTCGAAGGGATACCGTTTGACGAGGGTAAGCGGCTCGTCCTCGTTACAGCTCACCGGCAAGAGAACTTCGGCGAGGGGATGGAAGGCATCTGCCAAGGATTGCGTACGCTCGCTGAGCGCCATGGCGATGTCCACCTCATCTACCCGGTGCATCTCAATCCAAAGGCGCGGACGTCTGCATACGAGTATCTCGCGGACCTCGACAACGTCTCCCTCCTGCCGCCCCTGGGGTACCAGCAGATCGTCTGGCTCCTCAAGCACGCGGACTTTGTGATGACCGATTCGGGCGGCCTTCAAGAGGAAGCGGCCGGGATGGATAAGCCGGTGCTCGTGCTTCGCGACACCACCGAGCGTCCCGAAGGGGTCCAGACAGGCATCGCCAAGTTGGTAGGGACCCGGCGTGACGAGATCGTCGTCACAGCCGGCCGGCTGCTAGAGGACCGGCTCGAGCATCAGGCCATGGCCAGCGCGCACTGCCCCTACGGCGACGGCACCGCGGCTCAGCAGATCGTCGACACGCTTGCCAGTCGCCGGGCTGTCCGAGCGGTCGAGGATGCGATTTACGAGCAACCCACTCCCATGCATCCGCTCGACGCGGTACTGCACAGGTCGGAGGGCGTGGGACACGCGCCGGGACCCGAGCGCCCGCCCACACACCATTCGCGGCGCTTCCGCCGTCGTCGCGACCGGATCGTCGTCTGAGCTCGCCTTGGGGGTGCGGGTGCGGGTGCGGTGGCGCTCGCAGCGGGCGCCGTGCGCCCAGTGCCCGGGCCGATCGAACTTCGGGACTCCGAACGCGTCGACGTGCAACAACGCCCCGGCTTCGGTCAGTCAAGTAGCGGTTCGTGGTGTAGCTCGCGTTCGTCGTTGAGGTTCTTGTCGTCCGGCGTTCAGGCGGCTTGAAGCTGGGCGGGGTTGTCGTTTCCTTCCTCTGATTGGTGATGCGGGGTTCCTCGGACCATGACGGCAGAGAGTGACTCTTGGGACAGGTAGCGCCGCCCGACGAGCCACTCGTCGTTCTGCTCCAAGAGGAGCGCGCCGGCGAGCCGGAGTAGCGCGGCGTCGTTGGGGAAGATTCCGATGACGTCCGAGCGCCGGCCGATCTCGCGGTTGACCCGCTCGAGCGGGTTGGTGGAGCGCGCTTGCTCCAGTGCTCGGCGGGGGAATGCGTAGAAGGCGAGCAGGTCCGGTTCGGCGTCTTCGAGCATCCGGGCGACTTTCGGGGCGGGCCCGGTGAGCCGGTTGACGACCTCTGAGAGCGCATGGCGGGCCGCCTCGTCATCGTCGGCGCGGAAGACGCTGCGGATCGCGGCGGCGACCATCGGCTGCTGCGGCCGGCCGACGTGACCGAGCATGTCTCGAAGGAAGTGGACGGTGCAGCGCTGCCACGGGCAGCCCAGGACCTGCCCGATCGCGGCCTTTAGCCCGGCGTGCGCATCGGAAACGCAGAGCTTCACGCCGGTCAGGCCGCGAGCTCGCAACGAGCGCAGGAATTCCCGCCAGAACGCCTCGGTTTCGCCCTCGCCGACATCGATGCCGAGCACCTCGCGTCGCCCCGAATGGTGGACGCCGTAGGCGATCACCAGGCACTTCTGCCGGACGCCGCCCGGCTCCCGGACCCGCTCGACCTTCGCGTCGAGCCAGAGATAGGGGTAGCGCGCCTCGCCGAGCGGCCGGTCGCGGAACGCGGCGACCTGGTCATCGAGCCCGGCGCACAGCCGGGAGACTTGGTCCTTGCCCATCGCCTGGATGCCGAGCTGCTCCACGAGCCGCTCGACCTTACGCGTCGAGACGCCGTTGACATACGCCTTCTGGACGACCGCGACCAGCGCCTGCTCAGACCGCTTGCGCGGCTCGAGGAAGCTCGGGAAGTACGCCGGCCCGGACCGCAGCTTCGGGATCGCCAGATCGATCTCACCCGCCCGCGTCTTCCAGCCCCGAGCTCGGTAGCCGTTGCGCTGCGCGAGGCGTTCACTGGGCGCCCGTTCGCCACGCTCGGCGCCGACCATGGCGGCGACCTCGGCCTCCATCAGCTCAGCGACCATCGCCGCCACGCTCTCGCGAATCACGTCGACATGATCGCTACTGATCATCGTCTCGACCGCCCGCTGGGCGGCCGTCATCCTCTAGCCCTCGGCCATCGTGGTGTCTCCTCTGGTCGTCGGGTTAGGACTTCTGTGCCGGAAGTCCGACGAACACGAGCCCGCGGTGGCCGACCACTTCACCGGCCGCTACAAGCTCGAGCTACACCACTTCTACCGACTTGACCGCATCCGGGCGCTCACTCTCACGAGCGTCGGACCGAACTCAGCGGGTCACGCCACTTGCCGCCAGGACCATCAACCAGCTCTCACAGGTGATGGACCGACAAACGGGGGCCAGTCACGGGATCCGGTTCCCCGACGAGCACCCGACGACGAGAAGGTCGCCGCCTGAGCATCTTCACGCCCACCTCATCCAAAACTCTTGACAATTACTCCGGGGGCTACTGCAGTCCGGGGTCGGCGCATACACTCAGCAGCACCATCCGTGACAAGTATTATACTGGCTTCAGGATCTCCGCGACCCTCAGCCCGGCTCATCCAGCCTGACTCTAGTTGCGTTGGGCGGCCTGCCGGACCGCGGGGTACATGACTGCCCCTTCGATGAAAATGGCCGCTGTCCAGCCAGCGCATAGGCCGTTCAATCCGCCGAGACTGGCGCCCGCGCCTGACATCACGATCTCCAATACTGCGCCGCCACAGACGAGCGGCAGCGCTCGGCGTACCTGGCTCTGCGCGCGGCGCACGGTGACAAAATGATTCTTGATCACCAGCGGCAAACCCGCCAAGGTCAGAAGACGCAACGACGTCGCGCCGTCTCGGTAGTCAGGGCCGAAGACGGAGAGTAAAAGCTCAGGCACCAGCAGTACGAGCAATACGACAGCGATAGTGACGAGCGATGACAGCTTCAGCGACAGGCGAAGCTTGCCGCTGAGTGCCATCGGATCGGCGGAATGCGCCGCGTAGAGCACCGTGGCGAGTGAGCCGGGAAGGACGAAGGCAACGTTGGTCACCATCCAATTGATGTAGAAGCGCGAGTTAGCTTCGACCGACACCCAACTGACAACCAATACTGGCAAGAGCAAGAGGGGCAGCCGGAGCGCGAGATTCAGGGCCTGGTGACCCGCGACGGCGCGAGTGAGAGATCGAAGGACTCGAGGCCCGGGGAAGCGTACCTTCCCACGAGGATCCGAGACTATAAGCGGACGACGACGGGCAATTGCGCCGACAAGAAGGAGGGACAGTGCGGCACCGCCCGCCCAAGTGGCATAGATCGTCATGCCTGACGCGTCGACAAAGACAAGGCCAACCGCAGCAAGGGCTACTAGCTTCACGAGGGCGAAGACGACATTGCGAACGAGTTGAACACCTCCCCGCGCAACGCCGATCAGCGCTTGGTCGAGCACCATCCCAATGGCTGTCATGCTGGCGCCCGCCGCGAACACAATGACATTGAATGGATTCTCGGAGAGCGGCGACAACTCGCGAGTCAACACTGACGCGAGGAGCGCGTAGGCCGCTGCGACTAGCGCTCCGGCGAACGCTGCCACTATCAGGGCGTCACTCAAAAGCGTTCGCGCGTGACTGGTCGAGCGGGGCAACTCACCCATAAGGTAGGTACTGAGTCCGAGGGTGCACAAGGTGGCCACCAAAGTCATGGCCGAGATTGCGGCGCCCGCGAAGCCGACCGCCACAGCATCGAATTGTCTCGCGGCAACGATCCAGTAGACGACCCCGATCAGTGAGGTGATCGCCGTCGCCGAGGCGAGCGACAGGGCGCTTCCGACCAATCCACGTCCTACAAGCAGAACTCCTCGCAAGTCGGGCCTCGACCAGCGAGAAGCCTCGGTGGAAGTCACCCGACCGTGACCTCCGCCCGCCGCCGAGCCTCAGGCGTTGCGCCCTCACGAATCGAGTCCACCGTCAACCTTCCCTTAATCCCGGGAACCGTCACTCGTCTCGTCCACCCTTCCCCATGGCCCACTCGAGCGCGGAAGCTCTGAAGGAGGCGCGATCCTTGCCGGAGTCGCACCATGTAGGTGCGCTGGTCGCCCGAGTTGGACAGGCCAATCGTGACGGCCGCTGAACCGGATTCGCCCGGTAAGGCCCAGAGTTGTTCGGTTATCACTCGTTCGTCCCGACGGTCGATACTTGCGCTTGTCAGCACGGTCGCGGCAATGAGGAACACGAGAATGAGAGCGACTGCCACGAGCTGACCCGGTGCGATGCCCGCCAGTTTGCGGGCGTTCGAAGAATTGGTGGAATCGGAAATTGGGGCGCCGACGCGACGAGGCCGCAGTGCTGCGACGCAACTGATGAGTGTCACGCCCACGAGCGCGATGGCCCATGACGTCGTGCCGATGCGAATGCCGGCGAAATCGAGTAGGACGGTGACAAGAACCGTCGTCCCGATGCTAAGCGCAACCGCGAAGCCGCCGAGCTCGATCCGCCGAAGCTCCCATCCTCGCGGGACGGCGCTGAGGATGGCCGTTCCCGGCAGCAGCACCACCGCCGCCATACCGGCTGTCGTCCGCAGCGGATTCCCCTCGTCGAGCGCCACGATCAGAGCAAAGGAGACGACTGCGCAGAAGCCGATCGCGTACGGCGCGCGGCCTGGGATCATCCGGTCGCCCAGAGTTGACGTGCGTCATAGACGACGATGTGCTCGCTCGAAAAGATCCGGTCGAGTCCGGGTGCCCGATCGAACTTCGTGAAGGCTGCGAGAGGGAGCGGCGACTTGTATGGCTGGTCAGAAGGCTCACCGCCCTCGAAGTAGTGCCCTGACCGCGGGAGGGCTGTGCTCAATCGCCTATCAACGACTATATAGCGGTACTTCTGGGCTCTGATGATGTCTCGCTCGGCTGGTCCAAGCGTGGGGGCAACGAAGAACGAGCTGACGGGGCGGCCGTTGAGCTGGCCGTTGTCCGGATAGAGGCCGGCGTACGCGGCGAGCAGAAGCACGTTTGAGCCGTCCCCGAATATGCGGCTTCTTGGTTCGAGCCAGGTGTTGGCCCAACGCGCGGCGCGAACGCTCTCGGGATCCACTGACCGGGAGGCGGCTCCGACCTGATAGCCGCCGGGAAGTCTCGCGTAGGGAGCCCATCCGACGATCAACCCGCCCAAGAAGTTCAGTCCGACGGCGCAGGCAAGCACTGCGATGCCGAACTTTGCCGGAAAGCCTCCCGTGTCGGTCCTTGGCGCGACCCATCGACCGAACGCGAGACAGGTCGCGAGCCCGAGACCGACGAAGATGAATCCCGACGCGCGATTCGCGGTTTCGCTTCCTGCCGGGGAGAGCCGGAGCGCGAGCGTCACCGGATACATCAGTGCGAGCAATCCCAGGATCGGGACCAGAGGATTCACGCGCCCTCGGCGCCACGACGCCCACAGTCCGAACGGAAGCACCACAAGGAGGAGGCATACCGACATCAAACCGACCGCGCGTTCGAGTGGTGGGTCGGCGTAGCCCGACGCTGCGCTGAAGGGCGCACTGGCCGTTGCGCGGCGGGCGACGACGTCGATCAGGCCATCGAACGCTTGTGAGAGCACCGGCGCAATGCCTCTGCTCAGTGCCGAGCCGCCCAGCAGCCACCAACCACCAGCCATGACGACCGCCGTCTGGGCGACGACTGGCACGACCAGCGAACTTCCTGGTACTCGATCCCGCCACAGACTGATTCCCGCCCACGCGACCAAAGCGAAGGCGAGCGCGTAGCTCGTGAAGTGGTGAGTAACAACCGTGGCCGCCGTCAGCACGACGGCTGCGATCCCGGCGCTTCGCGCCTGCGAAGCGGAGCCATGTGCCATAGCCGTGGCGAGGAGGGTCATTGCGGCGAGTCCGATCGCCAGAGACTCATAAGCGAACTGAGCGTCGAAGAAGAGGTAATTCGGATGCCCGATGTAGATCAGCGCCGCGATCCCCGCGGCTCGGGCCGAGCCAGTGATGCGGTTGACGAGACCAAAGAGACCGATCAGGAGCAGAAGTCGGGCCGCGCCGATGACGATGAGTCCAGACGCCAAGAGCGGAAGACCCGAAAGTGATGAGAGCGCGCCCGTCACCGACTCGAGGCCGGGCCAGAAGGCGTAGGCGGCGACAATCGGGTTCTCTCCGAACAGCCTGCCGGTGGACAGGATGTCCACCGTGGCTCGGTATTGCCCCAGCTCGTCGTGGTTGGCGAAGACGTCGGGCGACTGGAGCACCTTCGCGCCGAAGAGCGACACTCCCAGTATGAGCAGAAGATGCAGCCGCTCACTGCGCCCTGCCTCTCGTCCCAGGAGACGAAACGCGATGGGTACCACGATGACCAGGAGTGAGGTCCAGAAGACCGGGTCCGCCCAGGCCTTATGCGCGCGCGCACCGGCATAGGCCACCGAGAGTCCGAAGACTCCGAAGGCGGCTGCCACGCCCAGTACCGCCAGCCGCGTGTGGGCCGTGCCACGCGGCGAACGAGAGCTGGAAGCCGCCTTCACAGCGCGGTCGACTGTGGCCGCAGTCATCGCCGTTCGCCCTCCATGGCCGCTATATACAGAGCTTCGAGACGCGGAATCACCGCGTCGGCACCGAACCGGCGTGCAGCTTCGCGGGCGGCCGTTCCCATTCGCTCTGTCGTAGAGGGGCTGGCCACCAGTTCCTGTATGGCTGCGGCCAGCGCGGTGACGTCCCGAGGGGGGACGAGGCGTCCTGTGACGCCGTCCGTGATCATGTCCGCATGTCCACCCGGCGTCGTACCGATGACCGGCCGGCCGCGGCTCATTGCCTCGTGAACCACGTTGCCCAAAGGTTCGGGCAACGTCGATGGAGCAACGCCGAAAAGCGCCCCATCCCACGCGGCCAAGACCGTCGAATACGGCACGTCGCGAAGTACGTGAACGCCATCCGGGAACTCTGTGGGACTATCCGGGGCTCTCGTACCTATCAGCACGAGAGGAGGGCGGTCGCCGTCCAGCAGCTCGTAGGCGGCGATGAGCTCCTCCACGCCCTTGACACGTCTCAGCGCGCCGACGAAGAGGATGTACGGTTCGGATGGCAACCTAGCCAGGACCGCCGCATCCGGTTCGGCGGTCTCCCCGCCCGGCCGGTAGTCAGGCACGACCGCGAACGCCGGCGATCGCCGACCACTCGATAACTCCCGGCGCATCACCGAGTCGACGTACCGGCTGACGCTATGAACCAGCGTGGCGCGTCGTGCCAGCGGTCGGCGCGCGCCGAGGACACCGCCGACGGCCAAAGCCGCTTTCGGAAGGCCGTATTCGTGCCGAGCGCAGGTCAGGCACTTGACGGGTGCCGGACCGTCGCAGACCTCGTCTTGACGAAGGAGGGTGCGGAGCGCGCACACGTTCCCGTAGTCACGTGCGGAGACGATGAGGGGGATCCGGGACCGGGCGATGAAGAGCGCGAGCAGACACGAGTAGGTCATCCACCCGTAGCAATGGATGACATCCGGACGCACACGCCGGATGAGCCGTGCGAAGCGAATCGTCGTTTCCGGGTCTGGGAACGGTGGCGGAATCCGGCGAAAAGAATCGGCTGACAACCAATGGAGTCGGGTGACTATCCCATGCAGACGGCGGACACGGACGCCGTGGTCATCGGTCTCGCGCTCGGGCGCTCCGGCCTGCCAACTCGTGGCCACGCAGACATCATGACCCCGAGCGCTGAGATCACGCGCCAGGATCTGTGTCGCCCGCGTGGCCCCGCCGATCAAGGGCGGATAGGAATCGCTCACGAGCAGAAGACGCATACCTACCTGCGGCCTTGGGGCCTGACACGGTGAGGTCCGTAGCGGCGCCGACTGCGCACGTACGCGAGCGGCCCGTACATCATTCCCCTCAGTTCAAGACGACCCAGCTCCAGCGGGTAGTCGTCGCGCTTGTGCTGGTTGACGTGGGCGTCTGGGTTGCGCATCCACCGCAGCCCTTCCGGCAAGCGGCGACCGAAGTCCAGCAGTCGCCTGGGATCGTCGTGCAGCGTCTTCAGGTAGTAGGCCGTCAGCCCCACGCCGTAGGAGTAGACCTGGCGTCGTAGGGCGGCGTAGTCAGGGCGGTGGGCATGATGAACGACTGCCCGCGGTTCGTAGACGATCTGATGGCCGTTCAGGATCGTGCGGAGAAGCACCTCGGAGTCCACACCACCGAGGGCGGGCGTGCCGTTGCCAAGAGCCGGGTCGAATGCGCCCATCGCCCGCAGCCGGGAAGCGCGGAAGGCAAAGTTGTTGCCAGTCCCGAAGATTCCCGCCGCCCAAGGGTAGAGCGGTTCGCCGCTCGGCCGATGGTCTTGGAGGTCGAAAATCCGACGGCGAAAGCCGCGGCTGAATCCGCCGTACTGCTCGAACCAGTCCTGTGCGGGAGTATCGAGTTGCATTGGGAGCAGCAGTCCGGTGACGCTGGCAGCCGCGGGAAACGCCTGGAAAGTCCGCGCCAGCTCGGTCAACCAGTGTCGATCGACGAGGACATCGTCGTCGGTCATGGCGACAAGGTCGTGCTTGATTACTTGGAGGCCGCGGTTCCGCGCACTTGCACTTCCGGGAGCGTCCTCCCGCGCGTACCTCACTGGGCCGGTGCTCCGGGAATACTCCTCGACGAGGCGACGCGTCGAGTCGGTCACCGGTGCGTTATCCACCACGACGATATCGACCCGATCGGCGGGGTATTCACAGGCGAGGATGGAGTCTAGGCAACAGGCCAGGCGCTCCGGCCGCTCCCGTGTCGGGACGATGACGCTCAGTGGTGGCGCATCGGTCAGGAAGCGGTCGCGCGCGATCTGGCATGCTGCCGGCTGGCCAGAGGCGATTCCATGGGATGCCAACCTGTCGACTGGGCGGAGCTCATCATGGGCGAGATGGGTTTGAATCGCCGACTCGAGTTCGGCCCAGAGATGGGACGCGAGGGCGTCAGAGCTCAGCCGGCCGTCGTCGAGCTGTGCCGTCACCAATCCTAAAGGCTCATCGTGCAGTCTCGTGAAGACCAGCGCCTGCTCGTATCGGCGGCCGTCGGGAGCGCGACCCGAGCCCAGACTGGGCAGCGGGCGGGACAGCTCGATCTCAAGCAGTCGGGTGGGGGTGAACCCGGGCGACGGCGGCTCAGGTACGGGGCGAAGCGGTCTCATCGTTGCTCTAGACGAGATCCCGCCAGGACAGGTGGCTGCCGTCTTGAGCGAGATCCAAGGCCTGGGCGGCGAACATGGTGACCCAGGCGTTGTGGTGCTCGTGCCCTGAGGCGGGCTGGTAGATCGCGGCTGCCGTGCCGTCCTGGGCTACTCGCACGCTGTCGAGTAGACGCCGAACGCCTGCTCGGTAGCCCGATGGCCTGACTTCGAGTGCGCGCGCCATACGCAGTATCTGGGCTCCTAGATCGTTCTGCTCCGGTGGACGCTCGGCCGCCGCGCCGCCGCCGCCGCCGCCCACGACCACGTGGCGGGGGAAGCCGCCGTTGTCGAGCTGATGCGACCAAGCCCAGTTCAGCGCTCGCCGACCACGTTCGAGGGCGTCATCGTCTCCCTGGGCGGTGCCCCACATGTACAGACCTTCGATCGTGTACAGATGCGGATGAAGCATGGTCACTCCGTCGGCTTCTTCGGTCTGAAATCGTCCGTCGTCCTGCTGGTAGGCCAAAGTACGATCCAGCAGCGCACGAGCTGCTCCGACGTAGTCGGTTGAGTCGTCAACCTCGTCGGCGAGCAGAAGGCATTGGACGCACTTGAACAGGTGCGCCACTCCGTCCGTCGACCACCCTGAGCGGCCGCGGGACGGTGGTCCGGCGGGGTCGATCGCCTTTAGTCCTTCAGGCGAGCGCACCAACTTCTCGAGCTCGCGCGCCGTCGTGACGCCTCGGTCGAGCGCCGCATCGTCCCCTGCGACTGCCCCAAAGCGGATCAGACCTGTGGCGATCATGCCGAGGTCGAAGGTGTAGACGGCCCCGCCGTCCCATCCGTCTCGTGCTGACCGGTCCTGTGCTTCGAGCCTGGCGATGAGCCAGCGAGCGGCTTTGCGCCCCGCTTCCAGCTCATTTGGGGTCAGACAAGAGCACCCAGCCAAGAAGGTTAGTGCGTACCCGGTGATCTCGGGATACTCGAAGGCATTCCGCTCGTTGCGAACGTCGCGCCACGCACAGTAGGCACCCGAGCCGCTGCGAATGAGATCCGAAGACAGCCAGTGCCGCATCCGGCGCGACATCTCCGCAGCATCAAGCAGATCCTTATGTTCAGGAAGGTTATCGCGGGACAGACATGGAATGGACATGCGAAGCACCTCGCGATGGGATCGGCGTGTCCGACGCTCGGAGATCCCTTTCCCATCCGTAGGGGAGGAGGGAGCCGGCCATCAACACTCCATTAACAAGTACGTCGGCTCGGAGCTAAGGGTAGAACAGCTAGCCGGCAACGTCGACGGAACGCAACAACCGGTCGAATCCGTCACTTGTCGCCTCCCATGTGTGGACATCGGCGAATTTTCGGCCCCGCATCTCAGCGGCGCGCCTTATGCCCCGAATCAGTGCGCCAGGGTCTGCTGGATCGACGAATACGGCGCCAGCGTATTTTCCAGCCGCTTCCACGAGGCCACCCACACGAGTGACCACCACGGGCAACCCGCGGCTCATCGCGATATGGAGAGGGCCGCTCGCGGAGGAGCGACGGTACGGCAGCACGACGACATCTGCTCTCGAATAGTGAAGGCTGACCTCTTCATCGTGCACGTAGCGGTTGATGAACGAGATTCTGCTTGCGTATTGGCTTTCGGCGATGAGCTGACTTGGTCTGGTCCAACCTTCCCACGTCTCTCCGACCACCGTAAGGCTGTATCCGGCAGCCTCATGCGGTGGCATCGCATTGAAGGCCTCGAGTAGATCCTCAAGTCCCTTGAAGGGGCGAATGGTTCCGAAGAACAGAAGCCGGCAGGGATCGTCGGGCGACGAGGACGTACCGCCTACGGCACCGGAATCGTCGTAGTGATCGTAGGGTCCGTGCGGGATCACCGCCACCGGTCTGGTGCCGATCCGGTACGACCGCTGCAGGTCGGCTCGGTCAAACTCGGAGTGCAAGACGAATCCCTGTGCCAGTCCGGTGACCAGACGGGCAACTAGACGGACATATGTCCGGGCGACCGGGATGTTGGCCTCGCCCGTATCAAGCACCTCGTGGAATTCGATGATGACGCGGCCGCCTCGAATTCGGGTCAGCGCCGCCAGCAGCAGGTACGTGTGGAGGACGGTTCCGCTCCACCACTGAAGGATCAGGGCATCAGGGCGCTGTCGCATCAGAAACCGGACGGCCTTGACGATCGTGAGACCCCAGTACCAGTCCACGCCGTCGAACACCGGCATGTGCGCTGGGTACCGCAGCCGGCTGATTGCCGCGCCAACCCTCGCTCGGCCGGGATAGAGGCGTTCGGGTAGGAGCCGGCGCATGAGGATCACCGAGGTCTGGTGCTCGCCGTCAAGTGCTTGGGCGAGCCGGCAGGTGTAGTTGCTGATCCCGCTTTGGAATCTCATGCTTGAGCCGACGACGCACACGCGGCTTGGACGCCGCCTGATCACGCGTCGTTGCGTCTGGTTCGTCCAGGGCTCAGCCATCACCCCAATCTATCGACGGACCGTTTTCCGGCTGTCGATCGTGTCCTCGTCCAGACCGCCAGGAAGAGCCCGCCCAGGGCGGCCCCCAGACTGTCTGCGACCAGATCCGTCAGGGTGTCGTTGTATCCGAGCGACATATCGGTGTGAAGTAAGCGGTCCGAACCCCATTCCGCGATTTCCCAGAGCGCGCCGAGGCCAATCGTGACCCCAGCGGCGAGCATCGCGAGTGCGATCAAGGAAGGCACCGGAGAACAAGCGGACGGGCGTCGTGCCACCCCCGAGCGTTCGAGAGCAAAGAAGAGCAGCGGAGCCACGAGCGCTGGCAGTACGAAGTGAGCCGTCTCGTCGCCGTACCCCAGGGAACTCAGGTTGCCGACCGCGTTCCACCAGAGCTCGAGCACGAGAGTCCATACGAATGCTGTCTCGAAGCCGGAAGGCGCCCGAGCCGCTAGAGCGAGGCCAATTACCGGGGCGGGAATCGCGAGATTGAGAGCGGCCGTGCCATCACCGGCCAATGCGCAGGCGACCGCGCCTACCGGCAATGAGCCGGCGAGCAGTCGGTTGAAGGTCCGGATCTTCCAGGCCCAGGGCCGAGCGAGACCTGGTTGAGAACCGGGTAGCGATCGCACGGGTCGCAGCAGCAAGTGAAGCATCAGATCGTCCCACCGATACCCTGAATTGTGGCCGTGCTGGGTACTGCACGACTCAGGCGCGCGATGATAGCCACCGCCACCGTCGTCTGCTGGGAGCTTCGATCATGGGTCGGAGTTCTCCCGCAACGACGATGAAGGGGGCCCGGCGATGGCCCGTGTGGACAGCGTTGATTCTTGGAGCTTGGGAGCGCCAGGTGTTGCGCGGTGAGCATGTCGTGGTGATCCGGGAGTCGCTGAGCGCAGTCGCCGCCAATATATGGAGGCCGACGTCAGTCAGCGTGACTATTGGAAAGGTCGTTCTGAAGCCGGGGAACCGTGCGACGCACCGCAATGGCTACCGACCCAGGCGGCGGACACGCGGGCGGGGGAGATCGAGCTGGTGATCGGGGCGACTGATGTGGCGGCTTATTCCGTATCGGGGTGGTAGCGTTGACCACCCTCCCTGACTTGACTGGCAATTGGTGTCTTCTCCGCGACACGACAACCACCGAGCCCCTTGTTTGATCAGTAGCTGAACGTCAGCACATGATCGACGCTACGCAGGTTCGCAGCGATCCTCAGACTCAGTGCTCACCGAGGTTGTGGCGTTCGCCGTGGAACTTCGCGGTGGCGGTCCGGTGATCAGTGAGCGGCTGCGAGCGTAGCGGTCGGCTCGGTCGGGGTGGTCGTGCGGCTCGCGGTTGCGCCCAGCGGCGACGTCGCGTTCGACGGTGACGGCGAGCGCTGCGAGGTGCTTGTAGCCGATGATCTTGCGGAACTGGCGCTCGGCTTCGAGTGATGCCGGCGGCCCTCCACCTGAGGCACATGTCGCCGTTCTGCCAGCGCTTGACGTTGCGCGAGGTGGCGCGGCAGATGCCGATCATCGACTCGATCGGGTTCGTCGAGGACAACGTCTTGTGTGGCTGCGGGTGGACGCCCAGGCGCTGCAGCGTGACCGTCTCGGCCAGGCCCTCGCGCGGCGGCGCCGGGGTGCGAGTGTGCGAGCTCGTCGGCGAGTGCCTCCAGGCGGTCGATCGCTGCCTGGTGGTCATCGAGCTTCCAGGCCGCGCGCAGTCGCCGCTTGACGGCGGGCCGGTCGCGCTCGGGAAGGTGATCGAGCACGTTGCGCTCCTTATGACGCACGCAGCGCTGAACGGGCATGTGGCCGAAGACCGCGTCGATTGCGGCCCGCAGCGCCTTGCCGCCGTCCAGGACGACCAGCACGCCCTGGTCGCAGTCAAGGCCGCGATCGATGAGGTCGGCGAGCAGCTCGACGCAGACGCGCTTGTTCTCCGTCGAGCCGTCCCACTGGCCCAGCGGGACCTTGACGCCATCGGTCGTGACGCCGAGCGCCACGACGCAGCAGCGGCCCTTGAGCTCCAGGCCGTCGAGCATCAACGCGGCCAGGCGCACGTCGGCCAGCGACCGGGCCATGAGCGCCTTGAGATGCTCGCCGGTCCTGCCGACGAACTCGCGGCTGACCGCGGACTTCGACGTCGAGCGCTCCGCGTCGACGATGTCCTGGCCGACCGGCCCACGCGTGCGCGAGAACCGACGCGTCGAGACGCCCGCGAGCATCTGCTCGAGCACGACCGCCGTCAGCGGGTCACGGTCGGCGAAGTGCGCGTAGGTCGCCATCTGGACCTCCCCGGAGCCGTCGGCGGCACGCACCCGCGGACGCTCGACCGGCACGCGCCGCCGCCGAGAGCGACCTGCCCAAACCTCGCTGCCAGCGGCAACGGACGAGGCGACGGAGGACCGCCACCTCAAGTTCTACGAGCTACGGGACAACCTCTGCTCACCAGCGCGGCAGCCGATCCGCGGTTTCTCGTGCGATCTTAGATTCGATCGGCCCGGGAACCTCGACGTACGAGCGCGCGACCCATATCGGTTCCTCGAGATGACTGTCGATGACCAGCAACAAAGGTTCGTTGGTGGAGCGTCGATGCGTCTGAGCATTACTAAGGGCGTTTGACGCCGCGGCGCCCGTTCGCGAGGTTGCCATTAGCGCATGAGGGGATTTCGCGAGAATCCGGAGTCCGGAGGAGTCGTGCGTTCGCACGCTGGACGTCACTGCACCTCTTGAGGGGCCGCCGCGATTGCCGATCAAGCCTACGAGGGAGAGCCATCGAGCAAAGGGTTGCTTAGGTTGCTTGAATTCGGAGCGAGGCGCGCCGGGGGGAACTGGCGCCGGATGAGAAGGCGCCGGGAGGATCGTTTCACGCGTCTCGGGCGAGCGACTATCTCGGAGTTCGCCAACGCCTCCGTCGTCCTGCTGTCGGAGCTGAGCCGCGCCGTCGCCGACGCGCGGTTGGCTTGGGGTGTCGCCCACCATTGGGTTCCTCGGTCCGAGGAGCAAATGAGGCTTAGTGCGGCGCATGAGACCATTTTAGTCCGCGATAGAAGCTGTCTCTGACATCTCGTCTGCGCGCCCTAAGCCTCGATCTCAGTGAGAGAGTCCCCTTCGTCGGGCGGTGGCGTCCGGCGTGACCGGTAAGTCCTCGGTTCGGCGGCGGGCTGGCTCTTAAGCCTGGTGCCGGCCTTGGCCTGACTGTCGGTGGTTGTGTCGCCCGCCGCCGTCCGAGGGTCTCCGGCGTGACTTGATAGGAGCGTGGCATCGCCCCGACTGAGATGTGTCCGCCGGTGATCCATTGTTCAGGTATCCCAACGAAGGGACGGTGGAAATGATCGTGATCGGGGCGGACACGCACAAGGTCACGCACACGGTCGCAGCGGTAAACGAGGCGACAGGGCGCGTGGTTGCCAATCTCACCGTGCGCGCCAAGCGGCGCTCATTCGATGACCTGCTGATGTGGGGTCGCGGTCTGGTTTGCGGGCGGGTGTGGGCGATCGAAGGACTGTCGCCACGTCTCCGGTGCGCTTGAGCGGTTCTTGCTCGCCCGCGGCGAGCGGGTCGTCAGGGTGCCGCCGAGGCTGATGGCCGGCGCACGCAAGTCCGGTCGTGAGCGCGGCAAGTCTGACGCGATCGACGCGGTCGCGAGTGCCCGCGCGGCGATCCAGGAGGGGCTCGAGACGCTGCCGGTCGCGCAGCTTGCCGGGGCCGAACTCGACGTGCGGCTGCTGGTCGATCACCGGGAGCGGCTCGTCGCGCAGCGCACGGCGCTGATCAATCGATCTGGGGTGGGGCTGCATGACCTGTGGCCGGAGTACGAGATCCCGCTGCGCGCGTTGATTTATCGCGGCTGGCAGGACCGCGTCGACGGGCGCCTCAAGCGCGCCGAGCAGTGCACCCGCGTCCGGACCGAGCTGGCCCCACTGGTCGGCGAGCTCGCGCCCAGCCTGCTCGCCGAGCGCGGCTGCGGCGTAACGCGGATTCCCCGGTAAGACCGCCTCCCACTTCTGCAGCATGGAGGCGGGCCCGTCCCGGCGCGGCGATGTTCGGCCCTCGAGCCGCGATCGGGCCGGGTGGGTGGGTCGCGAGACCGGTCGAGCAGTGAACGTCTCGAGTGGCACCTGCGGACTGCCCTTCTCCGAGCCGCTTCGCCGAGCCGTCCACACCCCCTCAAACGGCCTCCGGGCGGCGGCGACCGTCCGGTGCCACAGGCCCACCTCGCCGGACCACGGCCGGCGCGATCGTCCCCGATCCTCACATCGTCGAGGGGGTGGCCGCCGGGACCACCGCACAACGCTCAGGTGTCCGGAACGTTTCCCGCTGGCGTGTCATCCCCGCCCGGCACGACATAACGGTCAGCCGGCCACGCGAGGCCGCCGGGCTTGAGGGGCGCGAGAAGCGAGCTGTGGCGCTCGGCTCAAGTCGACGCCACTTCGTCCGATCACCCAGTTCGCGGCATGAACAGGACGCCGAACAGGCCACGGCGCTGACCGCCGTGCCGCTCCACAAGCAGTCCCGGCCGCTGCCAGCGCTGCGCGCCGCGGACTCGAACGGCGAACGGGAGAAGAGACGATGCTTGGCAAGATTCATCTGCGAACGGTGCTGCTCGCGATCGCGGCCCTGGCGGTGTTGGCCGCAACATGGGGAGCCGCTGCAGCACAGGCAGCCTCCACCACCACGTCCGTCGAGGGCGAGAAGATGACGCTGTCGGGCCCGACGATCGTCTCGAGCTCCGCGGCGAGTGGGGGCGCCTACATCGCCTTCTGGTCAAACGGTTCTGCGTCCCAGCTCATCACTACACCGGGCGCCATGACGGGACTGGTGGTGCGCGCCCGCGGCGACCAGTGTGGAGGCGCTCCCCAGATGGCCGTCGAGGTTGACGGAAGGCGCCTGGGCACCTCCTCGGTCTCATCCACGGCCTGGTCTGACGTTGGCTTCAGCGTGAACGCTGCTGCGGGCACCCACTCGGTCAAGGTGGCGTTCACCAACGACTACCTCACCCGAGCTTGCGACCGCAACCTGCGAGTGGACAGGATCTCAGTCGCCTCCTCGACCGCTTCCAGCCCGGCACCGGCACCCGCACCCGCACCAGCGGCTCCCGCTCCCGCGTTCTCTGCCGCGATCGGTGAGTACAGCGGATCGAGCTTTCCCAGCTCCCTGGACTCCTACACGAGCGTCGCCGCGCGTGCTCCCCGCATTGCCATGTGGTTCCAGAGCTGGAACGAGCCCCTCTACTACAGCTCCCAGATGTCCGGGCTCGGAAGCCGTGGCGTGACGCCGATGATCACGTGGGCTCAGGACACCGGGCTCTCGAGCAGGGACGTCACGGCCGGCCGATACGACTCCTACATCGCCGAGCAGGCCAGGCTCGCGAAGTCCTACGGCAGCTTGATGTACATCCGCCTGTTTCACGAGATGAACGGCACGTGGATGAGCTACGGACCCGTGAACGGGCAGACCGGCGCGGACTTCGTCGCCGCCTGGCGCCACGTCGTCGGGATCTTCCGGCAGCAGGGCGTGTCGAACGTCAGGTGGGTCTGGAGCCCGAACATCTACGGTTCCGGACCGAGCACCGTCGACTTCACGACGTGGTATCCCGGCGACGACTGGGTGGATGTCGCCGGTCTCGACGCTTACAACGACGCCGTGGCGGCTCCGTGGCGCAGCTTTTTGACCCTCACCAAGTCGTCGTACGACCGACTCGCCGCCGTGTCGGGGAAGCCCCTCGCCATCTGCGAGTGGGGTTCGACCGAGCAGGGAGGTGATAAGGCCGCTTGGATCCGTCAGGCGATGCTCGTCGACATTCCCCAGCAGATGCCGCGCGTCAAGCTGATCACCACCTTCAACATCGACAAGGAACGCGATTGGCGGGTCAACTCATCGGCCTCCTCGTTGGCCGCCTACAGAGACGTGACAGGCTCCCCTCTCTACCAAGGCATCCTGCCTTGATCGATAAGCCGAGTCTCTAGGTCGACCCGCGGGTCCGGCGCGCTGGCCTCAGTGCACCGGGCTCAGCGGCGGAGAGGAGGACCTATGGTCCGTCTGGCGAGTTGCTCCGCGATTTTCGACGCATTCGACGAGGCGCACGGATCACAAGCCAACCGCGTCCAGCAGGCGAGCGGTGCTCTGGTCGTCGGCGTAGCCGTGATCGTGTCGCTGTAGCCGATCGACATGTCGGTTCCGAACACGCGGTCAGAGCCCCACTCGGCCACCTCCCAGAGCGCGCCGAGGCCGGCCGTCAGGCCGGCCGCCAGCAGCGCGAGTGCGCGCCGAGGCCGGCCGTCAGGCCGGCCGCCAGCAGCGCGAGTGCCACGAGCGAGAGCCGGAAGCCGGTGAAGGCGGCCGCCGCGCGACGCCGCAGCGCTCGGCCGCGAAGAACAGCAGCGGAGCCACGAGCCCCGGGAGCAGGAAGTGGGATGCCTCGTCGCCATACTCCAGCCGGCTCAGCCCGCCGACCGCGTTCCACCACAGCTCCGCCACTAGGCTCCACACGAACGCAGCCTCAAAGCCGGCCGGAGCTCGCCCAGCAGGACCAGGCCAAGCACGGGCGCGGGAAGCGCCAGGTTGAGAGCCGCGGTTGCGTCACCGGCACCGAGGCAGGCGACCGCGCCAACCGGCAAGGAGGCGGCGAGGAGTCGGCTCACCGTCCGGATCCGCATTGCCCATGACGGCCGGACGAGCGAAGGGTGCGCGGCGGTTGGGGATCGCATCGGTCGCCCAGCATGGCGGATGGATGAGTGGGACTCGAACCCATACCCTCGGTCGTGCTGATGTTCGGCGCTCAACGAGCCAGACGCGCGGCGGCGGCCGTGGCCGCCCTTCTGGTGCTGGCCTCCGTGGCCCTCGCGGTGGGCTCATCGAGCACGGCGGATCGGGCGAGGATCGCCCTGGGCGTCAACACGACGGCGTTCCCCTCCGATCCCTCCCGGCTCGACGCATTCGCCCGCCAAGTGGGCCGGCGGCCGGCCATGGTGATGTGGTTCCAGGCGTTCGACGAGCCGCTCATCGACGAGGACGACCTGCGAGCCGTGACCGACCGGCGGGCGGTTCCGATCGTCACCTGGGAGCCCTGGCATGGCGCGGCCGACGACGATGCGTACTCCCCGCTGTCGATCGCTCGCGGCGTGCACGACCGCTATCTCGAGGAGTCCGCCGATGCGGCCGCCGCATGGGGCAGGCCGCTCTTCGTCCGCTTCGCTCACGAGATGAACGGCGACTGGTACCCCTGGGGTCGCGTCGGCGAGGATCCAGCGGCTCGGTACGTCGCAGCGTGGAAGCACGTCGTCGGGGTGTTCCGCCGCCGGGGGGCCGACAACGTGCGCTGGATCTGGAGCCCCAACGTCGACGATGGCAGCCGACCCTTCGCGGACTTCTACCCGGGCGACGAGTTCGTCGACTGGGTCGGTCTCGACGGCTACAACGCCGGCGCTACGACCGGCGAGCCGTGGCGAGGCCTCGAGGAGTTGTTCGCGTCCTCCTACGACGCCATCACGGCGCTGACGAACCGGCCGCTCATGATCGCGGAGACGGCGTCGGCCGAAGCGGGTGGTGACAAGGCCCGGTGGATCCGCGAAGGGCTCCAGAAGACGCTTCGCGACAGGATGCCCGCGGTCCGAGGGATCGTCTGGTTCGATCGCGACAAGGAAGCCGACTGGCGTGTCGCGTCCTCGCCGCGCGCACTCGAGGCCTTTCGGGCGGCGGTGCGCCAGCCGGCTTTCGACTTGCCGGATGCAGGCGACCACCTGCTCTCCACCGCGGCCGTCTACCCCGGCTTGATCACCATCGAGGGAGCCGCTCGGAGGTCTCTCGTGCGATCTCGGAATCGGGCAGGTCCATGACGGTCACCAGCTCCGAGCGCCTCACCCACACCGGCTCCTCCAGCTCGGGTTCGCTGACCAGCAGCAACGGCTCCTCCCGGTGGTGTCCGTCCGTCCGCGCGTGCACCAGGCCGTTGAAGGCCTCGCCGTGAGGTGCTCGAGCCCGCTGGGCACGGGAAGGTCACCGCCGGGCCCGCTCAGCCTCCCCGCCCTGGCTCGAGCCAGCAGAAAGCCGATCCCGGCCGCGGCCGCGGCCATGAGGACGATCAAGGGAACGATTGGCACGAGATTGGAACCGTCTTCTCCCGTCTCGATGCGGGGCGCGGCCGTCGGAAGCGGCGCCGGCTGAGCCCGCGGCTCAGGGGCCCGCCTGCGCTCCTCGAGCGGATAAGGCTCGCCAGAGCTCGTCGACGCCTCGGCCGTCCGGCGCGCGAGTCTGGCTCGAGGCGATCTCGACACCGGCACCGCCCGACAAGCCCACCGTCGCCATCACGAGGAGGTGAGCAGACAAGCCGTGCGGCGAAGCATCGCGTCAGTCAGCCCCGTGGTGCACCCGCTGGAGAGCACCCCTTCGGGCGTCGGTCGGCCGTGACGTCTCGCACGATCACCTCCCACCCTCTACACTCCACGCCTCGGCCGATAGTCGCAGCCGCCCTGTAGAGCCCCGTCCGCCACATACGGACTGCCGGGCCGGGCGGGGTCCGTGAGCGCCGAATGCCCCTTGCAGGGGTCCGGTGCCTCCTGTGCTAGATTCTTGCGTCGCGTTCTCCGCCCCGCCGCCCTCCGGCGGCACAAGCCCGGGCGGGAGCGTTTCTCCCCCTGCCTCTCCCTGTCTCAATCCGCCGCCACGTGAGGAGCCGTCTTGGCCTCTGATGCTCTCCGCACCCGTCGAACGTTCGCGCGTCTGGACCATGTCCTGGACGTTCCGAACCTGATCTCCATCCAGAAGAAGTCCTTCGACTGGTTGGTCGACACGGAGAAGGGAGGCTTGAGAGAGACGATCGACGACATCTCGCCGATCGAGGACTACACGGGCAACCTGGCCGTGCAGTTCGGCGAGTTCGTCTTCGACGATCCGGTGGCCTCGCTCGAGGAGTGCCGGGAGAAGGACCTCACGTACGCGCGACCCCTGACGGTCACCGTCGGGTTCATCAACCGCGAGACGGGCGAGATCCGCGAGCAGTCCGTGTTCATGGGCGACTTCCCGTGGATGACCGATCGCGGCACCTTCATCATCAACGGCACCGAGCGCGTCGTCGTGACGCAGCTCGTCCGCTCCCCGGGCGCGTACCTGATGGAGCCCAAGGACGCCGAGAAGCAGGTGTTCGTCGCCAACCTGATGCCGGCGCGCGGCTCGTGGCTCGAGCTCGAGATCGACAAGAAGGGCAAGGTCTTCGTCCGCATCGACCGCAAGCGCAAGCTGCCGGTCACGGTGCTGCTGCGCGCGATGGGCTATGCGTCTGACGAGGAGATCATCAAGCTCTTCAACAACTCGCTCTACATCCGCAACACGATCGACGCCGACACCGAGGTCACCAAGACCGAGGAGGGCGCGCTGATCGAGCTCTTCAAGAAGCAGCGCCCGGGTGAGCCGCCGTCCGTGGACAACGCGCGCGCCCTGCTGCATCAGCTCTTCTTCGATCCCAAGCGCTACGACCTCACGCGCGTGGGTCGCTACAAGCTCAACGCCCGCCTGCGGCTCGAGACGGACCTCGACACCCGGACGCTGACCCACGACGACATCATCCGCCTGGTCTCCGAGCTCGTGGAGCTGCCCAAGCGGCTCGGGATGCCCGAGGACCTCGACGTGGAGATCAAGGACTACGCGGCGGAAGCGCAGATGCGCCCGCGCGAACCCGTCGCCGACCACCTCGACGAGTACGAGCACTTCGGCAACCGCCGCCTGCGGACGGTCGGCGAGCTCATCCAGGAGGCCTTCCGCATCGGCCTGTACCGGATGGAGCGCGTCGTGCGCGAGCGCCTCACCACCGAGGACGCCGACACGATCACGCCGCAGACGATCATCAACATCCGCCCGGTCGTCGCCGCGCTGAAGGAGTTCTTCGGCTCGAGCCAGCTGTCGCAATTCATGGACCAGACGAACTCGCTGAGCGGCTTGACGCATCGGCGGCGGCTGAGCGCCCTCGGCGCCGGCGGCCTCACGCGCGAGCGCGCGCCCATCGAGGTCCGCGACGTCCACCCGACCCATTACGGCCGGATGTGCCCGATCGAGACCCCCGAGGGGCCGAACATCGGCTTGATCGGGTCGCTCTCGTCCTACGCCCAGATCTCCGAGCACGGCTTCATCACGACGCCGTACCGGGTGGTCAAGAAGGGCAAGGCGACGGACGAGATCGTCCACCTCGACGCCACCCAGGAGGAGGAGCAGGTCATCGCTCAGGCGAACACGCCGATCGACCCTGACTCCCGCTTGCTCCAGGGCGACGAGATCCTCTGCCGCACCCAGTCGGGCAACTATCGCACCGCCACCGCGGTCGAAGTCGACCTCATGGACGTGTCCCCGGAGCAGATCTGGTCCGTGGCCACGGCGATGATCCCGTTCCTCGAGCACGACGACGCCAACCGCGCGCTCATGGGCTCGAACATGCAGCGCCAGGCCGTGCCGCTGCTGCGCACGGACGCCCCGATCATCGGCACGGGCATGGAGCGCCGCGCCGCCGTGGACACGGGTGACGTCGTGATCGCCGACAACTCCGGCACCGTGGAGTACGTCGACTCGACGAAGATCGTCATCGAGACGTCCGACGGGCGTGACGAGTACGAGCTGCAGAAGTACCGCCGCTCGAACCAGGGCACTCTCATCCACCAGAAGCCGCTGGTGGCGACTGGTCAGTCCGTCGACGCCGGGGACGTCATGGCCGACGGCTCGGCCACGGACGCCGGCGAGATGGCGCTGGGCAAGAACCTGATGGTCGCCTTCATGTCCTGGGAGGGCTACAACTTCGAGGACGCGATCATCCTCTCCCAGCGCCTGGTCAAGGACGACGAGCTCACCTCGATCCACATCGAGGAGTACGAGATCGACGCCCGCACCACCAAGCTGGGCGACGAGGAGATCACCCGCGACATCCCGAACCGCTCGGAGGAGTCGCTGCGCAACCTCGACGATCGCGGCATCGTCCGCATCGGTGCCGAGGTCCTCTCGGGTGAGTTGCTGGTCGGCAAGGTCACGCCCAAGGGCGAGACGGAGCTGACCGCCGAGGAGAAGCTGATCCGCGCGATCTTCAAGGAGAAGGCGCGCGAGGTCCGCGACACCTCGCTCAAGGTCCCGCACGGCGAGGGCGGCGTCGTCATCGACGTCAAGACCTTCTCGCGCCAGGCCGGCGACGACCTGCCGCCCGGGGTCAACGACCTCGTGCGCGTGTTCGTGGCCAAGAAGCGCAAGATCGCCGAGGGCGACAAGCTCGCAGGCCGTCACGGCAACAAGGGCGTCATCTCGAAGATCGTCCCCGAGGAGGACATGCCGTTCCTCGAGGACGGCACCCCGGTCGACGTCATCCTGAACCCGCTGGGCGTGCCGTCGCGCATGAACATCGGCCAGATCCTCGAGACCCACCTCGGGTGGGCCGCGGCACAGGGCTGGTACGAGGACGGCACCGAAGCGGTGCGCCGCGCCAAGGAGGAGGCCAACGGCCACAACTCCGGCCGCGGGATCCGCGCGACCACGGGCGCCACGGAGGGCGGCAAGGTCTACGTCGCCACCCCGGTGTTCGACGGCGCCACCGTCCAGGACGTCGATCACGCCCTCGTCCAGTGGCAGAAGGAGCACAAGGGCCGCATCCGCATGGACGTGGACGAGTCCCGCCGCGACGGCGAGAAGGCCTCGGGCAAGATGCAGCTCTACAACGGCCGCTCCGGTGAGC
>JAABUN010003386.1_pt1 | contig 24829 bp, 29 predicted proteins | sample 5559311 | NCBI WGS metagenome assembly JAABUN01 (sample SAMN10711877, study PRJNA513370) | rock metagenome | isolation source: Antarctica rocks | place: Antarctica: Victoria Land, Siegfried Peak sud
CATTTCAATAACTTAACCAGAATGCATGACCCTAAAGCGGCTCCTGAAGCACACATAAATGCCGGTTGCCAAGTTTTTCAACACAATCGGGTCGGAAGCGGTCATTCCCGGACGGTCTTGAACTTCCCCTATTTGTTCTCATAATCGGTGGCGGGGATAGGCAGGCCAGCCGACAAGCGCGCTTCCCACGTGCTTCCCCGCCTCACCGTGGGAGCCGCTAGGGAGGCGGATATGGCGCGAAAAGACGAGCGGGGCGTTGTGATCCCCGCACCTTTGCAATTCAATAATCCCGCGACTGCAAGCCAGCCGCGTTACGATGACGAGCATCGGGGCCCAGCCGTCACCGATGCCTATGAGTTATCGCATTGCAGGATTGATCTTGCGGAGCGTTCAGGATCGTGGCCAATTCCGGATAAGTTGCCGGCTCGGATGGTGGAACTGGCCAAATCAATTCCGGAAGATCAGCGGGCAGACTGGCTGCGACGGCAAGCCAATCTGGAGGAATCTGACAGACATATTTCCCACGCCATGCGCTCGGGCGAATTGCCGATATGGGTTGCGCCGATTGAACAGCCGGAACGGCTGGTGGCCCCCGGCGCAATGGTGGAAGTTGACCACGCCACGGTTGTTTCCGGCGTCTATCGCCCCCCGAATGATCGCAGCTGGCTCTATGGCAGGCCGCTGTTCGTGAAACGCGACGATTGGACGGGTTTCGCTGCGAGAATCAATTCCGCCAAGAAATTCACAGGAAGAACCGACAAGGTTCATACTTGCTTGACCGAGGCCCAGAATCGGCAGTGGCTGCGATTATCGAAGGCCGTTCGCGTCTTGCACCGCATCTTGAAAACCCGGCTGGCCGGGCAGGAACCGGCTCCATGGATAAATCCTCCAGCCGATCCCTTTGATGCCGATTGCGCCAACGCAACGCACCGACATAGGCGCACTGCCCGCACGTCGCTCACAATGCGCCGAGCCTTGCTGTCCGGCGATCTGGCAGCGCATCTCATTAACAATGGCAAGTCCGTCCCGCTTCCCGGCTGGGCTTGGGAGAACGCAAACGCCTCAGACAATGCCTTTAATTTCAACTGGCTTCCACTCAATCCATTGCAGGACCATGGCTTGCAGGAACTTGGCAATTGGCGCTGCTTCGTTTCGCGTGCCGAGTTCAAGGCTTGGGCTGCCAATCCGGAACTTGCGGGAATTGGCGACTTGCCTACCCTTCCCGTGCCCTTTGACGGAGCTTCGCAGCCCGATCAGCTTTTATGTCGGGAACCGCCCGCAAAGCCGTTTATCGAGCTTACTCAGGCTTTGACGTGGATTGCCTTTGCCGTCGCCCTGAGCCGCGACGAGTTCAGCTTCATGGAGCCCTGCCGGTTTGGCCCATTCGCACAGGAGGGTTGGTCCGATGCTTTGGGCGCTGCGTTGGCCAACTTTGCCGATCAGGCCAGCGCTGGGAATATCCGGGTGCGTGGGCGATATGTCGCGAATTATTCCGATCATTCTGCCGCTGCTCAGGCGAACACCGATTATCTTTCGGACGCGCAATTGTGCGACTTCGCGGGCTTTGACAGCCTCTATGGTGGCCTTGAGCGTGGCGCTGGGCTGGCATGGGAGGCGAATGTCCTAGAGCATGCGCTGAACGGTCGCGGTGACGGCTGGCGTGACGTTGAGGTTTGCCGTGCTGAATTGCTGAGCGCCTTTCCAAGGACGGACAGCGGAGGGGGGATTGTGCCCCCAAATCGCAAACTCAACCACCACGAAGTTATTCGGCAGGCCGCTGACATGCTTGCCACTCAGCCGAGCATATCGAGAGGATCGGCGGCGGCTTCAATCGTCGCTGATTTGCCGCCTAATCCGAAGTCCGGAAAGCAGAGGGACACGCGGCACATCGAACGTATGATCGCGCACCTGTGGGAGGGGGGAGTTTCACAATCCCCCCCATAAGCCGCATTCCCCCGGTCCCAGGCCAGCCAAATCCGGCCTAATTGGTCGCCCCACGAAGCGAAGGCATCCCGCCTCCGCAAAGTGGGGCCAAAAAAATGCAGTCCATCAAGCACGATCTCCCGAAGATCGGTTACAGCATTCGGGAAGCCTGCCGGGCGTCCAGCTTGGGCAGGACCACGCTCTACACTCACATTGCGGCTGGTCGCCTTCGCGCGGTTCGCGTGGGAGGTCGCACCATCATTCCGGCTGAGGCGCTGCACGCGCTGATTGCGGGGGAGGTGTAAGCCATGCCCTGCAAACAAAACCCGACCGCCAAGGGCAGCCGGGTTCTGTGGAATAGCTTGGTCGGCGCTTCCACGGAATCCCTTACCCTTTCCGCCTATCGCGCTCAACATCTGATCGGCAGTTACGGCATTCGTCCGGAACTGGCGGCGATGCTGACTGCCCTCGCTTTCGGAGGGCGCGGCAATGTCTGATCGCTACCCCGACAACCCCGGCGCAAAAGGCCCGGACGGAACCAGCCGGGACGCTGCTGAGGCCATTGCACCTTGCGTGTCCTATCTTCGCCGCGTCGCCATGCGGTCGCTGGAACGGCTGGGCGAGGCAACAGTGCTTGAAGCCGTTTCCGTTGCTGAGGTCGCACGCGAAAGCCTCCAGCCGCGCTTCTCCGAACTGCGGGCCATGGGCCTGGTGGAGCCGACCGGCGCACGTCGCCGCAATCCGTCTGGCAAGGGTGCGGCGGTCCTTCGCCTTACGGAAAGAGGGAGGGCTGCACTGTGACCGATCCCGTTTCAGAGTTTCTCGACGCGATGGGGGCGGCTGGCATCCGCCCCGTGGAAGCCATTACCGACAAGCTTGCTTCCGGTGATCCCGTCCGCTTCCGCGCCGATGGCGACAAGCCCGGACGGCGCAACGGCTGGGCGTTGCTGCACCTCGATGGCGTGGCGGCTGGCGTGTTCCGGCACTACCGGCTGGGCGTTCGCACGGTATGGCGCTCAGGTAGCGATCCCCGTTCGCTGTCACCAGCCGAACGGCGCGCGATCATGGCTCAGGCCCGCGAAAGCGAGGCACGGCGCAAGGCGGAAACTCAAGCCAAGCAGGACGCGGCGGAAGCCATCGCCAGTGATCTGTGGCGCGGTGCAGCCAAGGCCGATCCCGCACACGGCTACCTTGTGCGCAAGGGCCTGCCCTCTTTCGGCATCCGGCAACACGGCGAGACGCTGCTTGTGCCGATGGTCGATCCGGGTTTTCGTCTGTGGAACGTCCAGCGCATCTATCCGGACGGGCGCAAGCGGTTCCTGTCCGGTGGGCGCACCGATGGCCTGTTCTGGCCGCACGGGGCGTTCTGGCAGGATGGCAGGCCATCGGCTGGCCCGCTGGTGATCGGGGAGGGCTTTGCTACCGTGGCGGCCATCTACCATGCCACCGGGCATGGCGTGGTCGCGGGCATGTCGGCGCGCAATCTCGCGACCGTCACCCGCGCCATGCGCAAGCTGTTCCCCGTCCGGACACTGATCGTCGCTGCGGACGATGACTGCCACCTGTCTGACAATCTGGGCCTGAAAGCCGCCAGGAAGGCCGCTGAAGCCGTCGGCGGCTATCTTGCCACCCCATTGCCGGAAACGCGCTCAAGGGACTCTGGGGCCGATTTTGCGGACATTCCGCGCGGTGAGGTGGCCGGGCGCATTGCCGCTGCCCGGCTGGAGCAATGACTGTCATGTCAGCAACCGCAACCGCGCCGATGGACATGGCGGCCTTCGAGCCTGAGGAAGCGGCGGCGCGCATCCGTGGCCATTCCGCGTTGCGCGCCACCCCTTACCGCTGGCCCGATCCCCGTTCGCTGCCGACGCGGCAATGGTTGCTTGGCCACTGGCTGCTGAGGGGGGAGGTAACGGCGATCATCGCACCGGGTGGCACCGGCAAGAGCACGATCGGCACGGCCCTGGCGCTGTCGCTCGCATCCGGCCAGCCGCTGCTTGGCAAACCGCTCCCGCGTGGTCCGCAATCGGCATGGATCTACAATCTTGAGGACTCACAAGACGAGCTGGACCGGCAAGTGTCCGCTGCCACCTTATATCATGGCATCGGGCGCGATGAATGCGACAACCGGCTTTGCGTCGATAGCGGGCTGGTCCAGCCGCTCTGCACTGCCACCGAGGACCGCGACGGCTTCGCCCTTGCCGAGCATGTATTCGCTCAGGTGGCTGCCACGATCCGGGAGCGGTCAATCTCCGTCGTGATCGTGGACCCGTTCGTGTCGAGCCACACCGTCCGGGAAAACAGCAACGAGGCAATCGACGCCATTGCAAAGCGGTGGAAGCGGCTGGCTCAGGAAGCCGGGTGCGCGGTTGTGTTGGTGCACCATACCAAGAAGCTGGGCGGGCGCGAGGTGACGGCAGAGGACGGGCGCGGCGCGGTGGCCTTGCGCGATGCAGCCCGCGTCGTTCTCCCGCTCAATTCCATGAGCCAGGCCGAGGCCGAGGAACTGGGCATTTCCGATCCCGGCCTTCGCCGCTCGCTGGTGCGCATCGACACCGGCAAAGCCAATCGTGCCCCGCCGGACGTGGCAACGTGGATCAAGCTGGAAGGCCAGAGCCTCGACAATGGCGACGGGCTAGAGCCGTCCGATGTCGTCGGTGTGGCAACGCTATGGAAAAAGCCGGACGTCTTTCACGGATTGACCGCTTGGCACCTCTACACGGTCCAGCAAGGTCTGGCGGATGGCGACTGGCGCGAAAGTGTCCAGGCCAAGGAATGGGTTGGCCACCTCGTTGCCAGAGTAGCGGGCGTGTCGGCCGAAACCGACAAGGGGCGCATAAAGGCAATTCTCCGCACCTGGCGAAAGAACGGCGCGCTGGAGGTGGAACGCCGCGCCATCAACGGCAGGGACGTTCCATTCGTCATCGTCGGCAGGGCCGTTGATCCCAGCGGAATTAGCTCCAGCCCGCACCTTGAAACGTGTGGTGCGGAAGGTGCGGAAAGTGCGGGAGGCGACCCGCGATGAACCCCACCCGCACCACCCGCACCTCTCTTTAGAGAGTGCGGTGGTGGTGTGGTGCGGGTGAAGGTCGGTGAGGACTGAAAAAAGAGGTGCGGTGAAAATGAGCGAGACTGGACAGGCCAAGCGGAAGCAACCGGCGCGGAATGCCAAGGCTGGAGGCCAGCCGAAAGGACGGACCGTGACGATCCCGTTCCCCGATACGGACAGCGAGGATGAAGCCAGCCGCATCCTGGCAAAAGAGATTCCCGACTGGGAAAAGCTCGACAAGGGCGAGCGGGTGGAGCTGGCGCGCCTGATCCGCGAGCATCGCAAGCGCGGCGCACCTACTAAGGTGAAGCTGATCCGCAAACCGGACGGCGGCGGCTATAGCATCGAACCCGCAGGCAAGAGCGAGATGCTGGCGCTTTTGAAGCTGCACGATACATTCTCGGCCAATTCAATTGACCCGGTGAATGCGCGGGCAAATGAGCTGCTCAATTATCTCGGCTCAGTCGGAGCGGACAACGAAAGCCGCTACAACGCGGCGCTGTCGTTCATCGAGAGCATGGCCCCTCAAAATCAGGCCGAGGCGCTGTTGCTGGTGCAAATGTATGTCACCCATGATGCTGCCATTCGCGCGCTCAGCCAGCTTGGATCGGCGGAATGGTTGCCGACTGCCCAGGCGTTCGGGAACCTTGCCACGAAGCTCCTGCGCACGTCTCAGGGGCAAATGGAAACGCTGGCCCGGATGCGGCGCGGCGGGGAACAGGTGGTGCGGCACGTGCACGTCGACAATCGCGGGGGGCAGGCCGTCATTGCGGAGAATGTCCGGACCGGAGGGAGGGGAAATGAAAATATCGACGATCAATCCGATGCAACCGGAGCGACTGGCGGGGGCCCCGCGCTGCTTGGCCAGGACACGCAAGGGAACGGAGTGCCAATCCCCAGCCGTGAAGGGGCGGAAGCGGTGCCGTATGCACGGCGGGACGAATCCGGGTGCGCCTAAGGGCAATCGCAACGCTTGGAAGCATGGCGGGCGATCTGCCGAGGTGATTGCGGCGGCTCGATACATAAGTGAAGTTGCGGGGCTGGTGCGGGACGGTTGAGCGCACGATCGCCCGAGCGTCGGAACCGGAGCCGTTTGCAAATACAAAGCATCGCGAATATGAAGGGAGAACAAGGGGTAAGTTGGGTATGTGGGAACAGCTATTCACCGACGGGAAGCCAATAGAGATAGCTCTAACTCTGCTTCTGATGACTGGAATGGGCTTCGGCCTATTGACACCTTTCGTTTGGATTTTTGGTAAGACTGTCGCTCTCAAGGAGCAGCCCGATAGGCGCGCGCTTTGGACGGTATCTGCTGCCTACGTGGGCGTGGCGATAGTTTTTATCTTCGCCAGTGACGGCTTCATTTCACCATGGCTTGGTCCAATCGTCCCCTTACCTGGCGCGATGTTGATTTATTTTTGGTTGCGTCAAAATTACCGCAAAGCGTGGATAGATGACGACCAAGTGCCCGAAGGCACAAAGCTTGAGAACAGCGACTGGCGTATCGGTATCGGCGTCGTTGTCGGCGCCATTATCGCCGCTGCGATCAAGGTGGCCTTCATTCGCTAATCGCTTACTCTTCAAGACCTCACTCGAAATGACTGAGATATGACTGGCTTGCATCGCCCTAAGTCCGGCACACTTGGTCAGGTTTCGCTGGCACTGGGGCTGCGATTTGTGGGTTAGGACGTGGGGATCATCACTCGGACAGCCAGGCCCGGAAACGCGCCGCGAACCGGACTTGCGGACCTGCAACAGCAGTCGCTCGGAATCTGTGCTTGGCTGGGCCGCACGCTCCATACCTCGGGAGCGTATTTGTCCGATAGCGTCCAGCTTCAAGCGGGCCCACTATCGGGGAGCGGTTATGGTAACGATGGCTTGATCTTCGAAAAACATCAATAGAATCAATACTAAGTGGCGGAGACGGAGGGATTCGAACCCTCGGTACAGGAGTTCCCCGTACGACGGTTTAGCAAACCGTTGGTTTCAGCCACTCACCCACGTCTCCAAGCGTCGACGTGGGCGGCTATAGCCAGCCGGTGGCGGCCTAGCAACCGGTGGCCAAACCAACAGCCCCTTGTCCGTTCATCCCCTCGCCAGCGTCGGGCCGTCACGGTAGGACCCACACACGGGTGAGCGACGGGAGAGCAGGCGATGATCGGATGGATGCGCGCGACCACGGCCGCGGCGGCGATGGTCCTCATGGGCGCGCCAATAGCAGCCCCTGTCGCCGCACAGGTGCAGCGCGTCGATCCGGACGCGCAGATGGACACGGATCTGGGCTCCACCGCCCGGCGCGATCCCGTTCCGGCCGAGCCGCCGAGCGATCCGCTCTATCCGGACGTGGCGGACACGCCGGCGACCTCGCCCGATTTCGGTCCAGCCTCAGCGCCGGAGACCACCGTTCCCAAGCAACCGGTCACCGACGCATCCGGCTTCGAACGCGACGACCTGATCGGCGCGGCCGGCGACCTGTTCGGGCAGGGCGCGCAGGACATCGCGCGGCTGATCGAGCGAATCCTGGCCGATCAGGGCAAGCCGATCGGCTATATCGAGGGGCGCGAGGCGTCGGGCGCGTTCGTGGTCGGCGTGCGCTACGGGTCGGGCATCCTGCACCACAAGATCGAGGGCATCCGGCCGGTGTACTGGACCGGGCCCTCGATCGGCTTCGACGTCGGCGGCAACGCGGCCAAGAGCTTCGTCCTCGTGTACAACCTCTACGACACGCAGGACCTGTTCCGCCGCTTTCCGCAGGGCGAGGGCGCGGCGTATTTCGTGGGCGGGTTCACGGCGAGCTATCTGCGCCGCGGCGACATCGTGCTCATCCCGATCCGGCTTGGCGTGGGCGTTCGGCTGGGGGCCAATATTGGCTATATGAAGTTCCGGGAGAAGAACAGCTGGGTGCCCTTCTGACGGACTTGTGAGCGGCGGCCTTGTGAGCGCCCGGCGGCGCGTCTAGCGCCTCGGGCATGACGGCGGCGGCGGATGCGGGCGAGCAGCGCCGGGGGCTGCTGCTCGGCTTGGGCGCTTACCTGATGTGGGGCGTCGTGCCGCTGTTCTTCCGACTGCTGCGTGACGTGCCGCCGGTGGAGACGGTCGCCCACCGGGTGCTGTGGTCGGTGATCCTGCTGCTCGCCATCGTGGCCGCGCGCGGCGGGCTGCGCAGCCTGATCGGCCTGGCGCGCCGGCCCGGGCTGATCGCCGCCCTGACGCTGTCGGCGGTGCTGATCTTCGCCAATTGGCTGGTCTATATTTGGGCGGTGGTGAACGACCATCTGGTACAGGCGAGCCTCGGCTACTTCCTCAACCCGCTGGTGAACGTGGCGCTCGGCGTCGCGGTGCTCAAGGAGCGGTTGAGCCGGGGGCAGGGCGCGGCGGTGGTGCTCGCGGTGGTCGGCGTCGTCATCCTGCTCACCGGATCGCCCGGCGGGTTGTGGGTCAGCCTGACGCTCGCCTTTTCGTTCGGGTTCTACGGCCTGGTGCGCAAGCTGGTGCCGGTCGGCGCACTCGAAGGCCTGGCGGTGGAGACCGCGCTGCTCGCCCCTTTGTGCGCGGGCTACCTGTGGTGGGCGAGCCGGACCGGCGGCCTGTATTTCGGCACGGACGGCGGCGTCGACGCTCTCCTGGTGGCCTCGGCGCTCGTGACGTCCGTGCCGCTGTTGATGTTCGCCGCCGCCGTGCGCCGGGTGCCCTATGCGGTCATCGGGCTGATCCAGTATCTGGCACCCTCCATGGTGTTCCTGCAGGGCGTGTTCCTGTTCGGCGAGGCGGTGGAGTCCGCCAAATGGGCGTGCTTCGCCTTGATCTGGGCCGGGCTGGCGATCGTCAGCGTCGAGGAGCTGGTCAAGCTCCGCCGCCGCCGCCTACAGCTCGCCTAGCCGACCCCGACGAAGCGCACCGCCTCGCCGGTCGCCGCCTCGCCCAGCTTCCCCTCCCACATGGCGACCGCGCCGCGCACGATCGTGCCGACGGGTGCGCCGGTCAGCCGCCGGCCCTCGAAGGGCGACCAGCCGGCGCGGCTGGCGAGCCACTCGCCCTCGACCGTCCACTCGCGCTTGCGGTCCACGACGGTCAGGTCGGCGTCGTAGCCGGTCGCGATCCGACCCTTGCCCGCGATGCCGAACACCCGCTGCGGCCCGGCGCTGGTCAGCTCGATCAGCCGTTGCAGCGTCAGGCGACCGGCGGCGACATGGTCGAGCATCAGCGGCAGGAAGGTCTGCACGCCCGGCATCCCGGAGGGCGAGGCGGGGTAGGGCCGCGCTTTCTCCTCCGCCGTGTGCGGCGCGTGGTCGGAGCCCATCACGTCGGGCAGTCCCTGCGCCAGCCGCTGCCACAGACCGTCGCGCTGCCGCGCCGAGCGGATCGGCGGGTTCATCTGGGCGTGGGTGCCGTGGGTGCGGTAGGCCTCGTCGCTCAGCGTCAGGTGCTGTGGCGTCACTTCGCAGGTGGCGAGGCCGCGGTGTTGGGCGATCAGGTCGAGCTCGTCCGGCGTGGTGATGTGGAGGACGTGGACGGGCCGGCGAGCGCGCTCGGACAGCGCCAGGATGCGCGTGGTCGCCCGGATCGCGCTCTCCTCGTCGCGCCACACCGGATGGCTGGTGACGTCGCCGTTCACCCGGTGGGTGGCCGCGCGCTCGACCAGCCGGGCCTCGTCCTCGGCGTGGACGGCGACACGGCGGCGGCCGGATCGCAGCACGGCGAGCAGCGCATCGTCCTCCGCGACCAGCAGGCTGCCGGTCGACGAGCCCATGAAGATCTTGACGCCGGCCGTGCCGGGCAGCCGCTCCAAATCGGCGAGGTCGGCGGTGTTGTCGGTGGTGGCCCCGACATAGAAGGCGTGGTCGCACCACATCCGGTGCCGCCCGCGGTCGAGCTTGTCCTGTAGGGCATCGGCCGAGTCGGTGTTCGGGTTGGTGTTCGGCATCTCGAACACCGCCGTCACCCCGCCCAGCACGGCCGCGCGGGAGCCCGACTCGAGGTCCTCCTTGTGCTCCCCACCCGGCTCCCGGAAGTGGACCTGGCTGTCGATCACGCCGGGCAAGATGTCGAGGCCGGTGCAGTCGATCGTGCGATCCGCGTCGCCGGCGGCACCGATCCCGGCGATGCGGCCGTCGCGCACGCCGAGCGCGATGGCGGCGGGTCCGCCGGGCAGGTGGACGGTGCCGTTGGCGAGGAGCAGGTCGTAGGTCATGGCAGACGGGGTGCCTCAGCCGGTGGCGGGGCGCAACCGGTCACTCACGGCCTCGAAAGACGCGAAAGTCGTACGTGTGCACGCGAACTCTTTGAAAAGTTTCGTCGCTGCGGGCGCGGGTCAGCGGTCGGCGGAGATGCGCAGACGGGATACCGCTATCAGCATATAACCAAACGGGCTCTAAATGCAAGCGATATGCGGCGATGCTGTCACGATGATCGAGCGGCACCCCGCAGCGTCGCAGCAGCGCCCCCGTTGACCCCGCCCCCTCTCCGGCCCACCTCCCGCCCATGCGAACCACCGGCGATCCGACCACGCTCTCCGACCGCGCCGTCGTCCGGCTGTCGGGCGAGGATGTGCGCGGGTTCCTGCAGGGCCTCGTCACCAACGATGTGACGGGCGCGCTGCCGGTGTGGGCGGGGCTGCTGAGCGCGCAGGGCAAGGCGCTGTTCGACTTCGTCGTCTGGGCGGACGGCGACGACCTGCTGCTCGACTGCGAGGTCGCGCGGGCCGACGCGCTGGTCGGACGGCTGTCGCTCTACCGCTTGCGCCGGGCCATCGTCATCGCGCGCGATGCGGGGCCGGCGGTGCACTGGTCGCCCGGCGTTCTGGAGCGGCCGTTGGACCCGCGCCTGCGCGCGCTCGGCCACCGCTGGCTCGCTCCGCCGAGCGAGGGTGACGCGAGCGCCGCCTGGCGTGCCCACCGGCTGCACCACGGCGTCGCCGAGGGGGTGGCGGAGCTGGGTGAGGGCGAGACCTTGTGGCTGGAGGCGAATGGCGACCTGTTGCACGGCGTGTCCTTCGCCAAAGGGTGCTATATCGGGCAGGAGAACACGGCGCGGATGAATTGGCGCGGCAAGGTCAACCGGCGGCTGGTCGTGGTGCCACTGCCTCTGTCGGACGAGAAGCGGCGGCGCGTGGCCTATCCGGAGCTTGGCCTGGCGGTCGATCACCGGCGGCTGGACGATTTGCCCGACAGCCTGCGGCCGGGCTGGATGACGGGCGATCAGCCGGCGGCGGCGGGGTAGGTCCGGACCAGATGCTCGGCGACCGCCTCGTGCAGCGGGTGGTCGAACTTCAGCCCCATCTCGCGCTCCTTGCACCAGATCACGGCCGCGTCAGCCGGATGAAGGCGTCGGGGTGGTAGGGCCGCTGGCACAGCACCCGGCAGCCGAAGGGCGACCGGTCGCTCACCTGGGCGCTGGACGGACCGGTCCCCAGCCCGCGCATCTCGAGCGGCACCGCCACGTCCCAGCGCCGCGACGCGCGCTTCTCCTGCAGGACGGTGATGGCGGTGATGGCAGTCACGGGCGCTCGTGCATCTCGGTTGTGACTCAGGAGTTAAGAGGGGCGGGTTAACAAAGGCTTCGTGTCGGTCGCGACGGCGTCAGGACCGCTCGACGGACAGGACGCCTCCGCCCTCACGCCTGCCGCGCCAAATTCCTCAGCACATATTGCAGGATGCCGCCGTTGAGGTAGTATTCCAGCTCCGTCACCGTGTCGATGCGCGTCGCCGTCTCGAACGTCTCGGTCGAACCGTCGGGCCGCGTCATCTCGACCTCCACCGTCTGGCGCGGCTGGATCTCGGCCACGCCGCGAATGGTGAACGTCTCGTCGCCGGTCATGCCCAGCGTCGTGCGGGTCACGCCCGGCGCGAACTGGAGCGGGAGCACGCCCATGCCGATCAGGTTCGACCGGTGAATGCGCTCGTAGCTCTCGGTGATGACCGCCCGCACGCCCAGCAACAACGTGCCCTTGGCGGCCCAGTCGCGCGACGAGCCGGTGCCGTATTCCTTGCCCGCAACCACGACGAGCGGCGTGCCGTCCGCCTTGTGGCGCATGGCCGCGTCGTAGATCGGCATGACCTCGCCGCCATAGCGAGTCATGCCGCCTTCGACGCCGGGCACCATCTCGTTCTTGATGCGGATGTTGGCGAAGGTGCCGCGCATCATCACTTCGTGATTGCCGCGCCGGCTGCCGTAGCTGTTGAACTGGTCGCGGCTGACCTGATGCTCCAGCAGATATTCGCCCGCCGGGCTGTCGACCTTGATTGAGCCGGCCGGGCTGATGTGGTCGGTGGTGATTGAGTCGCCCAAGAGCGCCAGCAGCTTGGCGTCCACCACGTCGGCGACCGGCTCCGGCTGCATCCCCATGCCCTCGAAATAGGGCGGGTTGGCAATGTAGGTGGAGCCGGCGCGCCACTGATAGGTGTCGGAACCCTCGACCTGGATGCCGCGCCAGCGCTCGTCGCCCTGATAGACCTGGGCGTAGCGGCGCTCGAACATCGAGCGGTCGACATTGTCGTCCACGAACTGGCGCACCTCCGCGTTGGTCGGCCAGATGTCGCGCAGATACACGTCGGCCCCGTCCGGGTCCTGCCCGATCGGGTCGCTCACCATGTCCTCGATGACCGTGCCCTTCATCGCGTAGGCGACGACCAGCGGCGGCGAGGCGAGGAAGTTGGCGCGGACGTCCGGCGACACCCGGCCCTCGAAATTGCGGTTGCCGGACAGGACGGAGGCGGCGACGATGTTGTTGTCGTTGATCGCCTTGCTGATCGGCGGGGCCAACGGCCCGGAGTTGCCGATGCAGGTCGTGCAGCCATAGCCGACCAGGTCGAAGCCGACCGCGTTCAGATCGTCCTGAAGTCCGGACTTCACGAGGTAGTCGGTGACCACCTGGCTTCCGGGCGCGAGCGAGGTCTTCACCCACGGCTTGGGCGTCAGTCCCCTGGCGCGCGCCTTGCGGGCGACCAGACCGGCGGCGATCATCACGTCCGGGTTCGACGTGTTGGTGCAGCTGGTGATCGCCGCGATCACGACATCGCCGTCGCCGACATCGTGGTCGCGCCCGGCGACCGGCACGCGCTCGTTGGTCTTCTTGTAGGTCTCGGTCAGGTCGCGGTTGAAGCTGGCGTCCACCTCGCTCAGGAACACCTTGTCCTGCGGCCGCTTCGGCCCCGCGAGCGACGGCTCGACCGTGCCCATGTCGAGCTCCAGAGTGGACGAGAACACCGGGTCGACCGCGTCGCCGTGCCGCCACAGGCCGTTGGCCTTGCAATAGCCCTCGACGATGGCAATCGTCTCGTCCGACCGGCCGGTGAGGCGCAGATAGTCGATCGTCTTGCCGTCCACCGGAAAGAAGCCGCAGGTCGCGCCATATTCGGGCGCCATGTTGGCGATGGTGGCGCGGTCGGCCAAGCTGAGCGCGTCGAGGCCGGGGCCGTAGAACTCGACGAACTGCCCGACCACGCCCTTGGCGCGCAGCATCTGCACGACGGTCAGCACCAGGTCGGTCGCCGTGATGCCCTCGGCCAGCCATCCCGTCAGCTTGAAGCCGGCCACGTCGGGCACGAGCATCGAGACGGGCTGGCCGAGCATCGCCGCCTCCGCCTCGATCCCGCCCACGCCCCAGCCCAGCACGCCCAGCCCGTTGATCATGGTCGTGTGGCTGTCGGTGCCGACGCACGTGTCGGGATAGGCGAGGAGCGAGCCGTCGAGACGCTCTGTGGTCCACACCGCCTTGGCCGTGTTCTCCAGATTGACCTGATGGATGATGCCGGTGCCCGGCGGCACGACCTTGAAGTCGTCCAGCGCCTTCGACCCCCACTTCAGGAACTCGTAGCGCTCGCCATTGCGCTCATACTCCATTTCAACATTCGCCTCGAAGGCGGTGGGCGTGCCGAACTCGTCCACCATGACGGAGTGGTCGATGACGAGGTGGCAGGGCACCTGGGGATTGATCTTCTGCGGGTCGCCGCCGAGCTTCGTCATCGCGTCGCGCATGGCGGCGAGGTCGACCACGCAGGGCACGCCGGTGAAGTCCTGCATCATCACGCGCGCCGGGCGGTACTGGATCTCGCGGTCGATGTGGCCGGCCTTGGCCCAGTCGACGATCGCCTGCGCGTCGTCGGTGGTGGTGGTCTTGCCGTCCTCGTGCCGCAGCATGTTCTCGAGGAGGACGCGGAGCGAGAAGGGCAAGCGGTCGATCGGGCCGAGCTTCGCGGCCGCCTTGTCGAGCGAGTGGTAATGAATGGTCTTGCCCGCGGCCTCGAAGCTGGAGAGCGTGTGGAGGCTGTCGAGGCTGGCGGCGTCGGTCATGTGGTCGGGGCTCCGTGTCCGGTTTCGGCTCTCCCTAGCAGTGCCGAGGAGGGGTCGTAAGGGGAACGCGCGGAGAGGGGGAAAGTGTCAGCCGGGAGCGCGGCGCGCAGCCCCAGATGCTCAACGAACGGGTCGAAGTCGCGGTCGGAATAGAGGAGAGCGTGGCCGTCGAGCAGGCAGCGCGTGGCGATCAGCGTGTCGATGGTGGAGCGGATGGTGACGCCCTTGGTCTTCAGCAGCCGATAATTCTCCGCCGCGCGGACGACGACCGATGCACCAGCGGTGTCCACCAACGGAAAGGCCTCGAACAACCGGCGGGCCTTGTCGAAGTCCTTCCGCCGCGTGAAACCCTGCAGCACCTCGGTCAGAACGAGATCGGGAATGGCAACATCTCTGGTGCCGAGACGTCCGATCAGAAAGTCGGTTCGCGGGTCACTCTTCTCACGGAACAAGTCGATCCAGACGCTGCTGTCGACCAGGATCATGCGTCGCGTCGCATTTTGTCGATATCACCCTCCCACTCAACCTTGCCACACAACTCAAGGATCTTGGCTTGGTCGTTCAGGCGAACGAGCGTCCGCAATCCTTCCTCGACCGCGTCCCGCTTGGTCGCGGCCCCGGTCGCCTTCATCGCCGCCGCCATGAGCTCGTCGTCGATCACGATGTTCGTCCGCATGATGTGTATGCCTCCTCAATTCCCTACACATAACGCGCCGATCCGCGGGCGGCAAGGCGAGGACCCTCTCTTGCCGCCGGGTCACGGCCATGACACTGTGCGACGAACGAGGAGAGCGGCCACATGGGAACCGGCAAGGCCAGGCGGTGGCTCAACCGAGGTCTGGGGGTGACCTTTGCGATGCTCGGCTCCGTTCTCCACGCCCCGGAGCTGATGGCCTTTTCCTATCACGAGCAGGTCGGACCGACCCGGATCTACTCCGAGACGCCGATCACGGAGGCGACGCGCCGGGCGGTCGCATCAAGTCGAGCCGATCTGCGGCGCTCCAACTTCAACCGCACCGATCTGAAAAGCCGCGTCTTCCTGACGACCGGCGGGGTGAAGTGGCGGGTCTTGTCGCTGGGCGCCGGGTCCGCCTTCGCGCTCACCAGACCCTTGGGCAACGCGATCGTCGCGAACGCCTCTACAGCCGCCGACGACCGGGTCCGCAACGGCCGAACGATCGCGGACGTCCGCCGGCTCTCGGGCGTGTTGGCGCACGAGACGACGCACCTGCTGATCCGCGAACGGTTCGGCGTCCTCGCCGCAGCCCGCATGCCCACCTGGCTGGTCGAGGGCTATTGCGATCATGTCGCGGGCGAGAGCAGCCTCACCGGTCCGCAGGCGAAGGCGCTGCTGCGAACCCGCAGCGACCATCCCGCGCTTATCTACCACCAGGGCCGGGAGCGGGTCGAACGGATGCTGGCGGCGAATGGTGGCAGCGATGAGCGCCTCTTCGCGCGGGCGCGGTGAGCAGGCGCGGTGACAGGTCACTCGCCCGAGCTCACCCCTTCAACAGCCCGATCTCCACCAGCCGTTCGTGCAGATAGGAGTCGGCCGTGATCGGGTCGGGGTAGCGGTCCGGCTCCGCCTCGCCGACGCAGCCGGGCAGGGTCTCGATCAGCACGTCGGAGTTGAAGTGGAGGAAGAACGGCATCGAGTAACGCGGCTGGGCGCGCCGCTCCGGGGGCGGGTTGACCACGCGGTGAGAGGTCGACGGCAGCCGGTGATTGGTCAGCCGTTGGAGCATGTCGCCGACGTTCACGACCAGCGCGCCCGCCGGCGGGTCGATCGCCAGCCACTCGCCTGTCTCCCGATCCTTGAGCTCCAGTCCGGCCTCCTCCGCTCCCAGCAGCAGCGTGATGAGGTTGATGTCCTCGTGTGCCCCGGCGCGCTCGCCCTCGGCATGGACAGGGATCGGCGGGTAGTGGAGCAGGCGCAGGATGGAGTTGCCGACCTCCACCCGGCTGTCGAACCAGTGCGGGTCGAGGTCGAGCCAGCGGGCGATGGCGGAGAGCAGGCGCAGGCCGACCCGGTCGAACTCGGCATAGAGCCGCTCCAGCACGGGGCGGAAGTGGGCGGGCTCGTCGGGCCACAGGTTCTCCGGCAGGCCGGGCGCGCTCTGACCGGGAGCGAGCGTGCGGCCGACGTGCCAGAACTCCTTGAGGTCGTGGGTCGCGGCACCCTTCGCGATCTCGGTCCGGAACGGCGTGTAGCCGCGCTGGCCCGCCAGTTCGGCCGTGTAGAAGGCGCGCTTGTCCGCGTCCGGCCGGGCGAAGAACCCGGCGGTGACGCCCCACGCGTCGGCGATCAGCGCGGGGTCGATGCCGTGGTCCTCCACCACCGCGAAGCCGAAGCGCTCGAAGCACCCGCCAAGCCGGTGGGCGAAGGCGTCCGGGTCGGTGTCGGCGGTCGCCAGCGACAGGGTGGGCACGGTGGTCAGGGTGTCGGTCATGGTGCGCTCTGCTCGTGTTGCTCGCCCGCTATAACGCGTTCGCCCTGAGCTTGTCGAAGAGCGGGGCCCTTCGACAGGCTCAGGAGAGCCTTCGACGGGCTCAGCCCGAACGGCTTGAAGGGGGAACCGTGATCGGGCCGCGCGGTTCAGCACAGGCAACCCATTGAAAGGACGAGCCCCATGACCTCGCACCAGCAATCCCCCGACCGATCGCAAGCCTCCGCCGCGCCGGGCAGCGGGCCGGAGTCCGGCGGCGGCTATGGCAACAACGCGGAGCTCGACATGGCGGCCGGCGACGGCGCGGCCGACAACACCGCGACCGGCGGTCTGGAGGGCGAGGGCTCCGACGAGCAGGCGGTTCTCGGCGGCAACTCATTGCCCAAGGGTGGGGACCAGAAGGCGGGCGGCGGCTCCACTGACATGGAGAGCGACATGGGCGACAGCGAGGCCGGGCCGGGCTCCACCATCCCCGGCAACGAAGTCACCGGCAAGACCGCCTGAGCGCGCACGAGGATCGAGCGATGAGCACCGATGAACACACGATCGCGCCCGTCGCCGACGAGCCGCGGATGCCCGGCCATGAGAGCGAGATGGAGCGCAAGCCGCAGTGGCAGCCGCGCTATCCCGGCTCGGGGCGGCTGACCGGCAAGGTGGCGATCGTCACCGGCGGCGACAGCGGCATCGGCCGTGCCACCGCCGTGCTGTTCGCGCGCGAGGGTGCTGACGTCGCCATCGCCTATCTGTCCGAGGACGACGACGCGGCCAGGACGAAGGAGTTGTGCGAGGCGGAGGGGGTCCGGGCGATCACGCTGTCGGGCGATCTGGGCGTCAAGTCGCACTGTGACGAGGTCGTGGCAAAGACGATCGAGGCGTTCGGCAAGCTCGACGTGCTGGTGAACAACGCGGGCGAGCAGCATCCCGACCAGGAGGTCACCGACATCTCGGAGGAGCAGCTGCGCCGCACCTTCCAGTCCAACATCTTCTCGATGTTCTTCATGGTGCAGGCGGCGATGCCGCATCTGAAGACGGGGGCCACCATCGTGAACTGCACGTCGGTGACGATGTACAAGGGTGCCTCCATCCTGCTCGACTATTCCTCCACCAAGGGCGCGATCACCGCGTTCACGCGCTCGCTGTCGGAGAACCTGATCGAGCAGGGCATCCGCGTGAACGCAGTCGCGCCGGGGCCGATCTGGACTCCGCTCAACCCGTCCGGCGGCCAGCCCAAAGACAAGATCCCGACCTTCGGCGAAGACACGCCGATCGGCCGCGCGGGCGAACCGAACGAGGTCGCCCCCTGCTTCCTGTTCCTGGCGTGCGAGGACTCGAGCTACATGAGTGGGCAGGTGCTGCACCCCAACGGGGGCACGATCGTCAACGGGTGAGACGTTGGGGCTTGTCGCAAGGCGGTGGCACGAACGCCTCGCGCGGGGTGCCGTCGATCGCGCTCAGCCGCTCGACCGGCAGCGTGAAGACGAAGCCGGAGTGTTCCAGCCGCATGTCATGGACTGCCCCGCGCAACCCGGCCATCGGATCGCCGCACACTTCTGCACCCAGGGCGGCGAAGCCGATCGCGAGGCCCTCGCCCATGCTGCCGGTCCAGCGACCCACCCGGACCTCGACCGGACCATCGTGGTGCTTGCCCGCTCGGGGCAGCACCTGCTCGACCCACTGCCGCGCGACGCCGGTGTCCCGTTTCTCCTGCGGCAGATTGTGGATCTGGTAGGCGGTCGGCCGCTCCACGAACCATCCCATGATCGCGCGAGCGACGGCCGTGTTGCCGCCGCTGGGCGTGTCGGTCAGGTCGATCCGGATCGGCTGACCGGGGCGGGCTTGCGTGATGACGGCGTCGAACGCCGCGATCGTGTCCGTAGCGGACAAGCTGTTGTTGAGGCGGATGACCAGCGCGTCGGTGTCGAGTGAGGTCGTCAGCACCCCCGAACCGGGAGTGGGTTCCGCCTGGTACAGATTGGGGAGGGCAACCGCTCCCGCCCGCTCGAATGTGAGTGTCTGCGGCCGATCGCGGCGGCCGGCGGCGAGAAGCTGCGTGGCGAAAATTGCCCGCTCGTCGGTCAGCGGGAGCCCCAGATCGGCCCAGAATGCCTGTGTGGCGTTGCGGAGCGGCACGCCCCCTATGGTGAGAAGGCGGTCGCCCGGGCGCACACCCGCGCGCTCGGCGGGAGAGGCGGCGCGCACGGCCGTCACCTCGCCCGCGCCGTTCCGCCACTCCAGAGAAAGGTCGGCGTAGCTGGGCACGGCAGCCCAGCTGTCGCGCAGGTTGCTGCCCGTGACCGCGTGGAAGTCGGCCAGTGCGAGGAGCGCGCGTTCGGCATCGCGGGTGAGCGACGGGCGGTCGTGAACCGCCGTCGCTTCGGCTCTCAGCGCGTCGCTGATCGGCACGCGGCCGTCGGCGAAACGGTCGAGATCGGCGTAGCTGGCGTTGATCAGCGGCTCGATGGAGAGCGCATCGGCCCGGTAGTCGGCGGCGGTGAGCTCTTGCGCCCAGGCCGGGGCCATCGTGCAGAGAGCCAGCACCGCGAGCACGCGGCACCATCGTCCGACCCTCACGATGGCTCTCATCCATGCCTTCTTTCGAGCGAGCGCAGTCGTGGGCGTTCGCGATGTCGCCCGGCCGACGGTGCGGCAGCGGCTCGACCAACGGCATCGACCCATCGCAAGGTCAATGCCTCATCGCGACCGGTCAGCGGTTGCCCCCCTCGTCGTGCACGCTGTCGGGATCCGTCAGCGTCGGGAGCAAGGTGACGCCGCCGCCGAGCCCCACGCGCAGCACGGGGACGCCATCGAAGCAGCCCACCACCCCCTGACGGGTGCCGCAGTCGGAGTGGTTCACCAGCAGCTCGCCTCGCGGCGCGCGGTCAGCGCTCCGGTGCGGCGTGGCACCCGGTAGCTCTTGCGGGAGCGTCGACCGCACACGACGATCTCGTCGCCCGCGCCGGGCGCGCAGTCCGACGCGACGAGCCGGGCGATATCCTCCGCCATCGGATCGCCCGTCACCGGCGTCTCAGCGTCCTCGAGCCGCGCAAGGTCAAAGCCCATCGGCCGGACCGCGCCCGCGCCACCCGCCGCCGCCTGCATCAGCAAGGCGGCGGCGAGCGGGGTCACCTCAGGGCTTGGTCAGGTGGTTGGAGACGTGCTTGTTCATCTCAAACATCGACACCTCCGCCTTGCCGCCGAAGACCTTCTTCAGGTTCTCGTCGGCCACGATCGTGCGGCGGTCGCCGTCCTTTTGCAGGTCGTGCTTCTTGATGTACTCCCACATCTTGCTCACGACCTGGCTGCGCGGCATCTCGCCCTTGCCGATGACCTTGGCGAGGTCATCGCTCGGCTTCATCGGCTGCTGGAGCGCGTTGGGCTTCTTGGGCGCGTCCGTCTTGGCGTCCGCTTTCTTCGTATCCGCCTTCTTCGTGTCGGCCATTCGAACTCTCCCTCTGATCTCTCGACGACCCCCCTTAGAGCCGCGAGCGAGGACGATAGCAACTTCTCCGCCCCATGCCAGCCCCTCTCAGGCCGCGCGGCGAACGGTCACGCAGCCGGCCGAATAGCCCGCCCCGAACGAACAGATCAGCCCGGTGGCCCCTGCGCCCAAGTCGTCGGAATGCTCGTGGAACGCGATGATCGACCCCGCCGACGAGGTGTTGGCAAAGCGGTCGAGCACCGTCGGGCTCTCGGCGTCCGACGCCTCGTGCCCAAGCACCTTGGCCGCGATCAGGCGGTTCATGCCGGCATTGGCCTGATGAAGCCACATCCGGTCGAGCCGGTCCGCCGCCAGCCCGAGCCGGTCGAGCTCGTCGGCGATCATCGCGGAGACCATCGGCACCACCTCCTTGAACACCTTGCGCCCCTCCTGCACGAACAGCTTGTCGGGCGCGCCCGCCGTCTCGGGCGCGGTGCGGTTTAGGAAGCCGAAGTTGTTGCGGATGTTGTTCGAGAACTCCGTCTTCAGCCGCGTGCCCAGGATCTCCCAGTGGGCGGCGGGCGCGATGTCCTCGTCCTCGACCAGCACGGCGGTGGCCACGTCGCCGAAGATGAAGTGGCTGTCCCGGTCGCGCCAGTTGAGATGCCCCGACGTGATCTCCGGGCTGACCACCAGCACGCTCTTGGCATGGCCCGCCCGGATGAAGTCGGCCGCCGTCTGGATGCCGAAGGTGGCCGACGAGCACGCGACGTTCATGTCGAAGGCGAAACCGCCCGCGCCCAAGGCCTGCTGGACCTCGATCGACACCGCCGGATAGGCGCGTTGCAGGTTGGAGCACGCGCACAGCACCGCGTCGACCTCCGACCCCGCTCGCCCGGCCCGTTCCAGCGCCTGACTGGCGGCGGCGACCGCGATTTCGGCGGAGATCGACAGCTCCTCGTTCGACCGCTCGGGCAGGCGGGGGGCCATGACGGCGGGGTCGATCACGCCGGCCTTGTCCATCACATGGCGCGATAGGATGCCCGACGCCTTCTCGATGAACTCGGTCGAGCTCAGCTCCAGCGGCTGCGCCGTTCCCGCCGCGATGGCGTCCGCGTGGGCCTCATTCTCGGCGGTGGCGTAGGCGTTGTAGCTCTCGACCAGCTCCGCGTTGGTGATGGTGTGCGGCGGCGTGTAGAGGCCGGTGGCGGAGAGGACTGGGGTGGGCATGGTGGCGGTGGGTGTCCGGCTGTGGAACGCGCGAGCCTACCCGCGCCGGCCCCGCCCGCCAAGCGGCGCGCCGGTCAGAGCCCGCCCAGGTCGCCCGGGCCGATCGGGCGCGACAGCAGTCGCGCCATCGCCACCCAGCGCGCGTCACCCGGCGGCCGCCCGCGCTCCACCGCGTCCCGCACCCGGTCGCGCCCCAGCCCGTAGTTGATGACGTAGGAACGATAGCGGTCGGCGAAGTCGAGCGACTTGGCCGCGCGTTCCGGGTTCAGCAGCTGATAGCGTTGGGTCAGCCGCATCGCCTCCGCCCGGTCGATCTCGCCATCGAGATAGCGTTGCGCGATCGTGAACCGCGCCTCGCCCAGGTCGCGGAGCGCCTTGTTCAGCGCGGCGTAGGCAGGCGCATCGGCCGGGTTCAGGCCGGCGAGCGGATAGAGCACGGCGGCCTCGAAGGCGGTCTGCTCGTCGCCGGGAAAGGCCAGTTCGATGCCGTAATTTGCCGAGCCCTCGGCGATGAACGATTGCGGGCTGTAAAGCGGATAGACGGTGAACTCGTCCCAGCCGCGCTGGCGCACCATCGCTTGCTCGAGGAGCGCGTTGTAGGCGTGGTGGCCGGGATAGCCCTCGTGGCAACCCAGATCGACGGCGCGGTCGATCAGCACCGGCAGGTCGGTGTTGACCTGGATCAGGCTGCGGTCGCCGCCCTGGTAGTAATTGTAGCCGCTCCACGGCTGGCCCGTGACGAACTCGAGCGTGAAGCGCTCGTCGGCGGGCAGCGCGATGTGGGCGAGCGTGCGCCGTCGGCACTCGGCGATGGCGGCGTGCATGACGGGCTCAAGCCGGTCGGCGGGGATGGCGAAGCGCGCCTTGTAGGCGTCGACCCGCTGCCACAGCGGGCCGGTGCCGGGGACGAGCGCCTCGATGCGGGCGACCGCCGGGTCGAAGTCGGTGAGCGGGCGCAACTCGGGCCGCACTCCGAACAGCCCCGCCGCCTCATCGGCGAACGCCAACCGTTCGCCGGCGATCATCGCCAGCCGGGTGGTGGCCGCCGTCAGCTGGCCGAGCAGGAAGGTTTGCCGCAGCCGCTCGTCGGGCGAGAGCCGCGCGGGATCGACCGCGCGCACCGTGTCGGCCAGCCGCTCCGCCTCCCGACGCAGCGCGGGCACGGAACGCGGGTGCGCCTTGGCGGCGGCCGCCCACTTCGCCGGCCCGTAATAGGCGTCGACATAGCCCTCCTCGTGCGTGCCGGCCTCCAGCGTCAGGCGCACATAGTCGCGCGCCGCGCCATCCAGAGGTCCGGCGGCGGCCGGCGTGGCGATCAGCAGCGCCAGCAGCGCGAGCAGACGGGCGATCGTCACGGCGCGTAATTCTCGATCAGGTCGCAGCGGTCGCAGCGGAAGCTGGCGATCGGCCGCTGCTTCGCCTTCGTGATCTTCAGCCCCCACCAGCGCTTGTCCGGCGGGCCGGGGTTCCACTGGGCGACGAAGGTGGCACCATAGCCCTGGTCGCTGACGAAGCCCTCGGTCATGCGGTTCTCGCAGCGCGGGCAGCGGGGTGGGGTCATTGAAAGGTCTCCGGAAGGCGGGTCGCACCGGCGCCGCACCAGCGGAGAACCGCCGCGCCGATGAGCACGAAGATCGTCAGAATGCCCGCCGTACCGGCGGTCGTGATCCCAATCAGCAACACCACAAGGGCCAGATTGACCAACGTGACCGTCTTCTCGCCCATGGCCGAGCTGGACCCGGTGACCAGGGCGAGCAGGGTGAATGGCACCGTCAGAGCAAGGATTCCGGTGAGCGCCGAAAGAAGCACCAGACGCGTGAACCAGCCCAGCGGAACCCGCCCAGTTATGCGATCCGTCACGCGAAGCCCCTCCCAACATCCTCGCCCGCCGAGCAGCGTATGAGCCGACTGTCGGCGACCGCCGCCTGGCGATGCACCACCGCGCGGCGGTAGTCCGCGTCGGTCACCATTTCCAGGAACGCGGCGGCGGTCGGGTAGCGGGCCACGAAGGCGGCGTCCCACGCCTCGTCCGCCGGGCCGATCAGGGTCAGCGCCGGCCGCCCCCGCCAGACGATCGACCCGCCCACATGCGCGAAGATCGGCCCGCTCTCCTTGCCATACCGGCGATAGGCGTCCGCCCCGCTCATGCCCCGGACCGCCAGCGGGTGGTCGGCGGGGTAGGCGGCCTGCGCGCGGTAGCGGATCAGGTTGATCATCGCGATCGGCCGGTCGCGGGGCAGCGCCTTGAAGGCGTCGAACGCCGCGCGCTCCGGATCGACGCTCACGCCGTGGCTCCCATCTGTCGGGCGTAATCCGACGCGGCCAGCGCCGCCATCCGGTCGAAGGCGGCGTCCGGGTCCGACCGGCGCAGTGCCGCCAGCCCGGACTCCTCCGGCCCTTTGGTCAGGATCAGCTCGCGCGTGCCGGCCTGAATCGCGTCGGCGATGCGCGTGGCGGCCACGCCCGCGTCGAGGCCGTTGTCGATCACCGGGTCGCTCACCCCGCGCCGCTCGCCATCCGGGCCGAGCGCGTTGCGGCTGACGTCGGTGGCGACCGAGCCGGGGCAGACCACCAGCACCTCGACGCCCTTGCCGGCCAGCTCGGCGCGGATGGCGTCGTGATAGCCCACCAGCCCGTGCTTGGCCGCGCAATAGGCGGAGCGCAGCGGGATGCCCGCCAGCCCGGCCACCGAGCTGATCGCCACGATCCGCCCGCCGCCGGCCTCCACCAGCCGCCCCAGATTGGCCTGGGTGAGCGCGATCGGCGCCTTCAGGTCGACGTCGATGATCCGGTCATAGACCTCCCACGCCGTGTCGAGCGCGAGGCTCCGTTGCGAGATGCCGGCGTTGTTGACCAGCCCGTCGACGCGGCCCCGCCAGCCCCAGGCGGCGGCGGTAACGGCGGGCAGTGCGGCCAGATCGGTCGCCTCGAACGGCAGGATCAGATTGGGGCCGCAGTCGGCCGCCACGGCAGCGAGCGCGTCCCGGTTGCGCCCCGACAGGATCAGCGCCGCGCCGCGATCGGCCAGCTCGCGCGCCAGGGCCGCGCCGATGCCGGACGACGCGCCCGTGATCCACCAGGTCTTGCCCTCGAACATACACCGCTCCCTTTGGTTTGGAGTGGAGCATGGGGCGGGGGCGGAGGCAAGGGCAGTGCCAGCTGGACCTCTCTCCTGCTCTCTAAATTGAGCCCACTGAAAGATGCTAAGTGCATGAACAACAAACGCTGCCGGGCGCTGGCCAACCTATCCCGCTTCAGCTTGAACCTGGCGGTGAGCTGCCGTTGCGGGCACGAAAGCGTGCTCGACGGCCGCCGCTCGGTTAGCCGTTTGTTTAGAGCGTTGGCCACGGGCATCAAACTCGTCCCTTGCCAACTCGCTGCCTGAAGTGTGGCCGCAAGGGGCCGCATATCGAGCCGACGGGTCCAAAAGTGACGAGTGTAGGATCAATGGGGGGGGGGGGGCGGTGCAAC
>JAABUN010003387.1_pt1 | contig 24825 bp, 28 predicted proteins | sample 5559311 | NCBI WGS metagenome assembly JAABUN01 (sample SAMN10711877, study PRJNA513370) | rock metagenome | isolation source: Antarctica rocks | place: Antarctica: Victoria Land, Siegfried Peak sud
ACCTCCATGCCACAGTATGCTTGACTGTCACCCATGTGCCCGGTCCAAACTGTTAACCATCTACCCGGTTCGTACCCGACACCGGCATAACAAGGCGCTGCACCCGACCGCCTACATCTTCGCTCCCTCGTTCCTCGGTCGCTGCGCTTCCGGCGGCGGGTGAGATTAGTCGTTGAACCGCGCGCGACCCAGTCGGGTCTGTTGGCGGGCAGGACAGCGGCGAGACAGTATCCTTTATCCAAAACCGACGCCCTGAAACGACGGGCGGGGGAGGCCGAACGGCCTTCCCTGCTTATCTTTGAAACGCAGCAACTCGCCTGGCGGCTATGATGTCCGGCTCAAAGGCGTTCCGGTTGCCCGGAACCCAAGCGGCCCGACTGCCCCTTTCGGGGTCTCCGCGTGTGGGCATAGTGATCATACCAAGCCAAACACTTCCAACGAAGACAGCAAACGCCATGTCAACCAAACACGTCATCGAGCCGGAGCGAGCGACGCTCCACGGCCACTTTTCGCGCGACCTGCCGCCCTGTTTGACAATTGAGAGCGGCGACACCGTCGTCTTCGCCACGCTGGACGCGGGCTGGAACCCCGACCCGCGACGGGCCACGCCGCCCGCCCAGGACGAGCCGGGCTTCCCCTCGCGGCACCGGGAAAAGGACGCCGGGCACGCGCTGTGCGGGCCGGTCGCCGTGCGCGGGGCCATGCCGGGCATGATCCTGGAAGTCACGATTGACCAACTTCAGGTCGGGGCGTGGGGCTTCACGCTCGCGGGCGGCTGGGAACACCCCGTCAACGACCGATTGGGACTGCGCGACAGCAAAACGCACCTGCTCTGGTCGCTCGATAGCGAGAAAAACGTCGGGCGGGACCAGCACGGCCACCATGTGACGCTGCACCCGTTCCTGGGCGTGATGGGCTGCGCGCCCGACGAACCAGGCATCCTGTCTACCGCCCCGCCGCGCGCCGTCGGCGGCAACATGGACTGCAAGGAACTCGTTCAGGGCAGCCGCCTTTACCTGCCCGTCGCCGTGCCGGGCGCGAATTTTTCGTGCGGCGACGGCCACGCGGCTCAGGGCGACGGCGAGGTTTCCGTGACCGCTATCGAGTGCCCGATGGTGCGCGCCGAACTCACCTTCCGCCTGATCGAACCGGAAAAGCCGCTCGCGCTTCCCCGCGCGAACACGCCGGCCGGCTGGGTCGCGCTCGGCTTCCACGAGGATTTGAACGAGGCCACCTACCTCGCGCTCGAAAACCTGCTCGACCTGATGACGACCCAACTCTTCCCCGGCATGGGCAAGGGGGACGCGCTCGCGCTCGCGGCCGTCGCAGCCGACCTGCGCGTCACCCAGATCGTCAACGGCGTGCGCGGCGTCCATGCGGTCCTGCCGCACGGCGCGATACGCTGAAGCCATGAAGATTTGGCCGCAGTACCTCGCGGGCGCGTGGACGAACGGCGACACGATGCGCGACGTTTGCAGTCCGTGGGACGGCCGCGTCGTAGGAACGGTCACGACCGGCGGCGCGGCCGAGATGGAGCGAGCGATTGCCGCCGCCCACGAATCGTTCGAGCGCACGCGTAAACTCGCCAGCCACGAGCGGCACGACATTTTGCGCGCGGTCCACGACGGCATCGCCGCGCGGCGGGACGAGTTCGCGCGCGGCATCGTGGACGAGGCGGGCAAGACCATCCGCGACGCCCGTGCCGAAGTCGAGCGCGCCCTGCTCGTGTTTTCCCTTGCCGCCGACGAGGCGCGCCGGATCGGCGGCGACGTTCTTCCCCTCGACCTGAACGCTGGCAGCGTCGGGCGCGTCGGGCTGACGCGTCGCTACCCGGCGGGCGTGGTCGGGGCGATCACGCCGTTCAACTTTCCGCTTAACCTGGTCGCCCACAAGGCCGCGCCCGCGCTCGCGGCCGGCTGCCCGGTCGTGCTCAAGCCGGCGGAAAAAACACCGCTGACCGCGCTCCGGCTCGCCGAAGTCATTGACGCGACCGACTGGCCGAAGGGCGCGTTCAGCGTCGTTATCGCCCGCGAACCGGCGTTGGGCGAACTGTTGGCGGCAGACGCGCGGGTGCGGGTGCTTTCCTTTACCGGGTCGGACCGCGTCGGCTGGCGGCTCAAATCTTTGGCGAACGCCAAGCGCGTCACGCTCGAATTGGGCGGCGACGCGGCCGTGATCGTCCATGAGGACGCCGACATTGCCTTTGCCACGACCCGCTGCGTGACCGGCGCGTTCGCCAACGCCGGCCAGGTTTGCATTTCGGTCCAGCGCGCGTATGTTCACCGCCGCGTTTTCGACGATTTTTGCGCCCGGTTGGTAAATGGCGCGCGCGCGTTGCGGTTCGGCGACCCAGCCGACCAGCAAACCGACGTTGGCCCGCTCATCACGACCCCTGCCGCCGACAAGGTCGCGGCGGCTATCGAGGCCGCTTTGTCAAACGGCGCGCGCGCTTTGTTGCGGGGCGAACACGCGCCCGGCACGAACCGGCTCGGCCCGACGATTCTCACGAACACGCGCCCCGACATGGCCGTCGCTTGCGAAGAAATTTTCGGGCCGGTCGTGCTCGTCGAGCCGTACGACAAGTTCGAGGACGCCCTCGCCTGCGTCAATGCGAGCCGCTTCGGGCTTCAGACCGGCGTGTTCACGCGCGACGTGGCCCGGATTTTTCACGCCTTCGACGTGCTCCAAGTCGGCGGCGTGATCGCAAACGACGTTCCCCAATGGCGCGTGGACAACATGCCCTACGGCGGCGAAAAGGCGTCCGGCTTCGGCCGTGAGGGCGTGCGTTACGCGGTCGAGGAGATGACCGAACTGCGCCTGCTCGCCCTCAACCTGTCGTGAGTTTGACGTGCGCGTGGGCTACAATAGCGCCATGAATTCCGATGCCGCCCGCCTGCCGACGCGCCGACGCCGCCCGTTCCTCGCCGCCCTTATTCTTTTGGCCTTCGTCACGACTCCGGCGGCGGGCGCGCCGCCGCGCGCCGCCGCGCCCGCCGCCGGCTACCAGGCGGCCGTAGCGCAGGCAGACGGCATCACGAACCATGTCGTGGACGTCCTGGTGGTTGAAACCGACCGTTTCTGGCACGACGGCGATTATTACCGCGTGGTCGCTCTGAACCGCGTGATCGTCGAGGCCGATCCACAACTCATGGACGCCTACCAGAACGCCGCTTATCTTTTGTGGAGCCTGGGCGACTCGCCGGGCGCGGACGCCTTTTTGCGGCTCGGCGTGGCGCGCAACCCGGCGCGCTACGACCTGTACACCGAGATGGGTCAGCACCTGTTCCGCACGCGCCGGTTCCGCGACGCCTTGCCCTACCTCAAAAAAGGCGCGGCTTACCAAAACGCACCCGCGCCGGCCCTTGCCTCGCTTGCCCACTGCTACGAGCGCGTTGGACGTTTGGACGAGGCAATCGCCGCCTGGCGGCAGATCGTCAAACGCTTTCCGGCGTTTCTATCCGGCCCGTCCAACCTGCGGCGAACCGAATCGCTTAAAAGCGGCGCGACGAACAACAACCGTCCCGGCTAAACCGAGATCGTGACGACGCCTGCCCTTCCCGACGCCCCGGCCGACAGCACATCACCCCGCCCCACCCCGGAACGCGGGCCGTGGCGCGTGCCCGCCACGATCTGGGCGTGGCTGCTGATCTTCGCCCTCATCACCCTCAGCGACCTGCGCGGCGAGCGCCGGGCAGGGGCGCGCTCGGTCGAACCGATCACGTCCCAAACGTTCGAGGCCTACGTCGAGGCCGAATCCAACACCCGCCAAGCGTTCGGACTCCGGGCCGCGTCGCAAAACGTGCCGCTCGCGGGCGCGGAAAACAAAGCCTTCGCGGACGCGATCGCCGCCTACCGCGCAGTTCTCCAAAGCGGCACGCCCGCGCCAAACACGGCTCGCCGCCTGCTGATCGTCGCCCATGCCGCCGGCCGTCCCTTCGATGCACAGATGGCAGACGAAACTCTGCCCCGCGCCCTGCGCGCGTCCGGCACGAAGAACCCAAAAGACGTTCAGGCCGAAACCGACCTTTGGCGCGCTTTGTATGGCGCCGTTCCCCCAAAGACGGCCAAAAACGCGCCGTCGCGTTTGCGGAAAATTGCCGCCGCCGCCCTGCCCGCGTACGCCGAACGCATCCGGCAAATGCGGCTGCGCTTTTTGGAGGATCGCGCGCTCGCCGACTTGTACGCGGCGGCCGGCGACACGCGGCAGGCCCGCGCGCTGAACGACCGTTTCCAGCAAAAAGCGCGCGGCTTTTTCCAACTGTCCATCGCGCTGGTCGTGGCCGGCCTTCTGGCCTTCGTCGTCGGGCTGGTGTTTCTGGGCATCTTCGCCTGGACGGCGCTTGGCGACAAGAAATGGCCGCGCGTCGGCCGCGTCGCCACGCAGCCGCAGCGCATGGCCTGGGGCGATCTGCTGGACGCCTTTGTTTTTTACCTCGCGTTCTACCGGGGCGTCGGCCTGCTGGTGGGCCTCGCGCTTCCCGTCTTCGTGCCGGACCGCGCCCGCCTCGACCTGGCCGCGCTAATCGGCCTGAACGCGGCCCTTCAATTTTCGACCGGCCTGGCTGCCGTCGCGTATCTTGTTTTCCGGGCGCGGCGAAGCGGGGCGACGCTCGCCGACGTGGGTTTTTCGCAGCGGGGCCGCCCGCTGCTCGCCAATGTCGCCTACGGCGTTGCCGGGTACGTTGCCGCGCTGCCGCTCGTGATCGGGCTGGGCAAAGTGTCCGAACTGATCTTCCGCCACTTTCCTGACGCGACGCCCAACCCCGCCCTCACTCTGCTCACGTCGGCGGACGGCTTCGGCGCACGTTTTCTGATCTTCGCCACGGTGGCAATTGGCGCTCCGTTCTTTGAGGAGATGTTTTTCCGGGGGGCGCTTTTTACCGGCCTGCGGACCCGGTTCGGCTGGGGGCTTTCGGCGGTCTTGTGCGCGCTCGCGTTCGCGCTCGTGCATCCGCCCGTCAACTGGCTGCCGATTTTTGGGCTGGGCTACGTTTTGTCCACGATGCGCGAAATGCGCCAAAGCCTGGTTCCGTGCTTTGTCGCCCACTTTTTGCAGAACTTCCTTGCTTTCGTGGCGCTGAACCTGCTGCTGCGCTGATCCAAAATGCTCGTGGACCTTTTCCTCGACGTGCGCGTGACGCCGCGCGCGTCCCGCGACGCGCTCATCGGCTGGAACGCCCCAACGCGCATGCTTGCCGTGCGCGTTTCGGCCGCGCCGGTCGCGGGCGCGGCGAACCGGGCCGTCAACGATTTGCTCGCCGCCACGCTCGCCCTGCGCCCCCGTCAGGTTGAACTTGTGGCAGGCGGCGCGTCTCGAACCAAGCGTTTCCGTCTGCTGGGCATCGGCGCGGGCGATTTGGAAGCCCGGCTCGCGGCCCTGCCCGCGTGCTAAAATGAAGGGCAGGAGCCTGACGAGAAGAGATGACCGACACTATTAACCCTGAAATTGTCCGCAACGTGCTCATCATCGGCAGCGGGCCGGCGGGCCTGACGGCCGCGATCTACGCCGCGCGCGCCGGTTTGTCGCCGCTGCTGCTCGAAGGCTTGCAGCCCGGCGGGCAACTCACCATCACGACCGACGTGGAAAACTTCCCCGGCTTCCGCGAACCTGTCATGGGGCCGGACCTGATGGACGCCATGCGCGATCAGGCCATACGCGTCGGTACCGACGTGATTTTGGACATGGCGACCGAAGTGGATTTGTCGCGCCGCCCGTTCACGGTCAAAACGAACACGGGCGCGCAGTACCAAGCAAAAACCATTATCATCGCCACGGGCGCGAGCGCGAAGTGGCTCGGTATCGCGTCCGAAACCGCGCTCTACAACAAAGGCGTGTCGGCCTGCGCGACCTGCGACGGCTTCTTTTTTCGGGGCAAAAACGTGGTCGTGATCGGCGGCGGCGACACCGCGCTTGAAGAGGCTACCTACCTCGCCAACCTGGCAAATTCCGTTACGCTCATTCACCGGCGCGACACGCTGCGCGCCTCGAAGGCCATGCAGACGCGCGCCTTCAAGAATCCCAAAATCAACTTCATCTGGAACTCGGTCATTAAGGAAATCCTGGACCCCGCCGAGGGCAAGGTCACGGGCGTGCGCCTGCACGACCTCAAAACCGATCAGGAACAGGTTCTGCCCACCGACGGGGTGTTCATCGCCATCGGCCATACACCAAACACCGACCTGTTCAAGGACCATCTCGACCTGGACGACGCGGGCTACATCTGCGTCACCCACGGCACGCACACGGGCGTTCCGGGAGTGTTCGCGGCCGGCGACGTTCACGACACCATTTACCGTCAGGCCGTGACGGCGGCGGGAACCGGCTGCATGGCCGCGATGGACGCCACGCGCTTCCTCGAAGCCGAAGAAGCGATGGCGCACTAAGCAATCAGGAGCGCAAGATCATGACGTTCACGATTGACCTGGAACCGGAAACGCTGAACCGGCTGCGCGCCGTCGCCGCCGCGCGCGGCGAGGACCCGAACCGCTACGCTGCCGCCGCCATCACGGAAAAGGTGGACCGCGAAGCCGAGCGCGCCCAAGGGTTACACGAAGGCCGGGAACTGCTGAGCGGCCCGGCCCGGCCGCTGGCCGAAAGTTTCGCCGCCCTTCGGAAAAAGCACGGCTTGCCGGACCTGTCGCACCTGTCACGCGAACAGTTGGCCGAAGAAGCCGAGGTGATCCTGGCCTCCCTGCCGCCAGAGAAAGTCGCCGAGGCCGAACGTTTGGGTCTAATCTGATGATGCCGGAGGGCGAGCGGCGCTACGCCGTTTTCGTCACGGATCGGGCCGAGGCCGACGCGCAAAACGCCGCGCTTCGCCTCGCGCGCCAGCTCGGACCGGACTACGTGGCCCGCTGGCAAAGCGACCTGGAAAAGGCGCTTGCCGAACTCGCGCACTTTCCCGGCCCGCGCTCGCACGCCAGAGATGAAGAAGCGAGTGCGTTGTACGGCTACGAAGTGCGCCGGCTGCTTTACTTCGGCCCCTCCACGCAACCGGGTCAAAACCGGACGCGCCGTGGTTCGGGCGCGGCGTATCGTGTGCTGTTCACCATTATGCCGCCCGCGCCCGGCGAGTCTGAAAGCCTGATCCGCGTTCTTCGCGTGCTACACGGCGCGCAATCCCTCCAAGAAGGCGGCAGCGAAGAGAACGGCGCGTCGTGATGGACGTTTCGCGCGTCGGCGGCAACGTTGTCGCGGTCGGCGTGGACCTGGTGGACGTTGGGCGAGTGCGGGCCGCGCTGGCCTGTCACCCCGAACGCTTCACGGCCCGCGTGCTGACCGAAGCCGAGCGCGCCTACTGTTTGTCGCGGCCCGACCCCGCCCCGCACGTCGCGGCCCGGTTCGCCGCAAAGGAAGCCGTCATCAAGTGCCTGGGCGGCGGGTGTTCGTTCGGCGACATCGCGGTCGTGCGCGCGCTGTCCGGCTTCCCCTCAATCACGCTGACCGGGCGCGCGCGCGCGCGGGCGAACGGCTGCCGCGTGCTGGTTTCGCTGTCGCATCTTCCCGACCTTGCCGCCGCCTTTGCCGTACTCGTCGCCCCCGACGAACCGGCGAGCGATTTGGCCCCGTGACTTGCTCCGCGAACCATCTGCTGCTCGCGGCAACGCGGCGGCTGGAGGCGGCCGGGATCGTTTCGGATGAGGCGCGCGTCGAGGGGCGCGTGCTGCTCGAAGCGGCGACGGGGCGCACGCGCACCGACCTTCGCCTGCGCCCTGAACAGCCCGTAACCACCGACGAGGCAGCCCGCTTTGACGCGCTCGTCGCCCGGCGCGAAGCGCGCGAGCCGCTCGCCTACGTCATCGGCAAGCGCGAATTTTATGGTTTGCCTTTTTTCGTCTCGCCCGCCGTGCTGATCCCGCGCCCCGAGACAGAGTTTTTGGTCGAGGCCGTTCTGAGGCACCTGAACGGCAAATTGGGCGCGCGCATCGCCGACGTGGGCACCGGGTCGGGCGCAATCGCCGTGGCCGTCGCCGCGAACGCGCCGGGCGACTACGCGCACGTTTGGGCGGCCGACGTTTCCCCGGACGCGCTCACGGTGGCCGAGGAAAACGCGCGGCGGCACGACGTTTCAGACCAGGTCACGTTCCTGCTCGGCGACGCGCTCGCGCCGCTGGCGCCGTTCGCGCCCTTCGACGTGATTGCATCGAACCCGCCCTACATCGCCCCAAACGACCTGAAGAAGTTGCAGCCCGAAGTCCGCGACTGGGAGCCGCGCATCGCGCTGGGCACGCACCCGGACCCGCTTCACTTTTACCGTCTGTTCGCGGCCCAGGCTCCCCGCCTGCTCGCGCCGGGCGGCCTGCTCGCCGTCGAGGTCGGGCAGGGACAAGCCGACGCCGTTACCGCATTGTGGCGCGGCGCGGCGGGCCTGAAAAACGTGTCCGTCACGAACGACTACGCCCAAATCGGCCGCGTGGTAACAGGCTGGAAAACCGGCTAAAGAAGGAAGCCTCCGATTGAAATCGGGGCTGTAAAGGTACGAAGTCCGCCTTCGCGGACTGGTTCAAACGGCGGCTTTCCCCGATCCCTGAGGGCGCGGAGGCGCTGCGCTGCGACCAGTCCGCGCAGGCGGACTTCGTACCTTTACAGCCCCGATTTCAATCGGAGGCTTCCTTCTTTAGCCGGTCTCTACCTTCGTTCTTGCTGATCCGGGATCAAGTGGCACTTTTTATATTTTTTGCCGCTGCCGCACCAGCAGGGATCGTTGCGGCCCGGTTTGGGCGCGACCCGCACCGGCATCGGGCGCGCTTCGGTCCGCAGCGGGGATAATGCCGCGCGACGGGCACGCTCTCGCTCCTCGCGCAACTGTGTCTCGCGCCGCTCCGCGTACCAGTCGAGCCATTCGCCCGGCACGTTTGCCGCGACGACCGGCGGGTCGGTTTCGCCGCCCCTCTGATAAAGGCCGTCTACGTCCTGGGCATCGGTGAGCAAAGGGTCAACGAGGCCGGCGGCGAGGGCGGCGTTTATCAGAGGGGGCGCTTCGGGGTCGGCCAGTTCCGCCAGGTCACAAACGAGAGAGCCGGTCATCTCGTCGGTTTTGTCGTCGGTCTTGTTGTCCCCGGCGGCCTCGTCGTTGGATGTGCCGGACGCCGGGTGTGCCGGAGCGCGGGCGACGTGCTCGGCGAGCAAGACGCGCAGGGTTTCCGCGACGGCCGCCCGGTGAACGGGATCGTCGCCCGCCAGACGAATGGCCGTGCTCGCAGTCAGCGCGCGCGGATACCATCCCAGCGATTCGTCGCGCACCACGTCCAGCAAAGGCGGGATCGCCTCCGGTCCCAGCGCCCACAGCGGGCTGGGCTGCTCGCAAAGCCACTCGGCCAGATCGTCTTCGCCCCGGCGCAGCAGGGCGGCGAGCGCCGGAATGGCGCGCTGGGTCGTCCCGATCAGCGCCAGCAAGGACGCGGCCAGGTAGATCGCGCCGTCCTCGTCCCCATTGGGGTACGCCTCGACGACCGCGAGCAGCGGCTCGAATGCCCGCTCGCCCTGCTCCAGAATAGCCCGAAGCAGGCCGGGGTCCGGCCACTCGTCTTCCGCCAGTCGCGCCACCAACTCGTGCGCGGTTTCGCTCGGCTCGTTCATCACTTCTTCCGTGCGGCTTGCTACTTGCCCCGCTCCTTCAGCAGGCCGTACTCGACGCCGTCCACGAGGGCTTGCCAAGAGGCTTCGATCATGTTGGTGGACACGCCGACCGTGCTCCAAACGGCCCCGTGGTCGGCCGTGGATTCGACGATGGTGCGCACTTTGGCGGCCGTGCCCTCGCCGGACGTGACGACGCGCACCTTGAAATCGGTCAGGCGGATGCCGGCAAGTTCGGGATAAAAACGCGACAGGCCGGAGCGCAGCGCGCCATCGAGCGCGTGAACCGGCCCGTCGCCCTCGGCAACCGTGAATACGTCCTCGCCGTTCACGCGCAGGCGCAGGGTGGCCTCGGTAATCGGTTCGGGGTCGCCGGCCCGCTTTTCGACCAGCACACGGAAGCCGACCAGATCGAAAAGTTTGCGGTAGCGGCCGGTCGCTTTTTTCAAAAGGAGTTCAAAACTGGCTTCCGCACCCTCGAACGAATAGCCGGCGTGCTCGCGCGCCTCGATTTCTTTCAAGACCGCTTTGGCCTCCGGCGAGCGTTTTTCCAGGTCGTAGCCCATTTGCGCGGCCTTGTGCGCGATGGTCGCGCCGCCCGACATTTCCGAGACCGGGAGGCGGCGCACGTTGCCGACCAGAGCGGGTTCGAGGTGCTCGTAGGCGCGCGCGGACGCTTTGGCGATGGCGTCTACGTGCAGCCCGGCCTTGTGCGTAAAGGCGTTGCGGCCCACGTAGGCCGCGCGCGGATTGGGCGTCATGTTCGCCACCTCGTCCACGAACTGCGACAGGTCGGTCAGTTCCGCCATCGCCGCGTCCGTCAGGCAGTCGTAGCCCATTTTGAGGCGCAGGTTGGCGACGATGGGCAAAATGTTCGCGTTACCCGTCCGCTCGCCGAAGCCGTTCACGGTTCCCTGAACGTGGCGCGCGCCGGCCCGCACGGCCGCGAGCGCGTTGGCGGTCCCGCAGTCGGTGTCGTCGTGCGGGTGCATGCCGATGGTCACGCCGGGAAAGCGCGCGACGACAACAGCGACGATTTCAGCGATCTCGTGGGGCAGCGTGCCGCCGTTGGTGTCGCAGGGCACGAGCACGTCCGCGCCCGCCTCAGCCGCCGCTTCAAGCGCGCGCAAACTGTACTCGGGGTTCGCCTTGTAGCCGTCGAAAAAGTGCTCGGCGTCCAAGACGACTTCCTTGCCGTGCTGCTTCAGAAAGCGGACGGAGTCGGCGATCATCGCCAGGTTTTCGTCGAGCGGTACGCGCAGAACGTCTTTGACGTGGAACTCGGAAGACTTGGCGACGAGCGTCACGACCGGCGTTTGGGCATCAAGGAGATGGCGCAGAAAAACGTCGTCTTCGGGCCGCGTGTTCGCCCGACGCGTCGAGCCGAACGCGGCCAGGCGGGCGTGCCCCAGCGGGATCGTGCGCATCCGCTGGAAAAACTCGGCGTCCTTGGGGACCGCGCCCGGCCAGCCGCCCTCGACGTAGTCCATGCCGATTTTATCCAGGCGGCGGGCGATTTTTATCTTGTCCTCGACGGAAAACGAGATTCCCTCGCCCTGCCCGCCGTCGCGCAGCGTGGTGTCGTAAGCGTAGATTTTGGTCATGGCATTTTTCGGCCCGGCATTTTGCCCGGCGACTAAAGTCGCGGGCAACAAAAGCACGAAGTCTCCTGCGGAGACTGGGAAGGGCGGTTCGGATACCGAGGTCGGCAGCCTCCGGCAGGAGGCTTTGTGTTTTCGTAGCCCGCGACTTTAGTCGCCAGGCGCGCGTGACTCCCGGTACAGGTATATCGTGAAGTCGTGCGGCAGGTAATCGTGCCGCAGCGTCACCCAGGGCGACAGCGCAGCGCGGCAAAAACGGAACGTTTCGAGCGGGTCGGCCGCGAACAAGCCGGCCGCCGCCGTCATTTCCCTGGTCGTTTTGTCGGCGAGCGTGCTGAGGACGTTGAAGGCCACGCCGCGCCGGGCGGTTTCCCACAGCCGCGTCAGCGTCGCCTCGAAGCGGGCCTGATCGTTCACCATATAACTGAACAGGCCGGAAGCCAGAACGTAGTCGGACGCGGGCAGCGGCGTGTCGGGTGCGGAAGCGTCACCTTGCACAAAGGCAAGGTTCGGAAAGCGGGCGCGGGCACGCTCGATCATGCGCGGCGTGAAGTCCAGGCCCGTGTAGCGAACGCTTTGCGCGATGCCGCGCTCTTCGAGGTAGGCGTACAAGTCGGCCAAGCCGCAGCCCGCGTCAAGAACGGACGCGCCGCGCAGGTCGGCGACATCGGCGAGCGCGGCGAAGCGTTTGCGTTGCGACGCCCGGCTCGACCAGCCCTGCGCGTGATGACCCTCGCGGAAGTTGTCCACCTTGCGCGCGTACATCGCCCGCACCCAATCATCGTCGTAGGCGCCGCCGCCGCGCGGGGTCACAGCGCCTCGTCGCCCTCTTCGCCCGTGCGAATGCGAATGGCGCGCTCGACTGGGTAGACGAAAATCTTGCCGTCGCCGATCTCACCCGTTTTGGCCGCCTCCTCGATGATGGCGAGGGCTTCGTCCGCGAGTTCGTCGGACACGACCACCTCAACGCGCACCTTGGGGAGCAAATTCACCGTGTACGTGTTGCCCCGGTACTTTTCCGTGCGCCCCTGCTGCCGCCCGAACCCGCGCACGTCCGTCACTGTCATGCCGGTCACGCCGATGTCGCCCAGCGCCGCCTTCACCTCGTCCAGTTTGATGGGCCGGATTACCGCTTCGATTTTTTTCATGGCAACCGTCTGGCTTTCCGACATTCAGTCGTCGTACTCATATTCGCTTTTGACGATCCAGTCCTCACCATCGCGCGCCGCGCTGATGATGGCTCGCTTGAACGTTCCCTTGCGCTCCAACCAGCCCAACTCCAGTTTGCGCGTGGCGGCCATGACTTCCATGCCGGGCGTGATAAACGCGCCGTTTTGAAGGGTGAAGTCCTTGCCGGCCCGCTGCGGCGTGATGGCTGAGTGGGACAGGCCGGTACCCAGCCCCTTTTCGGTAGGCTCCAACACCAGGACGGCACTGTCCCAGTGTTCCGGCATCTGGCGGATCATGGCGATGCCGATTTCCTGAACCGTCGAGACTTCCCACTGTTTGTCCACCGCGCTTTGTTTTTGCTTGCCGAAGATGCGCTGTAAAAGGCTCACGGCTTAACTCCTGTTTGGGCCGGTGCTCCACACACGAAAACCTGCCCAGCAGCCGACTGCGCACGGCATTTCACGTCGGCGATGCCAGGGTTGTTTTCCAGAATGAGGTCGGTGATCACGCACAGGTAATCCATGCGCTCCTCGCGCGTAAGTGACTGGAACCAGCGCGCCTTTGCCCGGTCGCTTTCCTGCTCCCAATCATGCGACGGCTTTGCGATTCTGTCCATCTACGTTCCTGATTCCAGCGCGGCCTTCACCTCGTCCAGTTTGATGGGCCAGATTACGACGGCCTCAATCCTTTTCAACGCTCGGCTCCTTGCTGAGAACTCGCTCGAGGCGAATACTTAGAACAATCATGCCCCAGGTGATGAGCGTCAACAGGACGGTTCCGCCCAAGGCGGGCATGAGCCATGCGCCTGGTGGATGCAAACCTAGCCTTGCTCGATGGCGCATCGCACCCGAGAGTTCGACTAGCGATACAGCAACTGTTAATGCACCAATGATTGCGAACAAACCAGTGACGGCCCCGACACCGACCGGTATAGCCGGGACTGCTTGAACATACCACGACCTTTTCGGCTCTGTGGATGGTCGCATGGGCTCGCCTTCCAGCACAGGCAGCGGAGGCGCGTTCGTCGTCTTTTCCACGGCCGGCGGTACCATATTTTTCAGTCGTGGCCCATGTCGAGCGACAAGGCGTCGGACACGGCGTCGCCCATCGCGGCCGTGCCGACAGTCGGTTCGCCGGGCGCGGCGATGTCGGGTGTGCGCAGGCCGTCGGCGAGCACGCGGGCGACGGCCTCCTCGATGCAGACGGCGGCATCCTCCTGGCCGAGCGAGTAGCGCAGCAGCAGGGCACACGAAAGAATGGTGGCGAGCGGGTTGGCGATGCCCTGCCCGGCAATGTCGGGGGCGGAGCCGTGGCAGGGTTCGTAGAGGCCGAAAACGCGGCCCGGCTCGCCCGCGCCCAGACTGGCTGAGGGGAGCATTCCCAGGCTGCCGGTCAGCATGGCGGCCTCGTCGCTCAAAATGTCGCCGAACAGGTTTTCGGTGACTATCACGTCGAACTGCTTCGGGTTGCGCACCAGTTGCATGGCGCAGTTGTCCACCAGCATGTCGGTGAGTTCCACGTCGGGGTACTGCGCGGCGACCTCGTGAACCGTCGTGCGCCACAAAACGGAGGTGAGCAGCACGTTCTGCTTGTCCACCGAGCAGAGCCGTTTTTGCCGTTTTTGCGCGGCCTGGAACGCGACGTGCGCGATGCGCTCGATCTCCGGCTTCGTGTAAACGCAGGTGTCCACCGCGCGCGTGCCGTCGTTCGACTTGGGCTGGCCGAAGTACAAACCGCCGGTCAGCTCGCGCACCACGAGAATGTCGAGGCCGCCCGCGACCAATTCCGGCTTCAGCGACGACGCGGACGCGAGAGAGGGCGACAAGATGGCCGGGCGCAGGTTGGCGAACAGGCCCAGGTGCTTGCGTAATGGCAACAGCGCGCCGCGTTCGGGGCGCAGATTCGGGTCGGGAATGGCGTCGTACTTCGGCCCGCCGACCGCGCCCAGCAGAACCGCGTTACTGGCTTTGCACAGTTCGAGCGTTTCGGGCGGCAGCGGGTGCCCGGTCACGTCGTAGGCCGCGCCGCCGACGAGCGCCTCCTCCACGTCGAGCGTAATTTCAAAACGCTCGGCGACACAATCCAAAACCTTCACAGCCTCGGCGATGATCTCCGGCCCGATGCCGTCGCCAGCCAGAACAGCGATTTTCGACACAGGTTACTCCTCGTTCGTCGTTTCGCCCGGTATCGGGTCCGGTTCCGGGAAGGTCACGCGGGCGTAGATGTCGGACAGGAGCACTTCGCAGCCGACCGAAGGCAGGCGCAAAACTGCGTCTGGCCGGTCCAGTCGCTCGTAGCGCCACACGCTGCTGTTTTCGTCCTGTCGCCGGTAATGTTCGACGGATACCTTGTCCTGCGCAACGAGCACGTAGTCCCGAAGCGTGGGCCGCTGCTGGTAGGCCGCGAACTTTTCGCCCCGGTCGTAGGCTTCCGTGGACGGAGACAAAATTTCAAAAAGGACCGTCGGGTTGGTGATTACGTCCCCCTTCTCATCCAGAAACTGCGGCTCGCCGCACACGATGGTCACGTCGGGATACGAGTAGCGCATCCGCGTGGCCCGAATCTTCGCATCCGAACCCATCGGCTCGCAGGGCTTGCCTTTCAACTGGCTCACCAACTCCCCCATCAAGTTCGCGTCAATACGAATGTGCGCGAGCGACGCGTCGGCCATGGCGATGATCTCGCCGTCCCGGGCGATGATCTCGCCGTCTCGGTACTCGCTCTTGAACTCGGCCAAACGCTCCCGCCGCAGATACTCCTCCGGCGTCACGCGCTCCGGGGCTGGGACGGGAACGGGCCTCGCGGAAACGGCGGCACTGGATTTAATAGTTTCGACGGCGACGGCGGACATGGCAACTTCTCCGAAAGTTAGACGGCGATGCGCTCGTTGACGGCCTGCTCCTGGCGACCAGGCGACTTAGCAAGCAGTTTGTTCAGCGCGTTCAGGTATGCCTTGGTTGCGGCGACGATGATGTCGGTGTGGGCCGCGTGCCCGCTGTAAATCGCCTCGTCCGCGCGGATGCGGATCGTGACCTCGGCCTGCGCGTCCGTGCCTTCCGTGACCGACTGAAGGGCGATCTCGATCAGTTCATTCGGGACGCGCACGATGCGGTTGATGGCCCGGTACACGGCGTCAACCGGTCCGTTGCCGGTGTCGGCGTCCATCAGGATCGCGCGGTTCTCGTGGCGAAGTTTTATCGTCGCGGTCGGCAGGGCCTGGTCGCCACACGTCACCTGAAGTTGGACGAGTTCGTAGGTCTGGTGGACCTGCCGGGTCTCGTCGGTTGCGAGCGCCTCCAAATCCTCGTCGTAGACCATTTTCTTTCGGTCGGCGACGCTCAGGAAACGCTGATAGACCTTCTCGAACTGCTCCTCGGACGGAAACGTGTGGCCCAGTTCGTTCAGCCGGTGGCGCACGCCGGCCCGCCCGGAGCGCGGCGACAAAACGATCTTGCTGTCGTTGATGCCCACGTCGCGCGGGTCCATGATCTCGTAGGTCGTTCGTTCCTTGAGCACGCCGTCCTGGTGAATGCCCGACGAGTGCGCAAACGCGTTCGCGCCCACGATCGCCTTGTTCGGCTGGACCAGGATGCCGGTCAGATTGGAAACCAGGCGCGACGTTTTGTAGATTTCCGTCGTGACAATGCCGGTCTCGACGTTGAAGTAGTCGCTGCGCGTTTTGAGCGCCATGACGACCTCCTCTAAACTCGTGTTGCCCGCCCGCTCCCCGATGCCGTTGATCGTGCATTCGACCTGCCGCGCGCCGTTCTTGACGGCCGCGAGCGCGTTCGCGGTCGCCATCCCCAGGTCGTTGTGGCAGTGCGCGCTGATGATTGCCTTTTCGATGTTGGGCACGTTCTCCAGAATGCCGCGGATCAGCGCGCCGTACTCTTCCGGGTAGGTGTAGCCGGTCGTGTCGGGCACGTTGATGACGGTCGCGCCCGCGTCAATCATGGCCTCGATGACTTGGTACAGGTACGCGGGGTCCGCGCGGCCGGCATCCTCGGTGAAGTACTCGATGTCGTGGCAGCCGAGCGATTTGGCGTAAGCGACCGCGCCCGCGCCCGTTTCAAGCGCCTTTTCGGGCGTCATCCGCAGTTTATGTTTGAGATGGCTTTCGCTGACGCCCAGGCCGGTGTGGATGCGGGGCCGCTTCGCGCCCTTGAGCGCGTCCCAGGCCACGTCAATGTCCTTGCGGACCGCGCGCGTCAGGCCGCAAACGGTCGCGTTTTTCACCGTTTCGGCGATGCGGCGCACGGCCTCGAAGTCGCCGGGCGACGAAATCGGGAAGCCGGCCTCGATCACGTCTACGCCGAGGCGTTCGAGTTGGCGGGCGATCTCGATTTTTTCGTCCACGTTCAGGCTCGCGCCCGGCGACTGCTCGCCATCCCGCAGGGTCGTGTCGAAGATAAAAATACGGTTCGTGTCACTCATAGGTTCGGGGGGTGCCGGGCTGCGGCGTGGAGCGAAGAAGGGGCGCGGAACGTTGCTGCTGGCGCTGAATGTCTTTTTGTTCCAGCCGCCAGTAAAACCAGAACCAGAACGCGGCGCAGACGGCGATGGCGAGGAGGCCGAGCGAGCAGCCCAGACAGGTTTGTTCGGGCGTCATCGCGGACATCGGGACCCGCCCCGTCCGCGTGATGCGGACCGGTGGAAGGCGGCCCGCCCCGTTCGGCGGTGCGCCGTTGCCATTTCCGGCCGCCCGCGCGAACCGGTTGCCCCCGTCCTCCTCACCGCCGCCCGGCGTCATAACTCGATCTTTCTGCCTCCGCTGGTGGTGCCGACAATCTGCTGCTGTTTTTCGGTCTCCTCGACGTTCGCCATGCCCTGCGGGCGCTGGACCCAACTCATCAGGCCGCGCAGTTGCTTGCCGACCGTCTCGATCAGGTGGTTCTCGTCGCGGCGGGCGAGCGCGTTGAAGCCGGGCCGGTTCGCCTTGTTTTCCAGAATCCATTCCTTGGCGAACGTGCCGGACTGAATTTCGTCGAGGATTTTGCGCATCTCAGCCTTCGTTTCCGGGCCGACGATACGCGGTCCGCGCGTCATGTCGCCGTACTGCGCGGTGTCGGAGATGGAGTAGCGCATCCCGCCGATGCCCGCCTCGTACATCAGGTCCACGATCAACTTGAGTTCGTGCAGGCACTCGAAGTAGGCGATTTCGGGCTGGTAGCCGGCCTCGACCAGGGTTTCAAATCCGGCCTTGACGAGCGCGGTCGCGCCGCCGCACAGTACGGCCTGCTCGCCGAAAAGATCGGTCTCGGTTTCTTCCTGGAACGTGGTTTCGAGCACGCCCGCGCGCGCCCCGCCCACGCCGTTCGCCCATGCGAGCGCGATCTGCTTGGCCTGCCCGGTGTAGTCCTGCTGGACGGCGATCAGGCACGGCACGCCCTTGCCCTCGGTAAACACGCGCCGCACCAGATGACCCGGCCCCTTCGGCGCGACCATGAACACGTCTACGTCGGGCGGCGGCACAACCTGGCCGAAGTGGATGTTGAACCCGTGGCCGAACGCGATTGCGTTGCCGGCCGTCAGGTTGTCGGCGATTTCACTTTTGTACAGGTCGCCCTGGAACTCGTCGTTGACCAGGATCATCACCACGTCGGCGCGCTTGGTGGCCTCGGCGACGCTCAGGACTTCAAAATTGTCGGCGCGGGCGCGCTCGGTTGACTTGCCGGGGCGCAGGCCGATCACGACGGTCATGCCGGAATCACGCAGGTTGAGCGCGTGCGCATGGCCCTGCGAGCCGTAACCGATCACAGCAAGCGTCTTGCCCCTGAGCACGTCGAGCGGGGCGTCGGATTCATAGAAAACTTTGGCAGCCATTTACGTTTGGTTTGCTCCTCGAAGGGTCCCTTTGCGGGGTTTGTTGTTGGTCATAGAATTGGGTCAGTCGGGCAGAATAGGCACGAGCAGGACTTTCAGGCGTTCGTCGCGCTCCAGCGCCTCCTCGGTTTTTTTCCAGGCGGGCGTTGTAATCGCACATGAGAACATCGCTGTGGCTGGGACGCACGACGATATAGTGCCAGTTGCCGCTGCGGCGCACGCCTTCGTGCCGGACCATGCCGATGCGGTAGTCGGCGGGCTGGTGCGGCTCCAAATAACGCTCCACCAGCGTCATCAAATCTTCGTCGGAAATGGAGGCGGCGGCTCCGTTCGTCGCGGGCGCGCTGCTGGGCGTCGTTTGGGTTGCGTCCGTCATGGTTGTACTTCCAGGCCGGTTCGCCATTCGCGCCTGCGGACGCTCCTCCGTTGGTTTGTAGCCGGCCAGGACCGCCAGTTCAAAGTGTTTCCAGTAACAGTCTACGTCGGTGAAGCCGGCTTCGCGCAGCCAGCCGAGTTGGGTCTCGACGGGGGCGAGGCGGTTGGCGGTCTTGTCGGGGCGGGCGCGCAGTTCGGCCAGCACGTCATCGAGCGTCAGGCCCGCCTCGCTTTGTTCCTCGCGCCGGAAGCGCAGCAGGTTTTCGGCGTAGGCGGTCTCGACGAACTGCTCGCCCAGCGGCGTCGCGCTTGCGACGTGCTCGACGTTGACGAACACGCCGCCGGGCGCGAGCAGGCCAAAAATCTCCGCGTACAGTTCACGCTTGCGCGCGTCCTCGCTGTGGTGAATGGCGAAGCCGGAAACGATCACGTCGAAGGCGCGGGCGGCGGTAGGCAGTTTATTCCTCCATATTGCCTCGTTGAAGTCGGCCAGAACGAAGGATACGTTCTCGCGCCCAGCCAGACGCTCCCCTACCCGCTCCAGCATGGCCGCCGAACCGTCGAGCGCGACTGCCATTTCCGGGTTCGGGAACGCGGCCAATAATGTTTCGAGCAGAACGCCGTCGCCGCAACCCAGGTCGAGGACGGCGAGGCCGCCGCGTTTACCGGCGACGGCGGGCGCGGCGCTGACCAGACGCAACAACGTTTCTAACTGCACGTCGCCGCCGAGCAGACCGCCGCGCCGCCGGTCCGAAAAGCGGCGCGCGACTTCGGGGTTTTGCCAGATTTTCCAGTCTGTCGGAGCGGTCATCGTCATGATCGCCATCATTTTCATCAAGGCATAGCGGGAATGATCCGCACGGCTCACGTTCTCGGCGTTCCCAACGTCAAGCACTTCTCCGTGGGCAAGCCGCTGTTCGTGCTTGCGCCGAAAGTGTTCTTTGGCAGCGTCGAGCGCTAAGTGGTGCAGCCAGGTAGAGGAAGGTTGCGCCTGATTGCGTTCGCCCCACCCTCGCCAGGCGCGGACGAAGGTTTCGACGGTCAGGTCTTCGGCAACGTCCTCGTCGCGGACCATCCGAAGAAGAACGTCGTGAATTTTGCTTTCGTACCGGCGATGCAACGCCTCAAACGAGAGGGCCGCGTCGTCGCCGTTATCGGTCGGGTCGTCGGGTTCGCTCATCGTGTTTCGGCTTTCAACCAGCGTCCTCGTTACCGGCAGCGCGCCTGCGCGTTCGTCGGAGCGGTCATCGTCATTGTTCTTCGTGGGCGGCTACGGGTTACGCGGCGGCTCCGCTGCCTCGTCAAACGTTTGCGCGGTGCCTGGACCTCGACTTGGTTTCGGCCCGCCTGCCATCGCGCCGATAAACGGCGGGCCTTCCTCGTCATCGTTGCCGCCCGTGTCCGTCGCCACCGGGGCGCGGCGGGCGACGAGCCGAGACCAGAAAAGGCCGGCGAGCGCACCCACGGTAACGAACAGGCCCAGGTTGACGACTAGGTTGACGATGCGGTCGAGGCCGAGATGGTCGGTAACGGCGTTGTAGACGAGCCACATCAGGCCCACGAGGATGGGCGGGCCGCCGACCATCAGGCCGGTTAGCAGCGGGTCGCCGTCGCGCCGCCGGGCGAGGAAGGCGGCGACCGGCACGGCGAGCAGGCCCAGGACGACCAGAACGGCGACGGCCGCATTCGCCTGCGCGAGCGTGATGAGTTCGGGGACGACCCGGCCGCCGCCGTCCATGTTCGGCTCAGACCGTGCGCGGGCCGCGCATCATGGCGATGCGGCCGGTGCGGACGAGTTCGCGCACGCCGAAGCCTTCCATCTGCTTCTCAAAGGCGTCAATCTTGTCGCCGCTGCCGGTCACTTCGATGACGAAAGTTCTTTCGCTCACGTCAATGACGCGGCCCCGGAAGATTTCGATGAGCTGCATGAGTTCCGCGCGCTGGCCCGGCTCGGCGTTCACCTTGACGAGCGCGAGTTCGCGTTCCAGCATGGGCGTGTCGAGGTAATCGAAAACCTTGAGCGTGTCAATAAGTTTGTGGAGTTGTTTGGTGATCTGCTCCAAAACGTCGGTGTCGCCCGCGACCACGATGGTCATACGCGAGATTTCGGGGTTTTCCGTAATCGAGACGGCGAGGCTTTCGATGTTGTAGCCCCGGCGCGCGAAAAGGCCGGAAACGCGGGCGAGCACGCCCGGCTTGTTGTCCACCAGAACCGTGATGGTGTGCTGTTCCTGCACGCGCAATCCTCCCCCACTCGTGGTCAAAGTCGTCGTTGGCATGGTGTCCTCAAAAAAACGTTCGTTGTGTCTTCTTTGCCGCTCGCCCCTTCAAAGACGACGGCGAGTTCCTTTTCGCGCGGGTGGGCGCGAAGCAGGCGGCGCAGTTCTTCGTCACCCGCGCCTTGCGCGCAGGCGCGAGCAATGTCGAAGTCGAGGCGGGCGTCGTTCTCGTCAATAGTTTGCGCCGCTTCGCCCAGCCGGTCGCGCCCGACGTGCCGCTCCAAAAGGGCGGGCAGGTCGCGCAAAAACGCCTGCCGGTGCGCGTTCCACTGGCCGGGCGGCGCGAGCGTTGCCGTCACCTGCTGTCGAATATTTTCCGGCAGCGCGGGCAGCAGACGCTTGGGCGACACGAGAACAACGGCTTCGTCGTCCTTCGGCTGCGCGGCCCAACGTCGCTCGAAGGCGCAAAGGCAATGTCCAACATCATCCGAACCACCCTTCGTCGCGCGCTGCGGCGCGTCGCAAACGTCAATGCGCCAGCCGCCGAGCGCGCGGAAAAAGGCGAGAAACCAGCCCGCGTCGTGCGGCCCCACGGCGGGCAGCAAGGCGGCAAAGGCACGGCGAGTGTATTGAAAAAATAACGAGTCGCCGGTGTAGAAGAAGCGGTCGGGCGGCGGGGCCTCGCCGACGATGATGAGCCGGGCAACGTCGGGCCGGTACAGCGCGGACACGAGGGCGCGCTGTGGCGCCCACGGGTCCGCAGCGCCCTCAGTCACCTGATCCTCGTTTGCGCCTCCCCGCCGCCGCGTAAATACCGGCCCCGACGAGCGCGGCCAGGCCGACGCCGGCCGCGACTTTGGGCAGCGGGTCGGGAGCGGGCGGCGGGACAAAAACGAGGCCGTTCTCGTTCGCAACGACCGGTTCGGGAACGTAGCGGCCGTGCAGCGGCGCGCTGAAATCTTCGGCGAAGGTTTGCAGCGCGCCCGCCACCTCCGGCCCGCTCATCGGGATGCCGTGGCCGCACGCGACCGTGTACGGCCGCAGGCTCGCCAGAAGTTCGATGGAGCGGCGGGCGGCCAGCCAGTCCGGGGTGAGCGGCGAGGGTGCGCGCGCGAGTTCGGGCTTCTTGGTCAGGAAATCAAACCAGGAATCCAGGTTGGTGGTCAAAAAGCCGTCGCCCGCGATCAGGCAGCGGTCCGCCTCCCGGAAAAACGAGACGTGGCCTGCCGAGTGGCCGGGCGTGTGATGCCACGTCCAGCCCGGCAGGCCGGGCACGCTGTTATCGTCAGGGAGCGGGCGCACGAAATCGCTCAAATCGTTGGGCGCCGTGTGCGGGAAGAAGCGGCTGGCGAACGCGATGGCCCCGCCGACCGTCGGGTCCGGCGGCGCGTAGGCTGATTTGCCGGTCACATACGGCAATTCGAGCGGGTGAACGTAGACCGGCACGTCCCAGTACGCGGCGAGGGCAAGCGCGGAGCCGGAATGGTCGAAGTGACCGTGCGTGAGCACGATGGCTTCGGGCCGCGCGTTTTTACCAAAGCGGTTTTCGCACGCGGCCTTGATCCACTCGAAGCGATTCGGGATGCCCGTGTCCACGAGCGCCCACGCGCCCGGCTCCCCGACCAGATAGGCGTTGACGATGGCGACGGGCAAATAGCCGACCTGCGGCGCGATGTGCTTGGCGTTCGGCATAACTTACGCCCCGGCCCGTGTGTCTTGCGCGGCAAACGGCGCCATCTCGTCCACGCCGGCCGTCGCCACGGTCTGCGCGGTCACGGCCTCGGATGTTTCCGGCAGCCGCGCCTGCACGGACGGTTCCTGACCGTTTTTAGGCCGGCTGATAACCATGTCGTGGATGGTCTGGCCGGACGGGATCATCGGGTACACGTTCGTTTCTTTAGCGACCCGGAAGTCCATCACGACCGGCCGATCCGTGACTGCCATCGCCTGCGTCAGCGTCGCTTCCACGTCCTCGATGCGCTCGCAGCGTAGCCCGACGCAGTCGTAGGCCTCGGCGAGTTTGACGAAGTCGGGCGCGGCTTCGAGGCTGACCTGCGAATAGCGGTTCTCGTGGAACATCTCCTGCCACTGCCGCACCATGCCCAGAAACTGGTTGTTCAAAATGGCGAGTTTGATCGGCAGGCCGTAAACGCGCGCGACCATCATTTCCTGGATACACATCTGGATCGAGCCGTCGCCCGAAATGCACCACACGGGCCGGTCGTTGCCGACCGCGAACTGCGCGCCGATGGCGGCCGGCAGGCCGAAGCCCATCGTGCCCAGGCCGCCGGACGTGATGAAGTGGCGCGGGCTGCGAACGCCCAGGTGCTGCGCGGCCCACATTTGGTGCTGGCCCACGTCGGTCGTGACCACCGTGTCGCGCGGGGCGAGCCGAGCGATCTCGCGGATCACGAACTCGGAGTGCAACTGGCCGTCGGCCGGCACTTCGAGCGGATGGTCTTCCTTCCACTTGCCCGTTCGCGCGAGCCAGTCGCCCAGATCGGCGCGCGGTTCGACGTACTTGAGCAGTTCGATCAAAACGGCCTTGCAGTCGCCCACGATGGGCACCTCGACACGGCGGACCTTGTTCATCTCGCTGGGGTCCACGTCTATGTGGATCACGCGGGCGTCGGGCGCGAACGCGCTCACCTTGCCGGTCACGCGGTCGTCGAAACGCGCGCCGACGGCGATGAGAAGGTCGGCATGATGAACGGCGTAGTTCGCGTAGGCCGTGCCGTGCATGCCGAGCATTCCCAGGCTCAGGTCATGGTCTTCGGGGAAAGTGCCCAATCCGTGCAGAGTCGTCGTGACCGGCATCCCGGTGCGAGTCGCGAGTTCCATCACCTCTTCGTGCGCGCCGGCCGCCTTCGCGCCGCCGCCGACGTACAGAACCGGCTGCTTTGCCTCGGCGATCAGTTCGGCCGCGCGCTTGATCTGGACGGGGTGCCCCTTGAAGGTTGACTTAAAAGAAGGCATGTCCACCACTTGCGCCGCGTCCGGGTCGTATGTGAACTTCGCCTCGGCAACGTCGCGCGGGATGTCCACGAGAACCGGACCCGGCCGCCCCGACCGCGCAATGTGGAACGCCTCATGCACGATGCGCGGCAGATCATTCACGTCCTTGACCAGCCAGTTGTGCTTCGTGACCGGCATGGTGATGCCAGTGATGTCGGCCTCCTGAAAAGCGTCCTTGCCGATAACCGTGGTGCGCACCTGGCCCGTGATAGCGACGACCGGGATCGAGTCCATCATCGCGTCGGTCAGCGCCGTGACCAGGTTGGTCGCGCCCGGCCCCGACGTGGCGAGGCAAACGCCTACCTTGCCGGTCGCGTGGGCGTAGCCCTCGGCCATGTGGCCCGCACCCTGCTCGTGCCGCACGAGAATGTGCTGCAAAAAGTCGCAGTGGTATAGCGCGTCGTAGATCGGGATGACCGCCCCGCCAGGGTAGCCGAAAATGATGTCTACGCCCTCGCGCCGCAGACATTCGAGCAGGGCCGTCGCGCCCGTGGACTGAATCGTTGCCATCGTCGTGTTAAACCTCGTTCTCGTTCGTTACAGTCGAATCGCGCCGGCCTAAAAACACAAAAACCCCTCGTCCTCGAACGGTTCGCGGGCGCGCGAACATCGGGACGAGAGGCTAAAAGTCTCCCGCGGTACCACCCGAATTGTTTCTCGCCGCACGATGACTCGTGCGAAGAAAAAACCACTCAGAGCGCGATATCGGGCGCGAACCGGAATACCCTACTGGGAACCCGCGTTCCGTTCAGGCTTCTGCTCGGAGGGGAGTTTCGCCGCGCCGCGCTCCTGCCTCGCACCGACCGGCAGGTCTCTGAAAACGCGATCACGCCTACTGGCCTCGTCAGCGCGTGGGCATATTTGATTGCGCGCTTATGCTACCACGCGGCGCGCGCCACCGTCAACCCCGGCGGACCAGGGGAGTACCTAAAGTTGAGCGGGTATGATTAGGGCATGGACGCTCTTCCCCGGTGCCCGCACTGCGGCAGTGACAAACGACAGACCAAGGCGGGTCGTACCGTCAGCGGCAGCGCGCGCTTTCACT
>JAABUN010003388.1_pt1 | contig 24823 bp, 24 predicted proteins | sample 5559311 | NCBI WGS metagenome assembly JAABUN01 (sample SAMN10711877, study PRJNA513370) | rock metagenome | isolation source: Antarctica rocks | place: Antarctica: Victoria Land, Siegfried Peak sud
GTCAACCAGAGTGCAGTCGGGACCAAGAAGAACCAGTCTATCATCAACCTGCATCTCGCCACAGGGAATATCGGCAAGCCGGGAGCGGGCCCGTTCAGCCTCACCGGACAGCCGAACGCGATGGGTGGTCGGGAAGTCGGCGGGCTCGCGCACCTGTTACCCGGATACCGGCTCGTGCAGAACGAGCGTCACCGGAGCGAGGTCGAGGAGGCCTGGCGCGTGAAGCCTGGTTCGATCTCCGAAAAACCGGGCCTTCCGGCTACGGAGATGTTCCGGGCTCTGGAGAAAGGCGACACGAAGTTTCTGTGGGTCTCGGCAACCAATCCCGCCGCTTCGATGCCGGACCTCGCCCGCACTCGCCGAGCCTTAGAGAACGCCCGATTCGTCGTCGTGCAGGACGCATATCCCACGGAGACGACGGCCTACGCAGACCTCGTGCTGCCGGCAGCTCAGTGGGGCGAGAAAGCTGGCGTGATGACGAATTCCGAGCGTCGGGTGAGCTTTGTCGAAAAGCTCGTCGAGCCGCCGGGCGAAGCTCGGGCGGACTGGGAGATCTTCAGCGGCGTAGCCCGCGCTCTGGGTTACGGAAAACGTTTTGCCTGGGAGTCGGCGGCGGAAGTCTACGCCGAGTATGTCGAGTTGACCCGAGGCACGGTCCCGGACGTGACCGGGCTCTCGCACGAGCGGTTGCGGCGGCGGCCCGCTCAGTGGCCAGTTCCAGACAGCCTCTACGACAGCGAGGTTCCGTTCGGGAGGTTCGAGCGGATCATGGAACGCGACGCCGAACATCCCGGCACGCCCCGACTCTACACTGACAAACGCTTCAACACCCCGGATAAACGAGCGCGATTCGAGGCAACCCCGCACGAAGAGTTACACGAGCCGCCAGACAATGAATATCCGCTCACGCTCTCCAACGGTCGCGTCAAAAACCAGTGGCACACGATGACCCGCACCGGACGCTCGCCCAAGCTGATGAAAGGACTCGAAGATGGTCCGTTCGTGGAGGTGCATCCAGAGGCCGCCGGAGAAGCCGGTCTGAAGAACGGGGAGGCCGCCCGCATCTCGTCGGCGCGAGGATCGTTCACGGCGCGAGTTGTTGTTAGCGAGACCATCGAGCCTGGAACAGTGTTCGCGCCATTTCACTGGGGGGATCTCTGGACCGACGGCGGGAGCCTCAACGAGACAACCCACTACGCGGTCGATCCCGTCAGCAAGCAACCCGAGCTAAAAGGCGCGGCGGTTCGTCTGGAGCCGATTGACCTCAAGGAAAAGGCCGACAAGCAAGACTTCGCGACAGCAGACAAATAATCCACAAAGAGAGGCTAACAGTTGAGTGAGAGATTGAGGATCACGGTCGTAGGCAATGGTAACGCCGGTGCCGCGTTGGTGGACAGCCTACTCGCCAAAGACGCGGCGGGTGTCGAGATCACGCTCTACGGCGGCGAGAGAGTCGGCACCTACGATCGGGTTCGCCTCTCGGAATACATGGCCGGAAGCGTGGATCTCAAAGACCTCGGGATGCGCTCGGACGACTGGTACGAAGAACAGAACGTAGACTTCCGCCGGGGCATACTCCTCGAAGAGATAGATACGACAGAACAGAGAGTCCGCGGAACCGATGACGAATGGGTGGAATACGACCGCCTCATCCTGGCTACCGGCTCGTCGTCCTCGGTCCCCCCCATCGAAGGTCGAGACAAGACCGGCGTGTTCGTGTTCCGCACGGTACGGGACGTGGAGGAGATGCTTGAATCCGGGCCGGAGAAGGCCGTCGTCATCGGAGGAGGCCTGCTTGGGCTTGAGGCGGCTTATGGGCTGCTGACGCACGACGCGGAGGTGACGGTGCTGCATAGGTCTGGGCATCTGATGAATCAACAGTTAGACCCACCCGCAGGGCGAATGCTGCAGCACGAGATCGAGAAAATGGGCATCGACGTGCGCGTGGAGGCGAATACCGACGAGATACTCGGCAACGGTCACGTCCAGGGCGTAAGGCTAAAGACTGACGAATTCCTTACGGCGGATATGGTCGTGATCTGCACCGGCATCGTCCCGAACACGAAGCCCGCCGGACAAGGAAATATCCGCTGCAACTTGGGCATCGTGGTGGACGAGCACATGCGGACCAGCGTCGAGAACGTGTACGCCGTCGGAGAGTGCACCGAGTTCAACGGTCAGTTGATCGGGCTGGTCGCCCCCGCCCTCGAACAAGTCCGCGTCGTGGTGGATGAGATCCTCGGCGACGGCGAATCGGTCTACGAGGGCTCCGGCGCGGCGACTAAACTAAAAGTAGCCGGAGTGGACCTGAACTCCGCAGGCGACGCTTACGGCGACGACGAAGGCTGCGAATCCATCGTAAGCTCGAACCCGCTGAAGGGCGTGTACAAGAAAGCCGTGGTCCGAGATGGCAGGATCATCGGCACAGTATTGCTCGGCGACGTGAGCACCGGCCCTCAACTCACCGACGCGGTCAAACGCGGCGCGGATGCCGACGAAATCGCCGATTGGATCATTGGAACCAGCGGCGATGTAGCCCCGTTGGAATTGGCCGACGACGCGCAAGTCTGCGACTGCAACGGCGTGAATAAAGGTCAGATCGTGGCGACGATCCAGGATCTCGGTCTGACGAAAGTCTCCGAAGTAGTCGCGGAGACGAAAGCGGGCAACTCTTGCGGAAGCTGCAAGCCGCTGGTCGGCCAGATCCTGCAGGAGTCCGCCGAGAGCGTCGAGGAGGACAAAAGCTATCTGTGCAAGTGCATGGAGCTAACCCACGGCGACTTGAAAGAAGTAGTGGCCGAACGCGGCTTGCGGAGCGTGAGTGAGGTCGGCGAAGCGTGCGGCGCCGGGAAAGTCTGCCCGGACTGCAAGGTTGGATTGACGTACATCGTGAGCGAGGTCAACGCGAATCGACACAAGGAAGAGCGTCACGGGCGTCACATAAACGACCGGGTCCATGCGAACATCCAGAACGATGGAACGTTCTCGATTGTGCCGCGAAGCTATGGCGGTGTTACCAGTCCGGATCAACTCAGAAAAGTCGCCGATGTCGCGGAGAAGTACAACGCTCGCATGATCAAGATAACCGGCTCCCAACGCCTGGACATCCTCGGCGTTAAAAAAGAAGACCTCCCCAAAGCCTGGGAGGACCTCGACATGCCATCGGGTTTCGCATACACGAAAGCCTTCCGACAAGTGAAGAGCTGCGTCGGGACAGACTTCTGCCGCTACGGAGTAGGAGATTCAACAAAACTTGCGATAGAGATGGAGAAGACTTTCGAGAATTTGTACACGCCTGCGAAGGTAAAGATGGGCGCGTCGGGATGTCCGCGAAATTGCGCGGAGTCGAGCGTCAAGGATATCGGGGTCATAGCCATCGAGGGTGGGTGGCAGATCTACGTCGGAGGGGCCGCAGGTATGGAGGTCCGTAAGGGTGACGTCATCGCCACGGTCGAGACTGAGGAAGAAGCAAAGAACCTCATGATGGCGTTCATGCAGTACTACCGCGAGAACGGCAACTACAAGGAGCGTACTTACGACTTCGTGCCGCGCATCGGGCTGGACAACATCCGGGCCGTGGTGATGGACGAGTCGTCCGGCGAACCCGAACGTTTGCGCGAACGCCTCATCGAAGCCCAGGCCGCGACGAGCGACCCGTGGCTGGAGCGGCGCGAGAACGCCACCAACAACCAATTCGTCGGCACGATAGGCCGCAAGTGAGCCGCTGGATCGAGGTCTGCGCCGAGGGCGACGTGCCGCGCCTGGAGGGTCGCCGCGTCGCGTTCGAAGGTTTCCACGTGGGAATCTTCAACACCGAAGACGGCTTCTACGCAATCGGGGATGTCTGCCCACACAAGGGTGGGCCGCTCTCCGACGGCGACATAGCGGCGACCACGGTCTCTTGTCCATTGCATGCCCGTAAGATCGAGCTGTCCACTGGAGAAGTTACTAACGATGATCTCTCAAGAGTCCTTACGTTTCCGGTGAAGATCGAAGACGGCAAAGTGCTCGTCGACGCGGCTTTGCTCGACGAACAGCCCGCTCCGCAAGGCGATTCGGAAGACGAGGAAGAAGTAGCGTGAGCGACGAGTTTCGGGAGATCCTGAAGCAGCGTGCCCGTGGTCCAACGCATCTGGGTGAGCTCGAGCCCGCGCTGTGCGAGCGGGCGATGGAGCTAATACTTTCGGGTGAAGCCACTCCGGCCCAGATCGGGGGTTTCCTGCTCGTCGGGCGGGCCGTGGGCGACACCGCAGCCGAGGCAGCAGCCTACACCCGCCCAATGCGGTCGCTAGCCCGAAAGATGGAAGCTCCTGCCAGACCTCCGACCGTTACCGTAACGGGCGGCTTCGATGGGAAGCTCCGCACCTCCAACGTCGGTGCTGCGGCCTCGCTTGTAGCAGCGGCGGCTGGCGGTCGGACGTTGCTTCTCGGCTGCGAAGGGACCCCACCGAAGGCCGGACATACTTCCTTCGATACCCTACGAGCACTCGGAATCTCCGCGCCTCAATCGCTTGAGGAAGCCGAAACATCGCTTGCGAATCAAGGATTCGCGGCGACGAGCTTGGAAAGTTATCTACCGGAGCTTCACGCACTTCTACCGTTGCGGTGGGAGATAGCTCGCCGAACGGTATTTAGCGTCGCTGAGAAGCTCGTCTCTCCCCTTCCAGAGACCCGGTTCATGGTCGGGGTGACACATCGGCCTTTCCTACGGACCATCGCGGAGACCTTGAGATACCTCGCCGTCGAACACGCGCTCGTATACCAGGCGATAGAAGGTTCGGACGAAGCCCCTCTTGACGGCTCGTCGTCGCTGTTCCGGGTACGGGAGGATCATATCGAGGAGTTTACGGTCGCTCCAGAGTCTCTGGGACTGCCCAGAGCTACGCGTGCGAGCATCCCCTGGCACGGGCCGGACGCTGAGTGCGAAGGTCTTAGAGCGATTTTCGAGAACTCCGAGAGCGAAGAGGCACGAGCCCTTGTCCTATACAACGCCGCCCTAAGATTGTGGATAGGCGACGAGAGTATGGAATCGAAGCTCGAAGATCATGTGGTCCGCGCCCGCGAAGTTCTAGATTCTGGCGCGACTCTGCAAACGTTCGAAGAGCGTCTTCCGGCGGCTGCCTCAGGCTAGTAGATCTCGCCGAAAAGCGAGGTTATTTGCCCAGTACTCGGCGAGCGACTTGTTTGGTGACGACGCTGCGGACTTTCTTGTTCTTGAGTGCTTTGACGACCGTTTTGCGAGCGGTCGGGCTTTTCAGCAGCTTTAGGGCGATAGCTTTCTTCATGGAAGTTCCTCCTGATTCGTGTTCGGCTACGCGGCTTCGTGAGATTTTTCGATCTCGCGGCGGAGCTTCTTCTTGAGCAATTCGAGGAGTGCCTTCTCGCCTTCCGTAAGGTCGCCCTGTTCGGCGGCGATTACCTCTTCGATATGCTCTCCGTTGTAGGCTACCACGTAACCCTCGCCGTAATGATCCAGAACCCTCGGACTGATATACGAGGATCGGGCTATGTCGCGGGTGTTACCGAGTCGCTCGGCGACTGCATCGACGGCCCGCAGCACATTCTTTCCGGTATCCTTGCCTTCGGTGACGGGACCGTATTCGGCTAGTTTGAGGGCGGCGATCAGGGTTCCGGGCCAAGTGCGAAAGTCTTTTGGTGTGAACTCCGCTCCCATGATCTCTTTTATGTATTCGTTCAGGTCGCGACTCTTGACATCCCGCACGTCGCCATTGTCGTCAACGTACTTGAAGATCTCATACCCTGGCAACGCGGCACACTCCTCGACAACCTCGCGGAGCCGCCGATCCGTGACCACCTTGCGCTGGGCCTGCCCCCACTTCCCCTGGTACTCGAAGGTCATGGTGTCACTATCCACAGTAAGATGCTTCCGCCGCAGGGTGGCTATACCGTAGGTCTTGTTCTGTCGGGCGTAACGCTCGTCGCTCACCCGAAAGTACGCCGCGTTCATCAAACGGGTCATCGTCGCGAGGACTCTCTCCCGGTCGAGCTTCTTGTGCCGCATGTGATCGCTGGTGGTCTTCCGCATCAATGGCAGCGCGTCGGCGAAGCGCAGGACACGCTCGTACTTTTCCCGCTCTTTTCGCTCCCGATACTTCGCGCTGTAGAGATACTGCAAGCGTCCGGCGGAGTCGTAGCCGACGGCCTGGACCTTCGCGGACGGCCCCCGAGCTATGCGGGCGTCGCGCCAGGCGGGCGGTATCTTCAGCGCGTCGATGCGTTCTAGAACCCGCCCTTCGCGCACAGTTTCACCGGAGTCCGGATAACGATAGGAGAAACCGCGCTCCTTGGGCCCGATGCGTAGAATCCCTGATGTGAATAGTACGTGCGTGCTCACTGTAGGATTATCCGGCGAGATTTAGATCAGCGCCGCGAAGACAAACACAATCTGTATTTTGGGATCTCAGGTGGTACGGTCGATCTCAGTGTGGAAGCGGCTTCCTAGGCGACCACCAGCGATGCCACCGAGTACGGCTACGATGATGGCTCCAACGACTATCGCCAGACCGATCAGCCCGGCATCCAGAAGGCCCACGATCACGGGTGTGACGTTCTCGGCCAGAAAATCCCGCACCGTCTGAAACAGCGCACCGGGCAGAATACCGAAGACAGCTAACACCAGAGCGCCGACTACGGTCCCCCACACCACGGTCATCGCGCCATTGCGACCACCGTCGAATCGGGACAAGCGTCCGGCGACGTAACCACCGAAGAGGTAAGAGAAAAAGACCAGGATTCCAAGAATGACGAGCGTCGTGATACCGGCGACTCCCTCGACCCCGACTATGTCCAACGAGAAACCGAGCGGCACGAGCACTAGGCTGGCTATCCCGGCGAAGATGGCTCCGGCCACCGCGACAAAGATAAAGCCCAGGAAACTCGCCAGCCAGTCAACGCCGCCGTAGATGTCCCGTAGGCGCTCCTCGCGCTCCTCAGCAGCCTCGAAGTACCCGCGAGCATAAGCGTTCTCCTGAGTATCGCCAGAATTAACACCCTGTCTAGTCCCCTGAGACGCAGCCGCCGGTGCTGGAGATATGCGAGTCTCGGCATCGTCACTGCTGTCCGCGTTCGCGGGTTTCGCACGCCGAAGGTTCCTGCGGGAGCCGCGTTCTCCACCGCCCTCCTCGGGAGAATCCGAGGCATCCGTGCGCCCGGCAGGCTGTTGGGATGGCATGCGGCGCGTCGACTCGTCGTTATTTGTCGGAGTCTCTACGCGGGTTTCCTCATCATCGCCCGCCAGTGGACCTGTTCTGCGACGATCCCCGGATGTGTCTTCCGGCCTCTCTGTCATCTCTCCCCCTTGTATTTCACCGGCTCGGAGACCGGCAATAGTTTTTCTTCGGTAGTCACCATGTGGATTCTACCGCGACTCGCTCTTCTCTATCCACCTTCGATGATGTAAGCTGATCTCTAGCAGCACCACAACCTCTGACATCACCCTCTCATTGTACATCGGGCCAACAATCACATGAATTGCGAGCGCCTGACTTGTACACCGGGCCGTATAAAGGTTTGAGGAGTGTCACTATGATGGCTCGTGTTGTTGAGTTCTCCGCTTTTGTAGCGGACAGTTTCTTCTAGAGAGAAGGAGGCAGCGTTGGCTGACATGAGCCGCGACGATGTACTAAAGCAGGTGAAGGATCAGAACGTGCAGTTCATCCGGATGTGGTTTACGGACATCCTGGGGACGCTCAAGAGTTTCGCCATTACGGCGGAGGAGCTAGAGGACGCGCTCGACGGTGGAGCCGGTTTCGACGGGTCTTCGATCACGGGCTACCAGGACATCGAAGAGTCTGACATGATCGCCATGCCCGACACCTCGACGTTCAAGGTGATTCCGTGGAGCCCGCAGGATGCTCCGACGGCGAGCATGATCTGCGACGTTCAAACTACCGACGGCGACCCTTACGTCGGCGACCCTCGGCACATCCTGCGCCGCGCCCTCGAACGGGCTAACGAGATGGGCTTCGACACGTTCAACGTTGGCCCGGAGCTTGAGTTCTTCTACTTCAAGGATTCCGCCGGGACCGAGCCACTGGACTACGGAGGCTACTTCGACCTGACAACCCTGGACGCGGCGACCGCCCTTCGGCGCGAGACTGTTCAGTCGTTGCAGCAGTTGGGCATCCGGGTCGAGTACTCGCATCACGAGGTAGGCATCTCGCAGCATGAGATCGACCTGAGGTTCGACGAGGCGATGACGATGGCCGACAAGGTGATGACCTACAAAACGGTCGTCAAGGAGATCGCCACGCGCCACGGTGTCTACGCGACGTTTATGCCGAAGCCGCTGATGAACCAGAATGGCTCGGGTATGCACACACACCAGAGCCTGTTCTCCGGCGACAAGAACGCTTTCTTCGACGCGGACAACGAGTATTATCTCTCCGCAGAAGCACAGGCGTTTATCTCGGGTCAGCTCCGTCACGCGCGGGAACTTTCGATCATCTTCGCCCAGAACGTGAACTCGTACAAGAGGCTCGTTCCCGGCTACGAGGCTCCGGTCTACATCGCCTGGAGCCGCCGCAACCGCTCCGCGCTCGTCCGGGTTCCGGGTTTCCATCCGGGCCAGGAGAAAGCCACGCGCATGGAGCTTCGTTGCCCGGACCCATCTGCCAACATCTACCTGTGCATGGCCGCTCTCCTGCACGCGGGCCTCGAAGGCATTGAGAAGGGTTACGAGCTTCCCGAGCCGATGGAGCGCAACCTCTATAATCTCACCCCCGATGAGCGCGAGAAGATGGGCATTGAGAGCCTCCCAGCGGACCTCGGCGAAGCCATCAAGGAAGCCGAGAACTCCGAGCTGCTCCACAAGGCGCTCGGCGAGCACACCTACACTCGTCTGCTTCAGCTAAAGCGCGAAGAGTTCGAGGAGTACCGGATGCAGGTCACACCCTACGAGATCGAGAAGTTCCTTCCGATCCTCTAGTCTGCGACTCGCACAGCTGTTACCCGGAGCGTGGCTACAAGCCGCGCTCCTTTTTCATGTCCGCAGACTCCGTAGAACAGTAGCCGTACGCGGCGCGAGCGTTGGGTCCGACACGAGGTCCTGCGCTAAACGCTCCAGATCCTCGGGCTCGTCTACGTCGTACCAGGGAGCCGTCTCAAAGACAGTGAGGCCGGAATCTTTGGTTCTTTCAAGCGTCTGCCGCTGGACTTTTTCGGTGGACCAGTCGATGTTCCCGAACACGGCTCCGTGAGGCTTCTGTAGACCGATCAAGACATAACCACCATCTTCGCTGGGTATTAACGAAACATCGTGGCTTCGCAGCGCGAGAAGAGCATCTACTATGTAGCTTGGCGGCAGTGTCGGCGCGTCGGTCCCGAGGATTATCACGGGCGAGAGCGCTTCATCGAAGAGATGATGGGCTGCGCTGAACATTCTCGCTCCGAAATCTCCTTCGACTTGCGCGATGATCTCCACGCTCTCGGGGATTAGCGGAGCTATCAGATCGAGACCGTCTGCGGGAGTTCCGGCCACGGTGACGGGAGCTATCTCTTTAGCTTTGTTTACGGCATCGGGGATCAGGGCTTCTTGCAACCGCGCTGCCGACTCGGGCGGTAGACGCAGGCGAGTTTTGGTTGTGCCAGGTATGGGAGCTTTCGCCAGGACGACGATTCGAGCGTTCAACGCTTGTGCGCCCGGTAGAGCTTCGCCAATCGCCAGGGACTAACGCCAAGCGCGAAGAGAAGCTGCATAACGCCCCAGAGGAGGAGCGTGCGGATAGCGCGGCCTTTGAAACGTCGGGTGGAACTCTCCATCGGGCCTGGGAGGTAGGCGGTGTGTCCCGCTCGCTCTATGCGTTTTACGAAGATAATGTCCTCCATGATCGGGACGTGCGGAAATCCACCACACGCATCATAAACGTCTCGCCGGACGAAGATGCCGGAATCCCCGTAGTATCTTCCCATTCGCCGGTACAGTGGCGCGAGTGACTCCAACCAAAGTCCGAGAAACCCGCCCTCCGGATACTTCAATCGAAAATTCCCCCCGACAAAGCCAGTATCGAGCGCCGAGTAGATCTGGGTCGCAAGGTCCCTCAGCGGCACCACATCAGCGTGCAGGAACAACAAAACATCGCCTGTAGCTGCACTAGCTCCGGCTCGCAACTGCATCCCCCGCCCCGGTTCCGAAAGGACCAAAGTCGCGGTTCCACAGAGATCGCGAGTCCCATCCGTCGAACCACCATCTGCTACCACGACCTCGAATATCCCAGGCGAATCGGCAAGTCGTTCGAGTAGCCCACAGAGATTCGCTGCTTCGTTCAGCGTCGGGATGATGACGGACAGCTTCATGCGGTAAGTATCTCAAGTCCAACTCCATGAAACTGTATCTCCACCCGCCAAGAGCATCCTACGGTTCGGAATACGACCGAGATCTCTAGCTTTCTAGGATAAGTGGGGAGATTAATCATTAGACTGTGGCACGAATTGGCATTGTGCTCTGTATATAATTCGAGACGTTCTGTCGGCGCAGTGTATCGTTTGCGCGAAAATCGGCTTGGGCCATCTTAGATAGGAGATTGTTAGTGGTTGGGATCCAGACTCAATCGTCGGCGCTAGATCAGGTAGAGACTCCGCTACTCGCGGTGGGTGTCTACCAAGACGAAGCTCCCGCGCAGGAATTGTCCAGCGTCACCGAAGAAGCGACATCGGGCGGTGACTTCAAGGGAAAGTCCGGCACCTCAGTGGTGATGTACACCGGAGGCAGGATACCCGCCAAGCGTTTGATGCTGGTTGGTCTCGGTGAGCGCGGCTCGTTGACTCCGGAGAAGCTGCGCCGGGTCGCGGCCACAGTATCTCGTAAGGCGCGATCGCTGGGGGTCGAGTCCGCTGCGGTGTCGCTTCCCCTCGTCGATGCTGGCAACATGATAGACAGTTCCCAAACCGTCTCGGAGGGTGCGATTCTTGGCTTGTACCGCTTTGATCGATACCGGACCAACGGTCGAGAGACTGAAGACCTAGAGACGTTCACCATCATCTTCGAAGATTCCGAAGATGCCGAGGATGTCGAAGGCGGGGTTCATCTTGGTGAGCGAACGGCCAGAGCAGCTTTGCTGGCGCGGGATCTCGCAAACGAGCCATCGAATATCGCAACCCCTGAATACCTGGCGAACAAAGCCCGCGACATAGCCACCGAGCACGGTATGGACATTACGGTTCTAGATCGAGCGGGCATCGAAGCGGAGGGACTCACGGGACTCGCGACCGTTGGCCAGAGCGCCAGCAACGAGCCGCGGTTCATCGTGATGGAGTATTGGCGCGCCCGCGACGATTCCGCGCCTCCCACAGTCCTCATCGGCAAGGCAGTCACTTTCGACTCGGGGGGTATCTCCATCAAGCCAACGGGCGGCATGGAGGACATGAAATTCGATATGTGCGGCGGTGCGTCGGTACTCGGCGCGATGCAAGCTCTAGGGGAGCTAGACCTTCCTATCAACGTTATTGCGCTGATTCCAGCCACCGAGAACCTGCCCGCCGGAGATGCTTTCAAGCCCGGCGATATATTAACCATGCACTCCGGCAAGACAGTCGAGATCCTAACCACCGATGCGGAGGGACGTTTGATCCTCGCTGACGCACTTTCCTACGCTAAACGCTATGAACCCGCCGCCGTCATAGACTGCGCGACTCTGACAGGAGCGTGCATCATCGCGCTCGGAGACCACGCATCCGGCTTGATGGGTAATGACGAAGATCTCATAGCCAAAGTCCAGAAAGCAGGCGAGGCCGTGGGCGAGCGGGCGTGGCCGCTGCCGCTCTTTCAGGAGTACACCGACCAGATCAAGGGCGACTACGCGGATATAAAGAACTCCGGCGGACGCGGCGGTGGCGCCCTTACAGCGGGCGCGTTTCTCAAGGAATTCGCTGATTTCCCGTGGGCGCACCTGGATATAGCGGGAACTTCTTTTGGCAAGAAAGGCAACCCATACACGACCAAAGGCGCGACCGGCGTACCGGCCCGAACCCTGGTCCAATTTCTCAGGGAGGTTAATACATGATTCTCGACAGCCTCACCGTCGGCCCGTTTCAAGAGAATTGCTACATCGTCGGCGATGAAAGCACTGGCGAAGGAGCCCTGATCGACCCCGGCGACGAAGCCACGCGCATCGCTCTGGCGGTCGAACAAACGCAACTGGATATCGGGAAGATAATCATTACTCATGCCCACATCGACCACGTTGGGGCGGTCGCGGATCTGGTGACTGAGTACGCCTGCCCAGTCCTTCTACACCCCGAAGCCGAGCCGATGCTCAAGCAGATGCCCACGCAAGCCATGATGATGGGCATGAAGTTCGGCAAAGTCCCCACGGTGGACGAATACATCGAAGACGAGGAGGTGTTAGAGGTCGGTGGGCTGCGGCTGCGAGCCTTGTACACGCCAGGCCACGCTCCTGGACACCTATCCTTCTACGAGGAGAGCGAGGGGTTGGTGATCTCCGCTGACGCGCTGTTCGCGGGGAGTGTCGGGCGCGTGGATCTCCCCGGCGGCAGCATGGAGGTTTTGATGAAAAGCATCGAGGAGCGTCTACTAACGCTACCGGACGAGACGGTAGTATACCCCGGACATGGGCCTGCTACAACAATTGGTGACGAGCGTGCGACGAACCCATTCCTTAAAGGAAGATTGCAATGAGTGAGAGCGTCCAGCAGCATCGGGAGGCCGCGCCGGAGACCATCCAGGCGGCGGTTCTGACCATCAGCGACACTCGCACCCGCGAGGATGACACCGGCGGCGACACTGTGCAGGAGCTATTGGAGGCGGCTGGACATAAAATAGTTCGACGCGAGATCGTTCGCGACGACGCGCCCCGTATTCGGACGGTTCTGATCGACCTGCTAGCTGACTCGGACGTGGATGCCGTCGTTACGAGCGGTGGAACCGGCATCTCCGGGCGGGACACAACCTACGAGGTTGTGGATCGCATGATCGAGAAAAAACTCGACGGGTTCGGAGAGATCTTCCGAATGCTTTCATACGAGGAGATCGGGGCTGCGGCTATCATGAGTCGGGCGGTCGCCGGTGCGGTCGGAACGAAATTCATCGCAAGCCTCCCCGGCTCCCGCAACGCCGTGCGGCTTGCGATGGAGAAGCTGTTAGTCCCCGAGATGGCGCACGTTGTATTCGAGCTTCGCAAGCACCAGAAAGGCTAGGTGGAAAGCAATGGAACGCGAATCCCTCCCCCCCGAATCAGAGGCGCTGTGGCGGGCTCTGTGGGAGCTATGGCAGAACAACGACGAAGACGACGTAATAATCGACGCGACACAGGTGGACGAGCTTGAGGACGAGATACCAAGCCTCGAAGGTCGGATGAAGACCGCCCTCGCGTACCTGCAACGCGCCCGTTACATCCAGTACCGCTCCGGCGTCAGCGACGACGGCATAGAGCCGGTCCTCTACGACGTCTACGAACCGCAGTAGAACGGAATCCCGCAATAACGAACATCAGAGACTACAAAGGGCGCGACGCGGGCGATATCTGCACCCTCTTCCACCAGACGGTCTGCACCGTGAACAGCGCGGACTACTCGGACGCCCAGCTACAAGCCTGGTCGCCAGAAGTCCCAAACCCATCCTCGTGGCACGACAGAATGAGTACCCGTCATACGCTCGTCGCCGTACAGGATGACAGAATAATCGCCTTCGCCGAGTTGGAAGAAGACGGACATCTAGATATGTTCTACGTCCACAAGGACGCCATCGGCAGAGGAATCGGCGCCCGACTCTACGAAGCAGTCGAGAAGAGAGCCCGCGAGCGTGGCGTGACCCGAATCCACACAGAGGCCAGCATCACAGCCCTTCCGTTCTTCGAACGGCAAGGCTTTGTAGTTCTAAGTAAACAGATCGTGGAACGCGGGGGCGTGGAGATGACTAACTTCGCAATGGACAAACCCGTTCAGCAAACGCCAGAGAGAATGAAGCCGTCTGTCCATAGCTCATCATCTGGCGAAGAACCGGGGCTCAAGCGACTAAAGAGTATTTGCGTATTCTGCGGTCCCGGCACCGGTAACGACCCGGCATATGCCGAAGCCGCTGAAACGCTCGGGATGCTACTCGCCGACCACGGAATCACGCTCGTCTATGGCGGCGGTCATGTTGGGCTGATGGGCGTGATCGCGGACGCGGCGTTGGCCGCCGGGGGCGCGGTGATCGGGGTGATGCCAAAGGCGTTGGTCGAGCGTGAGATCGGCCACAGAGGCCTCACGAAACTCCACGTCGTCGGCTCCATGCACGAACGTAAAGCCCTGATGAGCGACCTATCCGATGGATTTATTGCCCTGCCCGGCGGAAACGGAACGCTCGAAGAGTTCTTCGAGGTCTTGACATGGGCGCAACTCGGCGAGCACGACAAACCGTGTGGCCTGCTGAACGTCGTCGGGTTCTACAACCCCCTACTCGCCGTTTTCGACCACATGACGAAGCACGGCTTCGTGAGCGAGAACCACCGCGAACTCGTACTGGTCGAAGAATCCCCTGAACCGCTACTACGGGCTTTTGAGGATTACCGCCCACCGTGGAATCCCAAGTGGATCGACCGGGATCAGGTATAGAAAAGCGGTCGGCTTCTTCGGAGGCCGACCGCTAGAACTTAGTTAAAGGGTTTAGCTTGTGGCTAGTTCGTGGCCTTCTTTGGAGTAGCGGTCGGCCATGTCTTGCAGGCTCATCTTCTCGTAGTCTCCGGCGTGTCCAGCTTGCCCGAAGGCTTCCATGCGGGCTTTGACAACCTCTTGCATGGCAGCGCGGGCTGGCTTGTTGTAGGAACGCGGGTCGAACTCCGCCGGGTCTTCAGCGAGAGCCTTGCGGATAGCGCCGGTCGAGGCAAGGCGCAGGTCGGTGTCTACGTTGATCTTCCGGACACCGTGCTTGACACCCTCCTGGATCTCCTTCACCGGAACGCCCCATGTCGGCTCGATCTTGCCGCCATACTCGTTGATGATGTCGACAAGCTCCTTGGGCACACTCGAAGAACCGTGCATCACCAGGTGCGTGTTCGGCAGCCGCTTGTTGATCTCCTCGATAATGTGCATCGCCAGGACTTCACGGTCGGGCTCTTTGGTGAACTTGTAAGCTCCGTGGCTCGTCCCGATAGCGACCGCCAGAGCGTCGACACCTGTCCGCTCGACGAACTCCACTGCCTGGTCTGGATCCGTAAGGTTGACCTCTCCCGAACCCACACCGTCTTCGATGCCGCCCAATGTCCCGAGCTCGCCTTCGACGGTTACACCGTGCTCGTGGGCCATCTCAACGACCTCGCGGGTCACCTGTACGTTGTACTCGAAGTCCCCCGGAGTCTTGCCATCCTCTTGCAGGGAACCGTCCATCATCACGCTCGTAAAGCCGAGGTCGATGGCGCTCTTGCAGGTCTCCGGGCTGTTGCCATGATCCTGGTGCAACACCAGCGGAATATCCGGGTAGATCTCCGTCGCAGCCTCCATCAAGTGGTAGAGGAAGCGGTCGTTCGCATACTTACGCGCACCACGGGAAGCCTGAATGATCACCGGGGAGTTCGTCTCCTGCGCGGCCTCCATGATCGCCTGTATCTGCTCCAGGTTGTTGACGTTGAAAGCCCCAACGCCGTATCCGCCCTTCGACGCTTCGTCCAGAAGCTGTCGCATCGTCACGAGTGGCATGTGTCATCTCCTTCTCTCGTTTGCAATTTATCCCCGATCAGTATAAACGCTCCTACTCGGAACGTAAAAACGCGCCCCCGAAGGAGTGCGTCTTCAGTCTCTGATTACGTGTGGACCGCCCGCCGCTACGCGCCGTTCACGGCGACTCGCTCACCCCTCACCACGTACCGAAGATCGTAGGCTGGCGGGTTGATGCAAGTCTGCAAGCTGATCATGTCCTTGCCCGGTATCGGTGCGGTGACCCAGTTCTCGGTTATGCCGACCGTCAATATCTCCGTAACCTGATATTTGTACGTCGTACCGTTTGCATCGGAGAGAAGGATCTCATCCCCATAAGTCATGTTGGGGAGAGCCGCGAACTGCATGTAACTCCCAGTCCCCGAGTAGCCGAGCACGTGAGCCGCGATGTATGGGTTAGCGTTGTTATCCCACGGATACGCGCTCTCCGGGGTCTTGCCAGCACCGTTGTACAGTGTCGCCTCGTCCACACCATTCGCCACGTAGTTGTCGTACAAACCCATCTTGGGCACCGTCAGATACAGATCACTGGTTGGAGGAGTCGGTGTCTCCGGCTCTTTGGGCTCCTGCGGCTTGGATTCTTGCTTTGACTCGTCTTTGGATTCTTGCTTCTTTGGTTCGCTCTTCGATTCTTCTTTCGCCTCTTCCTTTTTGGGTTCTTCATTTTTCTCGTCCGGCGCCTGAGCAGTCTCTTTCTCCGATTCCTTGGATTCTTCATCCACAGCATCGACTTGAGCTACTACTTTGGGTGGCTCCATAGCTTGCGGAGAATCTAGTCGCTGCACGCGCAAGTCGTCGCCGTTGCGTCCTGCCGGGTCCATGCCGAAGTACAGCAATCCTCCCAGCGCAACAATTACCAGCGATGCGAGTACCGCGAATCCCGCGCCCTGACGCCGCCGCTTGAACTTTCTCATTTTGGATCTCGATCTATATTCCATGACGACGATTCTAACAAATGTGTTTGCAACTGGTTGGGTTTTTGGCGGATTTTTCTCCTGCCAGGTGAATTTTTAATGCTTGATTAAGATTTCATTGCGAATTTGGGTTCCTACACACCAGCTTTCCGAATACTTCGGGTTAGCATATGAGCCAATGAACACCATCCGCCAGCTAGAGGTCCATCGCGACCATGTGCGGGATTGTACGCTGTGCTTTCCCGATGGCGGCAATGCGCCGGTCGTCGACATCGCGAAGGACGTATGGGTACTCCTGATCGGTCAAGCTCCCGGCATCACGGAAGTTACGACCCGGCTGCCTTTCACGGGTCCGGCGGGTAAACGGCTAATGCAATGGTTCGAGCGTGCGGGTATCGAGCGGGACGATGTGTATTTCTCGGCCCTGGCGCGGTGCTTTCCAGGCAAGGCCAAAGGTGGCGGGGACAAAGCACCATCGAGAGCTATGATCCGTAACTGCGGACAACATCTGGAGGCCGAGCTAGAGATCCTGAACCCGGCGGTAGTCATTCTGGTCGGTGGCATGGCGATAAAGGAGATTCTGAGCGTGCCGCGTATGACCGATGTTATCGGCGAGGCTATCGAACGCGATGGGGTAACATACGTGCCGCTGCCACATCCCTCCGGCGCTTCGACATGGTTGAACGCGCCGGAGAATAAAAAGAGCCTGGAGCGGTCTTTGAAGATCCTCGGCAGCCGAACAAAGAAAGCGGAACGGGAGAATAACGCTTGAACCAGGAGACCCAACGCAAGAACGACTTGGACACTCGTAGTTCCACTTTGGTAGCCAACGGCCTGAAGAAGAGCTACGGTGACTTCGAGGCCGTGAAGGGCTTGGACTTCGAGGTTTTTCCTGGTGAGTGTTTTGGGTTTCTAGGTCCAAACGGCGCGGGCAAGACCACCACGATGCGGATGATCTACGGCGCTTCCATCCCAACAGGCGGGAGGCTTCAGGTGGTTGGCCTCGACGTTCGGGGCAACGAACGGGCCATCAAACGTCGCATCGGGGTGGTTCCACAGGAGAACAACCTCGATGACGATCTACGGGTGCGGGAGAATCTGCTCGTCTACGGACGCTACTTCGACATGCCAAAGAAAGCCGCCCTGCGTCGCGCCGACGAGTTGCTGGACTTCGTTCAACTAACCGAAAAAGCCGATTCGGACGTATCCGAACTCTCCGGCGGAATGAAACGACGGCTCTTGATCGCCCGCGCCCTCATAAACGACCCGGATCTTGTGGTCCTGGACGAACCGACCACCGGCCTGGACCCCCAGGCCCGGCACCTGGTTTGGGATAAGATGCGCGACCTCGTGCGCGAAGGCAAAACCCTGATCCTCACAACCCACTACATGGAAGAAGCCGCCCGACTTTGCAACCGACTCGTCATCATGGAGGACGGCAACATAGTCGTCGGCGGCGTGCCGGATGAACTGGTCGAGCAACATGTCAGCCCACAGGTACTGGAGTTCCGCTCCGACCTCCAATCACTGAAAGAATTGCGCCCCATCCTCCTAGAAACGGCCGATGACGTAGAAGAAGGCGCGACCGGCGAGGCGCTCCTTGCGTTCACCCGAGACTCGAATGCCGTCCTGGAGCGCGTGCGTGAGTCTGGGGTAACGGTCGAGAACACGGTTTATAGGCAGTCGGGCCTCGAAGACGTCTTTCTCAAGCTCACTGGAAGGAGTCTGACCGACTGATGGGATCTATTAGGATACCGTCGCCCCGTGGCGCGTTTCGCGTGTGGCAACGCAACGCGACAATCTTTCGCAAATACTGGAAGAGCGCGATGTTCCCCAATTTCTTCGAGCCGTTGTTGTATTTGGCGGCGATGGGCCTCGGACTCGGGGCGTTTATCCAGCAGGGCGGTATAAACGGACAGACCTATGTGCAGTACATCGCGCCGGGGCTACTCGCCTCCAACGCCATGTTCGCCGCATCCTTCGAGAGCACCTTCAACACCTTTGTGAAGCTCAGGATCGACCGCGTCTACGATGCGATCACCACGACGCCCGTGAACCCCGAGGATGTCGTTGCTGGAGAGTATCTGTGGGCCGGAACGCGAGCAGCGTTGTACGGAACCGGGTTTCTCGCGATGCTCACTATCCTGGGTTTCGCGCTCACTCCCGAGAATCCCCTGATCTCGTCGTGGTGGGCGTTGCTTATCCCACCGATGCTGCTTGTGATCGGGGTGATGTTCAGCGTCATGGGGACGTTGTTTACCAGCCTGATCAAACGCATAGACCTCTACGCCTACTACTTCACCCTCGTCGTTACTCCACTATTCTTGTTCAGCGGGATCTTCTTTCCGGTCGAAGAGTTCCCGGCTCCGGTACCGTTGCTAGCGTGGTTTACGCCGCTGTACCATGCAGTCAACGCTTGCCGAGGATTGGCTAATGGGCCGGACTTAGCTGTTCTGGGGGATGTTGCCTGGGTGCTCGTCTTTACCGGGGCTCTGGCGTTAGTTCCGGTTCAGATCATGCGCCGGAGGCTCATCGACTGACATGCTTGCGGGTGTCTTCGACGGCCCGCCGCACTCTGTCGCCGCTCTCAAGGTCTTCGGCGAGGTCCGTGAGCTTTCTTAGATCGTCTTCTATCCGAACCCTCTCCGCAGTCGTAAAACCGTAAGTGCATTCAACGGCTCTAATCATGAGCGCCGTCGCGTCCTCGGGGTCTGGTATCTGATCCGGCGCCAGGCGAGCGATGGTGAATATCCGAGCCCACACCGCCTGCTGACGCTCGCGCCCGGTATTAGCCCGCGCTATACGGTCGAGTATCTCTAACAACCTCTCCAAAACTGCTACCTGCCCCGTCGCGAATGCCGCCCGCCGAACTTGGTCAAAGGCCAGCCCCACGTGATCCTCGAAGTTCGGATACCCTACCTTGACCAACACTTTCCGGTCAGCGACTTCACGGCGTTGGATGCGAAGCGGTAGAGCCTTAGAGCCGAGCGAGATAAAGATGTCCTCGATCCGGTCCATCGCCTGCATGGCGGTCGTGGGATCGTTGGTGCTCGGTGAGAGCCCCTTGAGAGCTATGTCCGACAGTTGACGCAGACCGAACCCAAAGTCCTGCTGAAATTTCCTCTCCTTGCCCAGAACAAAGCAGCGATTCACCTGTGCTCCGTTCTCCGATTCAAAGTCGTCTCCACAGGCGGGCCATACCCGGACTATCGGGAGCCCCGACGCAACGAAGTTCCCCTGGGCCAGCGGGATCTCGACAAGCGATGTCCGTTCGTCGACTATCGCCTTAAGGACCGCGTCCACGTTCAAATACTGTACGTATCCGTAATCCCTTGCTCGAATCACTGACGGCTCATGAGACAGAGTGTCCGACCACTGTGGATTTTCGGATGGGTCGCCGATCACTTCGGAGGAGTCACCCTCGTAGTTATTGAGGGTCGAGACCACACCTAGCACATCACCGTGGGCCATCTGGACGATGGTCGAAGACTGAATAAGCTGCGTGATGTGATTTATGAAGTATATGAGCAAACCAACACAAACCAGAGCCAGGATTATAGCCACTGCAACGGAGATAGTAGGATTGAAACTGGAGTTCTGGCCGCCTGAGATGGAGACTAATCGCAGCACGATCAGGGAATACACGAAGGTGCCGATGTAGACGCCGAGTACGATCTGCAACCCTCGGTTCGCCACGAAACTGGGCAACAATCGCGGCGAGTACTGCCCGGACGCAAGCGTTAGAGAAACGATGCTCAACGAGAATACCGTCGCTATGACGGTTATCAGGCTACCGGAGATAGCGGAGAGTACCGAGCCAGCACCCTCCGATCCGCCGGAGATTATCGTTGGTAGTCGATCCAGAGACCCCTGAAAGATTCGGTCGAGAGGTTGGGTGATACCGGAGAGAACAACGCCGCCTAACGTCAACAACGCCGGTATAAACCAGAAACTGGAAGTTACGTTGCCCCACAGAGTCGCCAGTTTTCCACGGCTCGCACTATCATTGCTACCAATCATTCCAGGGAGTTTAGCAGACCGCGACGAACGCACAGATACTTGCTGAACCCGCATTGCGCCGGTCACCGTCTGATACGATGGCTCGACTATGCATCAGCAATTCACCATTCGGCTGGCTAAATCGGGGGAAGACAATATCGTGGCGGGCCTCGTTGTCGAGGGTTTTCTGGACAAGTTTCGCCCCGTGTTTGGCGGGCGAATGGACGCCTCCGTAAAGATCATGGAGAAGTGGATCCAACTAGAGCACGTCTCCGGTGGCGTGCAAACTCTTGTGGCGGAATCCGCCTCGGATATCGTCGCCAGCGTGGGCGTCCGCACCTCCGAATCCCGCGAGGACGTGATGGCCCGAGGACTCTGGCGAACGCTCACGAAACACCTCGGCATGCCTCGCGCTGTCTGGGCGACGACGCTACTCTCTTACCCGCGCTACACAGCCCCGGCTTCGGAAGCCTACATAGAACGTCTTGTAGTAACTCCGGAGTTCCAGGGCTCGGGCCTCGGGAGAAGTCTCCTCTCAGCCGCCGAAACGTTGGGCCGCGACGCCGAAAAAGAGACCGTCGGTCTACACGTCAGTGGAATCAACGTAGCCGCGCTCAAACTCTACGAATCTGCCGGATACGAGGAAGTATCCCGCCAAAGGTCCCGCATGACGGGATACTTCCTGGATATAAAAGAGTGGATCTACCTCCGCAAAACTCTGTAATGTGGTGTAAGCCAGTCAGCACTTCAGCTTTGCCTGACTGAATTACTGAGGGCCGTAGTATGTGGCTTGCTGAGTCGCCCGGTTACGGTCGGGGCGACTCCTGCGGGTCGTCTCCATCTGGTTCCTCGTTACCCGACGGGGGTCGCTCGGTGCTATCCGAAGGCGTATCGCGCCGCCTCGAACTTTGCGGGTTCTCACGGCGACTGCTGGACCACTCGAAGAGATCGTCGGGTAGTTCAGGAATTAGTTTTCTATCCAACGGTCCCCGCTCGAACGGCTCACGCTGTTTACTCTCGCGCTCACCTTGCCTGGAACCGTTCTCGTAACCATCAGAGTCGAAGCCCGAAGGTTGATTCTCATCGGACTCTTCCGAGGCATCGTCCCGAACGTACTCGCCTTGACGCTTGCGACGGACTACTGGAGCGTCGTCTTCGAGGGAGGACGATAAGTCTGTAGTCTCGTCCTCATTCTCATTCTCCGGTGGTTGAGGATCGAAGGATCGGCTACGTGGGAGAGGCCGTGACTCGTAATCTGGCTCCCCTATCGGCTCCCTTGTCGGTTGCTCGTCGGTGATGGGCTCTTGTTCGTCACGAGCTTCTCGCCAGACAGGCTCATCCTTGAAGTCGTCCCGATTTCGGCTATCGCGATCCATGCGCTGGACGGATATCCGCTCGTCGTCGAATTCCTCATCCCGACGTTCCTCACCCCGAAATTCTTCTTCCGTATACTCGTCTTCAGCGTGTTCGTCTTCGACATGTTCATCGTCTTCGGGGGCTGGGCGCTCGATGAGATCCAAATATCTGGCATCGCCGGTTAGAAAAGCGAGAACGTGGGCGTTGAATTCGCTGGGGCGTTCGAGCATCGGAAGATGGCCGCATTGCTCGATCAAGGCTACTTCCGCTGTATCGGCGATGCCGGACCATGTCCCAACTGATTGGGGATCCACTATCTGATCCTCTTCCCCCGCTATAAGGAACATTGGACCTTTGAGGATGCGGGCTTGACGTGCGAGACGTCCACCGGATATCTCACGCCGTGTCGTATTGAGGCTAGTCCTAACAGCAGCGGGCGTAGACTGCGCGGCGTCTTCGACTACGTCCTCTGGAAGGTCTTCGGGCTCGGATACGAAGGGCTTCATCCACATCTCCCGCACGGGCCTGACTGACCGCCCGAGAGCGTAGAACAGCGGTCCTACGACCGGAAGCGTGGCGAGCCACAGGGGTGTCGGAAGGTCGATCTGCTCTTCGTTGGCGGGTACGGCTACCAGGATGAGGTTGCCGACGACATCCGGGTGGTCCGCCGCGAGCTTGACGGCCATGTTTCCACCGAGATCGTGGGCCACGACGCTGGTGCGCGTGAGGCCGAAGTGGGCGCAGAAAGCGTATAGCAACCGACTACCGTTACGGACTCCGTAGCCAGAGAGAGGCTTGTCCGACTCTCCGAAACCTGTGAGGTCCAGGGTGTATACGGTGAAGCGTTGGGCCAAGCGTCCTTCGAGGCCATCCCAGATGCTGGATGACGACAACCACCCGTGGACCAGGAGGACGGGCGGTCCACCGCCGATGACCCGGTAGCGGATCCAAATCCCGTCAAGCTCTAGATACTCGGTGTCACGAGCACTTTCAACCTCTACGGATTGCCTCCCAAGAGCGACGGAAGCCGCCAACAGAAGGCCCACGATCAACAACAGAATGATAAGAAAAGTAATCATGATCTCAATAATATCCTACCTGGACGTCGCTATCACGCCCTCGAAAGACCGACGGATTGGCTCAGGAGCCCCACCGGCTTCCAACGATCCGACGAATCACGAACGAGGCGGCTACGGTCGAAGCTAGCGAGAAGCTTGCCTTTATCATGGCTTCCTTCACGTCGTCCTTTACACCCCGGACTTCGGGCTCGACTATGAGCCTATCGGCCAGTTTGCTCGCCAGGAAATACGCTATCGCGCTGGAGAGGATCGTGATGAGCCTCTTCTGCATTTCGTCGTCCATCGCGGCTACTCCTTCTGTCGTTGTACAATGTTCGTGCGGACCATTCGCGAACCGCACGAACATTGTACCCATTCACCGCCGATGTATCCGATGAGGAGGTCTAGAACGCGCCCAACCGTTCCGTTTCGTAGAGTTGATCCAACTGCCAACGCAGAACCACTCGGGTGCGTGCATCCTCACAGTAGCAGTCGATGCAGAAGATCACCTCTTCCCTACGACCGGGATGCAGGTCGTGGTCCATCATAAAATCTAGCAACTCGCGGTAGCCGTCCCCGACTTGATCCACGAACTCCGCGAACGAGATGCCGCCCGAGATCAAACGCTCGCAAGCTTCGCATGGTTCCAGTCTTCCCAAACGCCTGTTGGTATGCCTGACTATGAGCCCCGGAGCGATCTCCGTGGTCTCTAATAACTTCTCCGTCACTTTGGCCCCTTTCTAGCCTCATGATGAACTCTTGTTCTTTCCCCTTTCGCCCGCCGGAAGCTCCCCAGTCTCCGACAGTCCATAGAGTCTACGTAAGAGCGCGTATTTTGTAAAGCCCGGATCGCTATGATCTTGGATTCCACCCGATCCGGGTAACGTATACTCGAATCCAGACATGTCGAAAGGAGCGGGATGGACCTAGAAAACAACAGACGTACCGCCAAAATCGTTGTCGTAGGCGCGGGCTTCGCGGGCGCTTCGCTTATCCGCAACCTGCCATCCTCCCTCCGAAACGAGACCCTTCTAGTCGACCGCTCTTCACACTTCCCTTTTATTCCGCTTGCCCACGAAGTCGCCGTAGGTCGCGTACATCCGGACAGCGTCTCATCGCCCATCGCACCTCTCTGTAAAGGACGGTGCGATTTTCTGCAAGCCGAAGTCCAAAGCGTCGATACAGACAAAAAGACTCTCCAAACCACTAATGGCGAAATTCACTACGAGTACCTGATCCTGACCGCCGGTAGCATCGCAAATCCACCACCAAAACCCCTAAAGAATCACCTCCAAACTTTCTGGAGCCTCGACGATGCACTAACTATCCGATCGGAACTGAACAAAGCCTGGACAGCTGCCACAAGCCGCTCCGGCAAACCTTCACCCGGCGCCCTGACCGTTGCGATAGTCGGCGGTGGCGCAACGGGCGTGGAACTCGCGGGTGAAGTCGCAGCGCTCTTCGATTACCTGCGTAAACGAACGACTCGTCGGCCCTCCGAGTCGCCTCGTATCGTGCTGCTAGAAGCCTCAGATCGCCTTATGGGATGGCTGGATCCATACTTCGACACCGTTGCCCAGAAAACACTCTCGGATCTCGGCGTGGAAATCCGGCTCAACTCTGAAGTAGAGAAAGCAACCGAGACAGAACTAACCACGGATGGCGAGCAACTGACCGCCGGGATCCGGATTTGGGCGGCTGGCGTTCAGGCCGCGCCGCTCATTCGCGAGTTGCCCGGCGAGCACGAGGCTTCCGGGAGAGTTTTCGTGGACGAACATCTCACGATACCGGATCACCCGGACATCTACGTGATCGGTGATGGCGGCG
>JAABUN010003389.1_pt1 | contig 24820 bp, 21 predicted proteins | sample 5559311 | NCBI WGS metagenome assembly JAABUN01 (sample SAMN10711877, study PRJNA513370) | rock metagenome | isolation source: Antarctica rocks | place: Antarctica: Victoria Land, Siegfried Peak sud
AGCTAGATACTAACATTAAATATCTCAAGACTTGATTATAGCGTCGATTATTTTAATTTGCTCGGACGTATATTTTTAGATGAAACGCTTTATAGGTAAATGTTTGATAGATTCTGGAGATGTCTAAAGTGTACTTCCTGAATTTGCAGAGATAAGTTTGGTTGAAGTTGTTTCTGTTGATTGCGATCGCATTTGGCAAGCATTTAATGCCAAACTCCCTGATAATCCAGCCATCAACCAAAGTGTTTGGCGGCGCGTCCAGGCTTTTGTTTTGTATGTCATACTCGCCCACTTCAAAGATATTTATTTAATTAACCTAATTATTAAGTGATACGTTGTTATTATCGATACATTATTGATTTTTCGTCAGCGTTGGCAACAGAGAAAAACTGTAGATTCCAACCGAAAGACTTTGCTTTACCAAGCTGCTAAAGTGTTAACACTTCCCGTAACCCATTATTTGTGCTACCCTCGTAGCCTCAAACAAGCTACTCTTATAGCTCTTGTCAGCACCACTTATGGACGATTAGTTGCCGAATTGTTCATGATTTGTTACAAAAGTATAGAGAACTTCTATAAAGTGAAGAAAAGATGTTCGCTGGACTTACTGGCTCAACTACTCCTAATACTGGCACTGATTGGGGAGAGCGAATGCTCAACAGCGTCGCCAGCAAAACCATTCGTCATTTGTTGACTCAAAGTGAGTCAATAGAAGTTTCTGTACGTTGCTACCCCTCCAGCAAGCTGTTACAGGGCAGCATAGACAACTTCAAAATGAGCGGTCGGGGCTTGGCAATCCGCCAAGACTTTTTGGTGGAAGAAATGTCTTTTGAAACCGATGCTGTAGCTTTAGATTTTGGCTCGGTACTAGGGGGAAAACTGAAATTAAAGCAGCCCACTCAAGCGGTAGCGGAAGTAAAATTATCTGAAGCAGGTATTAACCATGCTTTTAATGCAGAATTGGTAAAAAAACGCCTACTTAACTTAGATTTACCCAGTTTGACCGAATTATCAGGGGGCGAACCTGTTTCTTTTAGCGAGGTACAAGTTGAACTCTTACCTAATAACCAAGTCAAGATATTGGCAAAAGCAGATTTAAACAGCGAGGAATTAGTGCCAATTAGCATGACAGCAACTCTAGCTGTAGAGCGGCGGCGGCGAGTAGCATTTAACAATCCGCAATTTACTACCGATCTTGCTTCCGAAGCCCAGAAAGAGATATCTCAGGCTTTGGCGATCGCATTTGCGGAAATTTTGGATAATATGGTCGATCTTGACCGCTTCGATCTTGATGGGGTAACGATGCGGATTAATCGATTAGAAACAAGCGGAAAACAGCTAATTTTTAGCGGCTACGCCCAAATTGAGCGTATACCCAATACTCCTTGAGAAAAGTATCGATTTAGCTGCGGTATGGTAAGAGGGTTGAAAGCGTAAGTAGTTATGAATTCACAAAAAACGCCATCACCCTCACTTAGGAGAGAATTGGGGGTTTTTGGCGCTACCTTAATGGGTTTGGGTTCAATTATTGGTACGGGTGTATTTGTAAGTATTGGTATCGCTGCGGGAGTGGCGGGGTCAGCCGTAATTCTATCGGTGGCAATTGCCGCCATCGTTGCCGCCTGTAATGGTTTGAACAGCGCTCAACTAGCCGCTAATCATCCAGTCAGTGGCGGGACTTACGAGTACGGTTACAAGTATCTCAATCCTACTTTGGGTTTTACGGCGGGTTGGATGTTTTTACTAGCAAAAGCTGCTTCAGCAGGAACGGCGGCTTTAGGTTTTGCTGGTTACTTGCTCAATGCTACTAATTTGGGCGATCGCGGGCTACTAATTCCGATTGCCGTAGTTGTAGTCGCAATCTTGACCTTAGTTGTTTTAAGCGGAATTCAGCGCTCTAATTTGGCAAATATTGTTATTGTCTCTATCTCCTTATTATCCCTAAGCTTTTTTATCGCTGTAGGTTTACCTAAAGTTACAACCGAAAACCTAACGCCTTTTTTCCCAAAATCCATAGCCGGGGTGCTGCACGGTAGCGCCTTAATGTTTGTGGCTTATACAGGATACGGACGGATTGCAACGATGGGGGAAGAAGCGCGAAGTCCTAGAACGACTATTCCCAAAGCAATGATAATAACAATCGGCATTACAATGCTGCTGTATATGCTGGTGGCGATCGCCTCTGTAGGTTCGGTAGGCGCGGAGGTACTGAGTGCGGCAACTAATGGACAAGCGGCTCCCTTGCAAGTAGTAGTTAATAAGCTAGGGGTTTGGGGTGGTAGTCAAATACTCGCCATTGGAGCGCTGTTTGCCATGTTGGGAGTGCTGCTTAACTTAATTTTGGGTTTATCTCGTGTCGTTCTTGCAATGGCACGTCGCCACGATATGCCAGGGATTTTAGCGCGGTTAAATAGACAAGCAACACCCGATTTAGCGGTAATAGTTGTCGGTTGTGCGATCGCGCTGATGGTTGTAGTGGGCAATAATGTCAAAACTACTTGGTCTTTTAGTGCCTTTAATGTTTTGATTTATTATGCAGTTACTAACTTGGCAGCCTTGCAAATACCTACTGAGGAGCGCCTTTATCCTAAATGGTTGGCTTGGATAGGACTACTTTCTTGTGGATTTTTAGCCTTTTGGGTAGAGTGGCATCTTTGGCTACTAGGAATAATTTTGATATTAGTAGGGCTGGGATGGCGGAAAGTTATCCGGCGTGCAATTTGACAAAAAGACGGGGAGAAATAAATAATCCCCCTGTCTTTTTATTAGCGCCCTACTCCTACGTACCTAAATCCAGCCTTGATTAATGCTTCCCTGTCAAGAAAATTGCGTCCATCAATCAATACCGGATTATTCATCAAACTAGCCATTTTAGCGTAGTCTAAGGTGCGAAACTGCGACCAATCAGTTACCAGTACCAAAGCATCGCAACCATCGGCTAAACGCTCGGCATCCGTCTCTACTAGCACCCCAGCAATACCATCGCGCAAGCCACTTTGAGAAACAATCGGATCGTAAGCTTTAACAGTAGTTCCGAGGCGGTTGAGATGCTCGATTAAGTTCAGTGATGGCGCGTCGCGCATATCGTCGGTATCTGGCTTAAAAGTAAGCCCCAGTAAGCCTACAGTTTTGCCCTTCAAAATCTTGAGGACTTGTTGCAGTTTTTCAACTAAAATCAGCCGTTGCCTTTGATTGACACTAACCGCAGCTTTGAGTAACTGGGCTTCGTAGCCGTAATCGTCGGCGGTGTGAACTAAGGCTGATACATCTTTAGGGAAACAAGAACCACCCCAACCGATACCCGCTTGCAAAAACTTGTTGCCAATCCGGGAATCTAACCCAATTCCTTTAGCAACTTCGGTTACATCTGCACCCACGCGATCGCAAATATTGGCAACTTCATTAATAAAGCTGATTTTAGTAGCTAAAAAAGCATTAGCAGCATACTTAATCATTTCTGCCGAACTCAAGTCTGTAACTAGCACCGGGACAGCAGGTAGAGCAGGATCGGCAGCAAAAGAGCGCTCGATAATTGGGGCGTACAGTTCTTGCATCATGGCGATCGCTTTAGGGCTATTGCCACCTAAAACAATGCGATCGGGGTTAAAGGTATCGTTTATTGCCGAACCCTCGCGCAAAAATTCGGGATTGCTAACTACATCAAACAGGGCTTGGCGATCGCCTGTTGCTTTTTCGCTAGTAATATTTCCTGCACCTACTAAAACTTGCTGGCGATTTACCGCCCCGCTTTGCACAATCATTTTTACCCAGTCACCCGAACCAATTGGCACGGTAGATTTATTGACAATAACTTTGTAACCGCCCTCTAAATGTTCGCCAATGCCACGAGCTACAGCCTCTACATAGCGAGTGTCGCTTTCCCCAGTAGGTAAGGGGGGCGTACCTACTGCAATAAATAAAATCTCTCCGTGAGCAACCCCTGCACCCAAGTCGGTTGTAAATTCTAACTGTCCCGATTGGCTAGACGATTGCATAATCTCTGACAATCCCGGCTCAAAAATTGGCGACTGTCCAGCCTTCATTAACTTTACTTTTTCTTCGTTGTTGTCAACGCAAATTACATGATGACCGATATGAGCTAAACAAACACCAGTAACTAAACCGACGTATCCTGTACCAATCACACAAACACGCATAAATTACCAATCCTTTAATAAAAATCGAGACGCTATCTATAAATACGTTCACTTGCAAACTTGCGCTCCGAGGGTCGAAGAACTAATTATCTGCCGCTAAGACACCGATGAATGGGGAGTGCTGGCGCTGATGCGACTTTGAAAATCTGCAACGGTGAGCTTTAACCCTTCATCTAAAGGAATGGTTGGCTCCCAATTAAGTAAGGTTTTTGCCCGTGTGATATCTGGACGACGACGGCGGGGGTCGTCTTGAGGCAATGGCTCAAACTTCAGCTTGGCGCTAGGATCTATTAGGTTTTGAACTTTGGTCGCTAGTTCTAAAATTGTGTATTCATCTTGATTTCCTAAATTAACTGGCCCAATATAATCGCCATTCATTAGCCGCATTAGCCCTTCAACTAAATCGCTGACGTAGCAGAAACTCCGAGTTTGTAAGCCTTCTCCATACACTGTCAAGGGCATACCCTTCAAAGCTTGGGCTACTAAGTTGCTCACTACTCGCCCGTCGTTTTCCAGCATTCTCGGCCCATAGGTGTTAAAAATCCGAGCAACTCTGATGTCTACATCATTTTGACGGTGATAGTCAAAAGCTAAAGTTTCCGCCACTCGCTTACCTTCGTCATAACAACTACGAATGCCAATCGGGTTGACATTGCCATGATAGTCCTCGGTTTGGGGGTGAACTTCGGGATCGCCGTAGACTTCAGAAGTTGATGCTAAAAGAAATCTAGCTTTTACCCTTTTGGCAAGCCCCAACATATTTAAGGTTCCCACGACATTTGTTTTTACTGTCTTTACAGGGTTAAATTGATAATGTACTGGGGAAGCCGGACAGGCTAAATGATAAACTTGGTCGGCTTCAAGACGGATTGGCTCTGTTATGTCATGACGGATTAGTTCAAAGTAAGGATGGTCTAGCCAATGCAAAATATTACGCTTGTGACCTGTGTAGAAGTTATCTAAGCATAAAACTTCGTGTCCTTGGTTCATTAATCGATCGATCAGATGGGAACCGATAAACCCTGCACCGCCCGTAACCAAAATTCTCATAACTTACTCTTTCAATGTATTGTTGTTGATGGGATAGAGCGCGATCGCACTTTTGTTACTCAACCTATTGCTTTTTAATCTCTATGAAGCAACTCTTGTATAACATACAATGCAATTTTTTTTACAAATTCAACAACAAGATTATTTATCGTGATTTAGCCTGAGTTCATTAGCACATCAGACATTCTGTACAAACGCACAGATTTTAAAAATGTTTCGTAAAAAAAGCTTTACTCGATTGCTTTACGAAGCTGATTTTGGTTAGAAATAACGGTAGCTACTTTTTGGGGTTCGTAAAGCATGATAATGGAACCTGTAATAGCTGTAACTAATTGCGTATTCACATCGCTAAAAGCAAAAACTCCTGTATTTGAGAGCCTTTGTAAGAAACGCAGTATTACTAAATCGAATTTTTTTGCTGCCAAGGCGATCGCACTAGCAATATTATCATGGGGAATAATGTTTATTTCTACTTGCCCTTCTAAACCCAACTTAGAAACCATTAGCGACAGTTGCGACCGAGTCCATTCTATTTTGCTGAGACTTGCACGGCGATCGCAAATATGCAATAACGTTACGTCAGCCGCGTTTACCGATGCCAACATCCGCGCAAATTCAATGCTTTGCAAAGCTTGAGTTGTCAGGTTTTCGATGGGAACTAAAATTTTTTTAATACTTGCTGGGGATTGTAGCAAGCGCGTCACTGCTACAGGACAGTGAGCAGTCCATAAAACACTATCTATTAAGTTACCAAACAACCGCGACCGAATTCCAGTACTGTTTCCCCAGCCCATGACAATTAAGCTGGCATTTTGTTCGCGACTAGCGCGAGTAATGCCTGAAGCTACCGCGTCATCAATGCGTAATAAGGGTTCTGCCTCTATGCCCAACTCTTGACTCAATTGAGTAGCATCATTAATAAGCTGTAAACTTCTTTGGAGTGCAACTTCTACTTGCGGCGCGTTCATGTGTACCGAAGACTTGGCGATCGCTAGGGGGATAATTCGCCCAGAAGTTTGCCGCGCTAGTAACGCAGCCATTTCGATTAAATACTGCTCTGTTTTGGGGTTGTATACAGGCACGACTATCGTAAACTTGCCGCGATCAGTAACATTACCTGTGTAATCTGACGTTGGCTCTAAAGGTGTGGTGGCGGGTGCTAAACCCACCGCTACTCGGCTAGTAATTATTGGGCCCAAGGTTGCAGTTACGAGCATTAAAACAATGACGCTATTCAATACCCCTTCCGTTAACAATCCGGCTTTGTAACCCACCAAAGTAGCAGCTAAGGTGGCTCCTACTTGGGGCAGAGATAACGACCACATTGTTAGCATTTCGTTCCATTTGTAACGGTAAACGAGTTTTGCTAGGAATGCGGCGATAAATTTACTAGCAATTAAACCACTGACGATCGCCAAAGTTAGCCAAATTGTACTAATACTTTTGATAAAAGCGGGAATATCGATTAGTAAACCCAAATCGACAAAGAAAATGGGAATAAATAATACATTGCCTACAAATAAAACTTTTTCTTTAACTGGCCCTCCACCTACGACATCATTTACCGCTAATCCCGCCAAGAAAGCGCCGACAATTTTTTCAATTCCAATCAGTTGAGCGCCTACGGCAGAAAGGAATACAGCTAGTAGCACAAATAAAAATTGATTGCCTTCTTCGTCTCCCGATCGCCGGAAAAATTCTTTCCCGGCTTTGTCAAAGCCAAACAAAACTACCGCCGAGTAAACAATTAGCGAACCCACCAAAGTTATCAAGCGCCAAACAGTGAAATCTCCAGCATTAATAGCTACGCAGATCGCCAGGACTAAAAGCGCTCCAATGTCTGTAAAAATAGTTGCGCCAATGGTCACGATTACCGACTCATTGGCGATCGCACCCAAACGGCTAATAATCGGGTAAGCAAGTAATGTATGGGAAGCAAATAAAGAGCCAATCAAAATTGAGGAATTCCAGCCAAAATCAAAACTGCGCCCGACAATTGTTCCCATAATTAAAGGAACTAAAAAAGTAAACGTCCCAAATACTAACGAACGATTTTTAGTCCGCCGAAACTGCTCCATATCAACTTCTAAACCTGACACAAACATTAGGTACACAAGCCCAATGTCTGAAAGCAGTTCCATGGTTGGCGCGTCATTTTGCAGTACATTTAAGCCATTACTACCAAGAGCTACTCCGGCTCCTAATAACCCCACTAATCCCGGTAATCTCAGCTTTTCGCTGGCAATTGGTACAACTAAAATAACAACAAGCAAAATTGCAAAAGGCACAATCGGCTCGTTTCTGAGAACCTGCCTTGCTGATTCTTGGGCAATAAATTGTAAAGACTGCATAAATAGAGCGTGCGATCGCCACGTTAATAGTTAAATCGAGCCAATAAGTTTTATCCCAGCACGATTGTGTCAGCAACTAAAACCATGAAAATAGTATAGTCGAGCGCTCAAAAATATCCTTCTAGGGGTGGATTTGACTCAAGATAATTTTTAAGCGATCGTAGTCATCTTTAAGCAGTACGCTAAGAGTGCGTCCAGCTTTGACTAGCCAAGGGCGATCGCCCGAACGCAATTGATAAATTTCTCGAATCGCCGCCGCCGTTAAAGCCTCCACTGGTGCGTTACTTATTTGCAATAGAGTCCGCAAGAAGTCTAACTGTTCGCTAAATTCAACAATTTCTTGGGGTTGGCACTGATTGACGGCTTGATGGATCTGGGGCGGACGTGGGGGCAAATATTGATGTATTTGGCTAGGGCCTCTAGTATTTTGCTGTTGCTTAAATCCCACAATTGCGGCGCGAAATTCAGTTTTGAGCATGGCGAATATTTGGGGTTGTTGTTCGCGCAAGTCTTGTAAAGATAAGCCTAAAGCCCTAGCCCGATGAATGGAGTCTATAGGCATTGTGGTAGCGTGATAAACTACCGCGTAGATTGTATTGCCCGATTCTTCATCCAAAGACTTTACCCAACTACCAAAAGGCGGCATAACAGGGAAGCTCAGATCGTCAGGATCGAGACACTGAGCCAAAAACTCGGTAGTAGAAGTTTCGATCGCTTCGGCAATATGGTGAGATGGGCGGTTTCTTGTAGCAAATTGTGGCAAAGGAAGGCGCATAAACTAACTATTTTGCTTTTTTGCGTCCGGCGGTTATTTCTACTGGAGTTAGTTCGGTCAGTTTAAAGGTAACTATTTTATCCCAGTTACCCCCTTCAAATAATACCGCCGCTTTGCCGTCGGTTACTCTTTGAACTAAGCCTGTGACACCATAGTAAGTATCGTTAGTATTAGTCACGCGCACAACTGAGCCAGGAAATATCATCATTATTTTAATTTAAGAGTTACTTTTTTTAAATTACCTTACTTTGCCTTGGCTAGAAAACTAGCTGAGTAGCACATCCTCGTAAAGTAGTTCTAGTTGAACATCAAACCCCACACTGTCGAGCCGAAATGACGAGCATTGTTTGTTGTAAGATTGAAACAACCATAGTCCTTGTTCGGTGCGCCGCAAGCAATCAATTCGTTGCTGTTTAGTAGTAATTAAGACATACTCGCGCAAGCTGTCTATCTGTTGATAATCAATAAATTTATCACCTCTGTCAAAAGCTTCGGTAGAGTCAGAGAGAACTTCAATAATTAGTGTAGGAAAGCGCTTATAGTTTGGTGTGGCAAGATCGCGCGAGTCACAACTTACCATAACATCAGGATAATAGAACCGATTGAGTGCTTCAATTCGCGCTTTCATATCCGAGATGTAGACGCGACAATCAGAGCCTCGGACATGGCTGCGGAGCAAAGCAAATAAGTTGCCTGCAATGGTAACGTGAGCGTCGCTTGCGCCTGCCATGGCATAACTTTGTCCATTAATGTACTCGTGCTTGATATTGCCCGTTTCCTCTATCTGGAGGTATTGGTCTGAAGTAAGATAGGGCTGTTGAGATAAAGCACTCATGGTAAAACCTCTTAAGTTATAAAACGCGCGATTGCGCGCTGCGCAGCGCTAAAAGCGATCGCATTTATTAGTATTTCATTACCCGTTGACGATAATTTGCCACTGATTCTACTATCCCAATCGCAATAAAATTAGTTAACATTGCCGATCGCCCGTAGCTAATCCAAGGTAAAGGAATGCCCGTTACCGGAGCTAAACCGATAGTCATACTAATATTGACAATCACCTGAAATACCAGCATTGACAACACTCCAATGGCTAGTAACGAGCCAAAATTATCTTTAGCAGTTTGGGCAATATGGAGCAAACGCCAGCAAATTAGCCAAAAAAATAATAATACCATTAAGCAGCCAGCAAAGCCCAATTCTTCCCCAATGGCTGAGAAAATAAAGTCTGTATGCTGCTCTGGAATAAAATTAAGCTGAGTTTGAGTACCATTATTTAACCCTTGTCCCCACTTTTCTCCCGCACCGATCGCAATCCGCGATTGAATTAAATGATAGCCGCCACCTAGGGGATCTTTTTCGGGATTGAGAAATAAAATAATCCGGTCTTTTTGATAATCTTTTAATACTCCCCACAACAAACTGCCCAATTCTCCGGCTACAAGGTTAATTGCAAGGGCGCTTACTGCTCCTATCCATTTCCAAGGTAGGGTAACTAAAGCAATTATAGACATGGCGATCGTCCAAATTATCCAGCTAGGTAAATAGACATTAAATAAAATTACCGAAACAAGGGGCGAAACTAGCAATATTAGCCAGCCCGGATTGGCATTTCCCCAGTAAAGCATCCCCAAAGTAATCGCCCCAAATACGAGAGAAGTGCCTAAGTCTGGCTGCAAAAATACTAAAGCCCAAGGTACAGCCGTAATTGCTAAAGCCTTTAAAAAAGCTGGAATTGTTGAGGCAGTTTTGGTATGTAGAATTGCCGCCAAGGTAATAATAACTCCAACTTTGGCAAATTCTGATGGTTGGAGATTAAAGCCACCTACTGGAATCCAGCGTTGCGCTCCTTTAGCTGTAGTCCCAATTATCATTACTGCTATTAAGCTGATATTGGTAATGCCATAAATTACCCAATGCAACTGTAGCAAGTTTTCGTAACGCCACCGAGCAATCAGCATAGCAATCATTAATCCTACGCCGCCTACAAGCCAATGCTGCCTCCAGTCGGTAAGTCCTTGGTTTAATTCGGTACTGCGAATCATTATGCCGCCAAACAGCGTTACACTCACGCATAAGCCCAGCAGCCATAAATCTACTTGCTTCCAGGGTGCAAATAGGTAGGGAGAACGAATTTTAAATACTAAACTTCGCAGTAGCATTTGGCAAGTAGGTCAAAGGTAGTAGTTTTAAGTTTTATAGCACTACTCTTATTTTTCCGTAATTACATTGCAAAACAGAGCATAAATTAGCTCTGTGGTGATTGCTGCTACTAACAACAAATTTTATATTGGGCGGTAATAATTAGAAAGTTGACCGCAACGCCGTCTTACCTCAGTTTTAGACCTGGTAAAACCAGGTGGGCATCGGGGCGTTTAGCTTGAAGTTTCCGGGTACAAGCCCGGTTTACTGCTGCCAAAACGTTTTGATTCCCTTATCGGACAAAACATAGATCAAAAACATTATTGGCAGTCACCAACGTCGCAGCACAACCTTACTCATTATAATAGCAATTAGTTTTCCAGCCTAGCAACAACCTTGGTGTCTCTAAAAAAGCCCAAACGAGGCAAATAATTTAAGCTCTACCTCGGAGAATTTGCGCCATTTCATTGGGTTTAGGCGATGCTTCTAAAGCGGTTTCTTCGGTAATTCTGCCTTCTTCGTAGAGTCTGTAGATTGACTGGTTCATAGTACACATTCCTTCAAAATTGCATCGAGGAATAATAGATTCTACTTCTTCTACTTCGTTACGCAAAATATAGTCTTTAATTGCATCGGTATTAATCATAATTTCATGGATTGCCGCTCGTTTGCGATCGGTAGTTCTCACCAAACTTTGAGAAATTACAGCAACTAAAGACTCACCGACTTGAATTCGCATCGGTGCTTGTTCGTCGGGGTTATAAAGGTTCAAAATCCGCTCAATAGTTTTAACAGCGCCGTTAGTGTGCAGAGTACCAAAAACCAAGTGTCCAGTCTGGGCGGCTTTGATGGCTGTATTTACAGTTTCGCGATCGCGCATTTCCCCAATGAGAATAATGTCAGGATCTTCGCGTAAAGAAGCCTTTAAGGCGCTATCAAATTGTTTAGTATGAATGCCTACTTCTCTTTGCTTAATTAACGATTTTTGACTTTTATGCACAAATTCTACCGGATCTTCAATCGAGATGATGTTTTTAGGCATTTCTTTATTGATATAGTCAATCATTGCTGCCATTGTTGTAGACTTACCAGAACCCGTTGGCCCAGTCACTAAAATTAAGCCTTTATGGTAGTGACACAAATCCCGGAAAACTGGCGGTAAACTTAGTTGATCCATTGAGAGGATTTTTAAGGGAATTAATCGCATGACCATAGCTGGCCCATTTAGCGATACAAAGATGTTAATCCGCACGCGCACCAATCCCTCGTACTGGGTAGCACCGTCGTACTCCATCTCCTCGCGAAATCTCTCAATTTGTTCTACGGTCAGAATTTCTCCTATCCAACTAAAGAAGGTTGCCTCATCGGTTTGTGGATACTGACAAATAGTAATTTGACCCCTTTCGCGGAAACGAGGTACTTCTCCAACGCCTAAGTGCAAGTCCGAAGCTCCCTGTTCGTAGGCTTCTAGGACTAATTTCTCTAAAGTTGGTTGTACGTCTTTACCAAAGCTAGAACGCGCTGGTTGATGAGCAGAAGTGGGCGGTAAAGGCGCTGGTTGATGAGCAGAAGTAGGCGGTAAAGGCGCTGGTTGATGAGCAGAAGTGGGCGGTAAAGGCGCTGGTTGATGAGCAGAAGTGGGCGGTAAAGGTGCTGGTTGATGAGCATTAACCTGAGCATTGGTACTATCCAGGGCTGATAATGGCGGTTTTTGCGTACCAGCATTAGCATTGTTAGCAACATTTTGTCTTGGTGGTGGTGGTGGTGGTAGTGGTGGACGGAAATTAGAAGGAGTTGAATTTAATGGACTTTGTGGTTCTGTCATTTGTCTACAACTGTTTTTAGGCGTAATTTAATGAATGTCAATATAAAACAGACAACTTGAGCAATCGACGATGTTTGGGCGCTAAACCTGTAAGCTTTATTTTGTTTAAGCCAGATTTCGCCCTGTACAAAAAGCCATCAATAGACTCGATTGCATCTTATATAGTCTTCCCAATATGTTGCCCAAAATATCAGGCGATTACTTTTTATTATTTATCAGTGTTGCCGAAACCTCTCTGCTAGGATTAACCTCTAACTTTGGGCAGATTATGAGAAAATAAATCATTGATTATAAGAAATATTAAGCCAATTGTAAAAAAAATATTTAATCTGAATGGAAAGATTATAAATATAAACTAGCGTTGTCTGAACAAAAAGGTTGTAACGGATAATTAGAGAGGATCTTGACTCTGGCAGCTATAGATAGAAAAAGATAAAAAGTATTAAAGACAACTTTATGGAAACTTTGCTTTCATAAACCTTAGATAATTGATTGTAAACTTTAATAACTAATCGATCATACTTCGCAGTTGTGTAAATATACTTATACTTAACAATGACAGTCAAGAAATTTTCTTGGCGACACCAATATTAGTCAATTTAAAATTTTATTACCTTTGGAGGTAAATCATGGCTCTAGCTCAAAGCTCCAGTCTAAAAAAGAATAATTCTTTGTTCATGATTAAAAGCTTTTTGATGTGGACTTTTACCTTGGCGGTATGCCTACTCGTGGTAGGTTTTCCTCTGGTAGTTTTGATGGCTACAGTAGGGGCTTTGCTATCAGTTATTCTCCAGTCAGTAATGCCAATTAGTGCGGTTTTGTTAGTTGCTGGTAGCTTAATTGGGTTGAATGTGTTTGCAGTAATTGCTGGTGCTAGTATTTTAACTTTTAAGGGTATCCACCCAACAGAAGTAACCTGGTTAAGCTGGCTGCATGGTGAGGTAGATAATGCACATAGTTCGGTTTATGCTGCTTGTCCTTTAACGTGCGATCTTGATTAGCAAGCAGCCAAGAAACAGGCTGGCGCTAAATAGTGCATCAATCTACCCGGTTAAAGCCGGGTTTTTTTATGGGTAAAATTGCGATCGCCAAAACTTCATTTAAAATTGTTTTTAGCTAATATAAACCAAGGGCGAATAGCTCTGTTAAATTAAATATTTCTAGCATTAAAAGTCTTATCGTTAGGCTTTATTCAAACTAATGAGATAAATTGTAATGTAATGCTAAAGATTTTAAGGTTTTTAAATTTCTCTACTAGAATAACGTACAAAGATACTATAGCTAATCAACAGCAATGTTAAAAAGTATTGACCGTATAGAAAAAGCTTTACTAGGACAAATCCTGCTTCGCAAAGGACTAATTTTAGAAGCTGAACTAGAGCAAGCTTTACGAGAACAGATTAATAGCAAAAAAAAGCTAGGCGAGATCTTGATAGAACAAAACCTGATTTCTAGCTCTGAACTAGATCGCGTACTCAACGAGCAAAATATGATGCTGGGGAAAATTTTGCTGCAAGAAAACTTAATATCCCCAGATCAACTCGAACACGCTTTGAGCGAACAAACTTCCAGTAATACAAGACTAGGCGAACTGCTAGTAGAAAAAAATATTATTTCTCCTCAGCAGCTAGAACAAATCTTAGAAAAACAATACTGGCAAAAAAATGGTTTTTGGCTAATTTCTTAATTCTAAAACGCCCTAAAGTATCTAAATTAGTCTGTCAGTAGCGATCGCTACACCGATTGCGAGTAAATTAATGTAAAGTAGTATAAATACTTATAAAGATATTTCTAAAAGTAACTTGTGATGATAAATGCTAACAATCAATCGCCTCATCATGTGGTAGTTGTGGGTGGCGGCTTTGGCGGACTTTACGCAGCTAAAGCTCTAAGTCGAGACAAGAACGTTTTTGTCACTTTGATTGATAAACGCAACTTCCATTTGTTTCAACCTTTACTTTACCAAGTTGCTACAGGCACATTGTCCCCGGCGGATATTTCATCGCCTCTGCGATCGGTTCTCAATCACAGCAAAAATACTCAAGTGCTGATGGGTGAGGTGCTGGATATTAATCCCCAAACGCAAAAAGTTACCTTACAAGACCAAGAGCTAACTTACGATAGCTTGATTGTAGCCACTGGAGTTAGCCATCATTACTTTGGCAATGACAACTGGGAGCAAGTCGCCCCAGGATTGAAAACTGTAGAAGATGCGCTAGAAATGCGCCGAAAAATATTTGTAGCCTTTGAAGCGGCGGAAAAAGAGACGGATATAGAAAAACGCCGTGCTTGGTTAACTTTTGTGGTGGTAGGAGGCGGCCCAACCGGGGTAGAATTAGCCGGAGCGATCGCAGAGCTTGCTTACACCACTTTAAAAAAAGATTTTCGTAACATCGATACCTCCGAAGCGAAGATTTTGTTAATTGAGGGGATGGATCGTATTCTCCCGCCCTATACTCCAGATTTATCCGCAAAAGCAGAATTATCTTTGACAAAATTGGGCGTAACGGTGAAGACAAAAGCGCTAGTTACAGATATTACAGACGACATTGTAACGATGCGCCAAGAGGATAAAGTAGAGCAAATCCCTGCAAAAACAGTTTTATGGGCAGCAGGGGTTAAAGCTTCGCCAATGGGGGCAATTCTATCAGAAAAAACGGGTGCGGAACTTGATCGCGTTGGCAGAGTAGTTGTAGCACCGGATTTGAGCGTACCAAATCATCCAAATATTTTTGTAGTGGGGGATTTGGCAAGTTTTTCGCACCAAAACGGTAAACCATTACCAGGAGTTGCGCCTGTCGCCATGCAAGAAGGAAGCTATGTAGCAAAGCTAATTCAAAACACCATTGAAGGGAAAAAATCCGTCCCTTTTCGTTACTTAGATCGCGGTAGTTTGGCGGTAATTGGCAGAAACGCCGCCGTTGTAGATTTAGGCTTTGTCAAGTTTTCCGGTATTTTAGCTTGGCTAACCTGGGTATTTGTCCATATCTACTTTTTGATTGAATTTGACAACAAATTAGTAGTAATGCTTCAGTGGGGTTGGAGTTACTGGACTCGTAACCGGGGAGCGCGTTTGATTACTGGCTCGGAGTCCTTCGTTGATAGTAAGAGCGATCGCTTTGCCTCAGTAAATAAGAAAACTGCGCTCGAAGTTTAGCTACCACTGTGGATTTGTCAAAATTAATTCCCTAACAGCTTCGCTGTCTAACGGGCGAGAGAAGAAGAATCCTTGCCCGTATTTGCATTTCAATTCTCTCAGTTTTGCTAATTGTTCGGGGGTTTCTATCCCTTCTGCGGTCACATCCAAATTCAGTTTTTGCGCTAAGGCAATTATTGCCTCCACTATCTCCGAATTTCCTGACTCGTTGCTCATGCTGTCAATAAAAGAGCGACCTATTTTTAATTCATCAATCGGAAAATGGTGCAATCTAGCTAAGGAAGAATATCCCGTACCAAAATCATCAATAGATAATTTAACCCCTAAGTCTTTCAATTCATAAAGCATCGCTTTTACCGTCTCAGCACTTGCCATAATTAGGCTTTCGGTAACTTCTAGCTTCAAAATAGATGCCTCCAAATCCGTCTCTTGCAAAACTCTTGCGACTTCCGCACTGAGATTAGATTGGTGGAAATGCTGACTCGAAAGGTTGACACTAATTGTTAATAGCAGATCGGGAAACTGCGATCGCCATTGCCTTGCCTCTTGACAAGCGCTGCGAATTACCCACCGACAAAGAGAAGTCTGCAATCCAGTTTCTGTTGCTGTTGGTAAAAATTCATTTGGTAGCAAAAGTCCCTTTTGGGGATGCTGCCAGCGAATTAATGCCTCAAACCCGGCAATTTTACCGCTTTCTAGCAAGACTATAGGTTGATATTGCAGGCGAAATTCTTGACGTTCAATAGCCAGTCGGAGGTCAGTTTCTAACTGCAAGAGCGCGATCGCCTGCGCGTGCATATCTGTGTTAAATATTTCATAACGTGCCGTTCCTTGGCTTTTGGCACGGTACATCGCAATATCCGCATCTCTTAAAACATCTTCGGCAGATTCATAGCCTGTGGTACTTAAAGTAATGCCGATACTAGCAGAGGTATATACTTCATTGCCGTCTAGAGCAAAAGGTAATTGCAGTTCCTCTTTAATGCGCTCGGCAACACGGATAGGATCGCTGCTATCTTCAATATCCGGCAACAAGATGGTAAACTCGTCACCACCTAGACGGGCAACGGTATCTGACTGGCGTAGGCATAACTTGAGGCGACCTGCAAGTTCAATTAATAAGCGATCGCCCATTAAATGTCCTAAACTGTCATTGACCACTTTAAAGCGATCTAAATCGAGAAAAAGGACAGCAAATAAATGTTCTTTATGTCTTTGAGTCTGCCCAATCGCTTGCTCCAACCGTTCTATAAATAATACTCGATTGGGTAAACCTGTCAGCCCGTCATAAAAGGCATTCTGGCGTAACTGTTCTTCTCCCTGCTTGCGATCGGTAATATCTCGGCAAATTATCCGCAATTCTACGGGTTCGCCTTCTTTATTAAAAATTAATTGACTGCGCTGGCGTTCCCAGATAATTGAACCGTCTTTACGGACTTTACGGAATTCAGCTTCAACAGTCGCTAATTTTTCCCTAAAGACACTAGCAAACAATTGTTGAAAATCATCGCGATCTTCTTTATAGACAAGGGTAGAAAAGTCTTGATACATCAACTCTTGTTTGGTATACCCCAAAGCTTCTGCGCCATACTGATTTACAGAGACGATTCTGCCATCGGCAGCAATTGTTAGATACGCATCTGGCGCAAAATCATACAAGCTTTGATATAGTTCCTCGCTCTCTTGCAATGCTTCAGCTTTAGCAATTTCGGCACTCAGCCGTTGTCCAAAAGAGGACGCTAAAGAAGCTAGCGCCAGAATAATTAAAGCCGCAATACTAATAGAAAGTGCTACTACATAATCACTGTTTCCAGGCGGCTGCTTTTTTAATAACTTAAAGCTAGGGTAAAACTTGACTGCTGCCATCGCTGTATAGTGCAGTGAGTCAATCGATAGCCCAGTTAAAACCGCGCTGCCGAGCTTGCGGATATTTTCTGGAACTCGCTCGGTACTGGGATGGAACGCAAACCACAGAGCGCTAAAGCAAAGGGTAACTGTAGATAAGTTGGCAAGGGCAACAATCTTCAAATCGTACACGGGTATTGCCGCCAGTTGCATTCCTGTCATGGCAATAAAGTGCATACCTACAACCCCTGCCGTGATAAAACTACCTCCTGCCAAGAAGCGCAGCCAATTTAGGGGTTGTTTAGTCACAAATGACAGCCCTACACCGCAACAAGCGATCGCCAATACCATTGATAGAAAGACGATATAAAAGTTGTAGTTAATAGGTATTGGTAACTTGTAAGCCAGCACTGCAATGAAGTGCATCAGCCAAACACTAATGCCTAGTGCGATCGCACTTCCCAACAGCCAAAGCTTGCTAACACGTCCTAATGCTATAGGTACTTGTCTTGCTAAATCTAAAGCAGTATAGCTGCTGACAATAGCAATTACTAAAGAAAGGATAACCAAGCGCCAATCGTAACTAACCTCAAGAGCTTGGCTAATCTGGATTAATTTCTCACTTGGCATACCTTGCTCCAACTTGAAAATGTGTGAGAACTACCGATTGTTAGCCTTTGTGAGTTAGAAAGTTTCAATATCTTAAGAGGCTTACCGCTTACAGCTTTGTTTAGAATGGCAGTTTGTATTTACTTATTCGCCTTTATAAAGATAGAGTTAAAATCATTTAGACAAATAATTATAGCTAACTAGCGTTTAAAACCCCTGTATACAGCCAAAATTATTTAGAAACTGAACTTAATAAACATTAAAGCATGGACTTAAATTTTAACTTCTGACAACACTGTTAGCAAATATTGTGTCAATGTATACGCATCTACGCCCATTTCGGTGCGGTTTCTTGCCGCCTTGATCCCGGCTTGAGAATGCCACCAAGCAGCAACGGACGCGACTTCACCCATCGATTGAGCAGTTTTTTGAGCAACTAATCCACCCATTAACCCTGTCAGCACGTCGCCGCTACCCCCGCGAGCTAAGGCGGGGGTGCTTTCGGGGTTAATCCAGACTAACCCATCAGGATTTGCAACTTTAGTTCTAGCCCCTTTTAATAAAATTACAGCGCCACTTGTTTTAGCGGCGGTAGTAACAGCACTAATCGGCTCTAAATCGCCTAAATCGGGAAATAAACGTTTAAATTCTCCCGTGTGCGGAGTAAGTATTGTTGCTCCTTGGCGTTGGGCTAAAGTAGAGATAGTTCCCAATTCTGCCAATATATTTAAACCATCCGCATCTAAAATTAGCGGACAGTTACTTTTTATTACTTCTTGAATTATCGGCGTAGCTTCAAGAGTTAAACCAGGCCCGCAAGCAATGGCATCGAAGGAATCTAAGTTAGTGTTTGCTGGTAATTGCAACATTGCTCCAAGCTCTGTTTCTGGGCATCCTACGATTAAAGCTTCTGGCAATTGAGCAACTAATAAGCTTTTCAGCGATTGGGGAACGGCAATTGATAACATTCCTACACCGCTTGCTCTGGCTCCCAATCCAGTTAAAACTGCCCCACCAGCGTAACGAAGAGAGCCACAAATTAATAGTAAATGCCCTTGCTGGTATTTATGAGTGACGAAAGGACGATGTAAAGGTAAAGTTGCGATCGCAAGTTCCGTAGTAATTCGCCTGATTCTTGGCGAAATACCTAATACCGATTCAATTGCTGTCAACGGAATATCAAAATCTATCAATTGAGCTTTACCAACGTATTCTAAGGCGCGATCTTGAAGTAATCCTAGTTTCCATAATCCCAAGCAAAAAGTATAAGTTGCCTTAATTGCTATCCCCAATACTTCCCCGGTATCTGTGTGTAAGCCTGAAGGTAAATCGATGCTAATAACTGGTAGAGAAGATTGGTTAATTTGAGCAATTACTTTAGCAATATCACCTGTAATATCGCGCTCTAACCCAAAGCCAAATAAGCCGTCAATTACTAAATCTGACTCCTTTAGTAGCTTTTCTAGGCGATCGCAACGCTCAATTCCTAAGCTTTCTGTATACTGAGCATGACTTGCAGTTAATTCTTTATATCTAGAAAAAGGACTAAAAAAAACTACCTTATAACCGCGATAATGTAACTCACGAGCTACAACCAAGGCATCGCCCCCATTATGTCCAGAACCTACTAACACCCCAATACGTTGCACTGATAGAACTTGCAGTATTTCAAGGGTTTGACGAGCGATCGCTAATCCAACTTTTTCCATTAACGCCGCTACAGGCATTCCGGCGGCAAACATCCGCCCTTCAATGTCTCGCATTTGTTGGGCGCTGACTACAAAACGCTCAATTTTTTTCTGCCTGTCCATAACTTTACTATTTTTAACTAAATTAGCACTGTCGAAATTACCTTTAGATGTATTCGTAACTAAAAGCAATTTTAATCTTTATCATAATTATTAAAAATCACAAATCATCAAATATGTAGAGACGTAGCAGTGCTACGTCTCTATTAAAAATCACAAATCATCAAATTTAGCTAACAAAGCTGACAGAATATTTTATGATGAAATACCGAAGCTCAAAGCCATACATCAACGGCAGCAATAGCTAAAAATTCCTCTGTCTAAGGGAGGAATTGTAAAAAATGATAACTAACTTATCAGAGGTACAATGATAAAAAAAATATTATTAGCGGTTTCTGGACTAGGACACGCCGAAGAAATGCTCAAAACTTTGAAAGAAGTACCAGCAATTGAACAAGCAGAGGTAACAGTTTTACACGTTGTCCCCGCTCAAGCTTCCGCCCAAGTTATGACTAGCAAATGGGAAGAAGGAGGAAAGATTTTAGGCTCGGCGATTGAGACAGTCAACTTAGATGCTAGTAAAGTTACAGCAATTTTACGCCAAGGAGATCCTAAAGACGTTGTTTGTCAAGTAGCAGACGAAATTAACGCTGACTTAATTATTATGGGTTCGCGGGGTTTAAAACGGTTGCAATCGATTTTAGCAAACTCCGTTAGTCAGTACGTTTTTCAGTTGTCATCGCGCCCGATGCTGCTAGTAAAAGATGACATTTACGTCAAAAAAATTAAGCGCGTAATGGTAGCAATAGATGGCTCAGAAGCTACAAAACAGTGTTTGCAACTGGCATTATTTCTAGTGAGAGATATTAAAGGCGGTCAATTGATTTTGGCTCACGTCGATAAAAACTTAAGCAGCAAATCTGGCGAAGCTGCGACAAGCGCAGAGAAAAACCCGGTTTTGGCTCCCGCAATTTCTGAAGCCAAAAAACAAGGAATTCAACCTTTAGTTATTGCTACTGCTGGCAAACCCGGCGAAGAAATTTGTCGTTTGGTACAAGATCGAGATGTAGATTTATTAATTATAGGTTCTCCCGATCGCCGTCCTTCCATTGCTAAGAGCTTTGTGGATATAGACAGGCTTATTAGCTCCTCTTTATCAGATTACGTGCGCGTAAACGCCACCTGTCCAGTGCTACTGGCGCGGACTGTAGGGTAAATTCAATAAGAAAATCCCTGCACCGTTACGGTGTAGGGATTTTTTGAAACTAACAATCACGAATCATTTTTGCCACTATTGCGGCTGGCAGTCTGAATGTATAAAATCAACAGAAAAACCGTAGGCACAAGTACAAATAAAATACTTGCGACAAAACCTAAATCATTAACTTGCATCGAAAGAAAGCCTCACGTGGATTGCAGTCCAACACTACTAGAATATCACCAATAGGTGCAAGTAACAGGATTTTCAACCCAGAGTTTTTGGTGCAGCCTAAAATAAGTATAAAAGCAGAAACCTGGGTGCGGGAGCATTCCTGATCCCTAGGTTCTCTAGACAGCAGGAAAAAAAACTAGACTATGCAAGCAGAGTACGAAAGTCGCCGTCAGCAGTTAATGGCAAAAATTGGCAATGGTACGGCAATTTTTCGCAGTGCGCCAATGGCAGTTATGCACAATGATGTAGAGTACACTTTCCGCCAAGATAGCGATTTTTTCTACTTGACGGGATTTAACGAGCCAGAAGCGGTAGCTATTTTAGCCCCTCACCACGCAGAACACCGTTTTATTCTTTTTGTTCAACCCAAGGAAAGAGAAAAGGAAGTATGGACAGGTTATCGTACAGGGGTAGAAGAAGCAAAAAGTCGCTACGGTGCAGACGAAGCTTACCCTATTGGCGAACTTGAGGAGAAATTATCTCAGTACGTAGAAAAAGCCGAGAAAATTTACTATCACTTAGGACGCGATCGCGCTTTTAATGAAACTATTCTCAAACTTTGGCAACGCTTGATTGCTACCTATCCCAAGCGCGGTACGGGGCCAATGGCGATTGAAGATAGTAATTTCATCTTGCATCCCCTCCGCCTAGTCAAAAGCGATTCAGAACTAGCATTAATGCGGACTGCGGCGGCTATTTCGGTAGAAGCCCACAACAAAGCAAGAGAACTCGCTCGTCCCGGCTGTTACGAGTACGAAATTCAAGCAGAAATTGAACGAATTTTTAGGTTGCGGGGAGGAATGGGTGTAGCTTATCCCTCGATTGTTGCTTCCGGTAATAATGCTTGCGTACTGCACTACATCGAGAACAACCGCCAGATGCTTGACAACGAGTTGCTGTTAATTGACGCTGGCTGTGCTTACAACTATTACAACGCTGATATTACCCGTACTTTTCCCGTAGGCGACAAATTTACACCCGAACAAAAGATTTTGTACGAAATTGTCTTGGAAGCACAACAAAAAGCGATCGCACAAGTTCAACCAGGCAATCCTTACAATGCTTTTCACGATACGGCGGTGCGGGTAATTACTGAAGGGTTAGTAGATATAGGCATTTTACGCGGTGAAATTGATAAATTGATTGAAGAAAACAAGTACAAACCCTTCTATATGCACCGTACTGGGCATTGGCTAGGCTTAGATGTCCATGATGTCGGTGTTTATCAGCATGGCGAATCGCCACACATTTTACAAGCTGGAAATGTTTTAACGGTAGAGCCAGGTATATATATTGTTCCTAATACTCCCCCCGCCGAAGACCAGCCAGAAATAGATCCGCGTTGGAGTGGGATCGGGATTCGGATTGAGGACGATGTTTTGGTTACAGCTACAGGACAGGAGATTTTGACCGATGGAGTGCCTAAATTAGTGGAGAAATTAGAAGGATAAATTTATATTTCTGCACAGGAAAACCAGGACTTGGGATCTGTCTTGAATACTATCAATTACCAGTGCCAGCTACAAAGTATTCTCAGCGCAACTGACGAGGTTTGATTATTGAAGGGTATCAGGGCAAATCTCAGGCAATGAGACTCTAATAACTATTAGGGAAATGCTTTTCCAGTAAATCCAGTGCATTTTTCTCAAGCCGTAATAATATCTCTATTTGCTTTAAGGCGATCGGTAAAGGCATATTTCGCCCGTTCTCCCATCGGTTGACGCTTTGGCAGGAAACCCCTAGTTCTTCTGCCAACTGTGCTTGAGTTAAACCAAGCCTCTGTCTAGTTTCGCGCACTAGCTTGGCGGCTTCTACTACAGACATTACTGACATAGTTGCCTCTTAAAATAAACATGATAGAAAACTAAATCAGTGTAGAGGTACAAAACCTGATTTTTCAACGAGTTCTTGCCCTTCATTACTCAAGATCATATTGGCGTAAGCAACACCAGCTTGCTCATCAAGACGACCATCTCGCTTAATAACAACAAATAACCTTCTAGTCAAAGGATAAGAACCATCGGCAAAAGCGCCTTGATTTACGGTAGTAATATCATCTTTAGTAAAAGGTGAAATGAAGCTTTGATTGCTATCTTTTGCTAACGGTAACGCTCGAATTGCTTTTTGACCAATTACTTCTGACGCTGTAGCGTAACCAATCCCACCTGGCAACTTAGCAACTTGGCGGATACTCTCTGTAGTATCTCGGATTTCTTGTACTGAAGAACCCAAAGCTTGTTTTTCTAATACTCCTTCAATAAAAAAGTCTACAGTTCCTCCAGCTTTAGCATTACGACTCAATGGAGTAATTTTGAGATTGGGACCACCGAGTTCCTTCCAGTTAGTGACTTTTCCCGTAAAAATGTCTTTGACTTGAGCTAAAGTTAGACCAGCTACAGATACTCTAGGATTGATATAAAAAGCAATCCCGTCGATTGCTACAGGAACTTGCTCTAGCTTGAAACCACGTTGCTGGGCTTGAGCAAATTCAGCGCTTTTTACAGGTCGGGAAGACTGAGAAAAGCTTAGTTGCCCGTCAAGTAGCATTTTAATTCCTGACCCCGATCCTGGTTTCTCTCCAACTGGCTCGGTGTAGCGTAATTTAAACTCGGAATGGGCTTGATTCAGATTTAAAGTTACATTGTCAGAACGCAGAGGAGCAAAAGTGGTTGACCCGCCATAGTTAAAAGTGCCTTGAGGAACGTTTGGTATTTGATTTAATGTTTGATAGAGATCAGGATTGGCTGATGAGATTAAGTCAAATTTACTAGTCGCCGAAGCGTTAGCTTCCGGGGGCAACGATGCCGCAGGCAGCGTAATTGGTTGTGAAGCTGGATCGACAGATGGAATGGGAGCAACAGCTACAGCAATAGGCTCGTTTGTTGGACTACCTAGTTTATCTTTAAATAGAAAATAGCTTGCACCCAGCATCGCTAGAAGCAAAAACCCAATCCCGACTAGCGGCATTGTCAAAGATCCTTTGGTCATTTTTTGACCGCAAATTTCGCACTTTTTTAAAGTGGAAGCATTACGATCGTGACCGCACTTTTTACAAGTTACATAGTTAGATTCGTTTAACATATTTTTAATCTCTACTGCGATATTCCTAATTCTGCTTTGACACTGGCTTCTATAGCAAAAACCTGTTCGTTACTAAGATTTAATTCTTCTTGAAGTTCAAGTAACTGTGACTGTTCTTCAAAATCAATCTCGTTATCATTTTCCAAAAACGCTCGGTACATCAAATTAAATTCTGAAATTGCTTCTTGTTGATCTTGAGCAGGAGAATACCTAGCGATCGCGCGATCGGCTGCTTCAGGAGAGATAAAATATTTTTGGCGGAAGCGTTCTAAAAGTTGGACTTCAGTTTCCGAAGGTTTGCCGCGCCGATAACAAGTCTCCACCAACTTAACGAATTTTGCTAAGTTATCCTCAGTATCTAAACCCGGTGTAGAAGCAACTTTAACTATTTGTTGAACCTGTGGAGTTGACATACTAGCATCAGGCTCCTGAATTGAAGAAGATACGAACAAACTATAGGTTTTTATATAATTCTCAACTGCCACTTCTTGCTTGTGGTAATCATTATTATCTTTACCACCAGGAGCTGAGGGGGTGACAAGCACTCCAAAAACCTTATCACGTATAGACTTGACCGAATGATGGTAGAAAAAGATAGGTCAAATTTTGTCAACAAGACCTATCAGTTGAAAATGATACTTCCATTCT
>JAABUN010003390.1_pt1 | contig 24820 bp, 24 predicted proteins | sample 5559311 | NCBI WGS metagenome assembly JAABUN01 (sample SAMN10711877, study PRJNA513370) | rock metagenome | isolation source: Antarctica rocks | place: Antarctica: Victoria Land, Siegfried Peak sud
AGATACAAAGAGTGGCTCGACACCCCTTCTGACATCACCGGCATGACAGTTGATGATCTAGTTCGGGAGGCCGCGAAAGAGTAGGGAGATCAGAATGTACGAAGTTGTACCTCAGGATCCGGCGGAGCTGTTCGACGTCTACCGGGCCGACGGGGAGCCGACTGGCCGGGTCAAGCCGCGGGCGGACGTCCACCGCGACGGGGACTGGCACCGGGCTGTCCACGTCTGGGTGGCCGGGCATGATGATGAGTCCGGCCCGTTCCTGCTGATGCAGCGGCGGAGCCTGGCCAAGGACACCTGGCCGGGTGTGCTCGACGCGACCGTCGGTGGGCACTACCGGGCCGGGGAGTCGCTGACCGAAACGCTCCGGGAGACCGAGGAGGAGATCGGCGTCGCCGTGACGATGGCCGAGCTGCTTCCGCTCGGCGTCCGGGTCTGCGCCAACGAGGTGCCGGACCTCGGAATCTATGATCGGGAGCTCCAGGACGTCTTCCTACTGCTCGACGACCGGCCACTGACGGACTACCGGCCGCACCCGGTCGAGCTCGCCGAGCTGATCCGGATCCCGCTCGCGCCTCTGATCGACCTCCAGCGCGGTCAGCCTGAGCCCATCGTGGTCCAGCGGATCGCGCCCGGCGACACGAACGCGAGTCAGGCTACCATCGCGATCTCCGACTTCGTCCCGACGGTCGACCGCTACGTCCTACGGGTCGCGGTCGCCGTCGACCGGGTGCTGCGGGGCGAGCGCGACGTGCTGGTCTGATCGCGGCATCTCAGTCGTCGAGTGTCTGGACCATCCGGACGAAGTCCTCCTCGTAGCTGTTCCGGCAGTAGAAGCGTCGCGCCCGCGCATTGTTGGCGAAGACATCGAGGGCGATCGTGCGGAACCCTTGCGATCTGGCCCATTCCGCCGCCCATTCCATGAGCAGACGTCCAGTGCCCGTTCCCTCAGCGGCTTCCGTCGTCGCCAACCGCTCGATGTAGGTGGCCGCCTCGCCACTGAAGTAATCGATATCGGGCCGGACGGTCAAGTATCCAACCGGGTTGTTGCCGGCATCGCAGGCAACGACGGTTCGGGTTCCAGGGCGAAATCGACGCCGGTCCGGCTGAAGTAGTCGTCGAACGCCGACATCTCCCGCCCGACCGTGCTGGACGGGATGAGGCGGCGAGCCATGGCGCTGATCGCCGGTGCGTCGTCGGGGCCGGCGTCACGAATCAGGAACTGACTGGCGTTCGACATGACTGCTCGCCTCGCCGTGAGGGACCTGCCCACCAGCCGGCGCAAGGGCGGCTCCGGCAGGATCACGAAGCCCCGGCGTCATCGTACCGAATGGCGCTGCCGGGTCGCCAGACGGCTCAGGGCGCTGGTGATGAGCACGATGGTGACCAGGACCAGCGCTCCGCCCCACGCCTGACGCTGCCAGTCTTCGTAGGGAGAGATCGCGTACTGGTAGATCTGGAGCGGGAGCGCCGCGGTGGGCTGCGTGAGGTCCCAGTTCCAGAATGTGTTGCCGAAGGCGGTGAACAACAGCGGCGCCGTCTCGCCAGCGGCGCGGGCGATGGCGAGCATGATCCCGGTGATGAGTCCAGTCATGGCGGCCGGGTAGACGATGCCGACGATGGTGCGCCATCGCCGGACGCCGAGCGCCATCGACGCCTCGGGAAACTCGCGTGGGACCAGCCGCAGGATCTCGTCGGTCGTTCGGACGATCGGCGGCAGCATGATGACCGCCAGCGCGATACCGCCCGCGAGGGCCGAGAAGCGGCTCATGCGCACAACGATCAGTTCGTAGGCCAGGATGCCGACGACGATCGAGGGAACGCCGGTCAGGACATCGGTGAGTAGGCGGACGAGGGCCGCGAACCTGCCCCGGCCGTACTCCGACAGGTACGTCCCGGCGCCAATGCCGAGCGGGATGGCGATCACCGCGCCGATCGCGACGATCAGGACCGTGCCGGCGATGGCATTGGCCATCCCGCCGCCCGTCTGGCCGACCGGAGCGGGCGTCTTCGTGAAGAAGTCGACGTTGATCGCGCCGATTCCCTTGCGGACGATATAGGTGAGGACGATCACGAACATCGCGACGGCAATGAGTGCCGCGAGCGAGCACAGTGCCTCAGCGATCGCGCCGGTCAGTTTCCGCCGGCGCCCCAGGGCGTTGGCCGCGAATGGGGTCGCCATCAGGCGTTCCTCCCGGCTGCATCGAAACTGCTCGTCTTCCAGATCAGCAGTCGCGCACCAAGATTGAGCAGGATCGTCAGGACGAACAACAGCAGGCCGATCTCGATCAGCGCCGACGTGTAGAGCGGGAAGCTCGCCTCGCTGAACTGGTTGGCGATGACCGACGCCATGGTGTCGCCCAGCGCGAACAGTGACGACCCGATGTTGCCGCGGTTACCGATGACGATCGTGACCGCCATCGTCTCGCCGAGGGCGCGGCCCAGGCCCAGGATCATGGCGCCGGTGATCCCGGCGCGCGCGGCCGGGAACGTGATATGGGCGGCGACTTCCCATCTCGTGGCGCCGAGCGCATAGGCGCCGTCGCGCTGGGAGGGCGGGACCGACAGAAGGACGGCTCGCGAGATCGCCGTGATGGTCGGAAGTACCATGATCGTCAGCACGAGGCTGGCGGCCAGCAGACCAACCCCGTACTTCGGGCCGTCGAAGATCGGCAGGAAACCCAGCCGATCCTCCAGGAACGGCTCGATCTGGTGCCGTACCACCGGGACGAGCGCGAACAGCGCCCACAAGCCATAGATGATGCTCGGGATCGAGGCAAGCATCTCGACGAGGAAGCCGACCGGGGCCCGGAGCCAGTGAGGCGAGAGCTCGGTGAGGAAGATCGCCGTTCCGACTCCAATCGGACCGGCGATGAGCAACGCCACCGCCGAGGTCACGAGAGTTCCGAAGATGTAGGGAGCGGCCCCGAAGGTCCCATCGACCGGGTCCCAGTCGGAGCTCGTGATGAAACCAAAGCCGAAGGTCGCCCGGGCCTCGGCCGATCCCTGCCAGAGCTCGAAGGCGATCAGCCCAACGAGGACGATCAGAACCGCACCGAAGGCGGTGACGATGAGCTGAAAGACATCGTCGATACGACGACGGGACGAAGACCACTGCAGTGGTCTCCGTCCCTCGGCGCCCGACGAGCCGGTCTGTTCCCGGGTGGGAACAGTGGAATCTCGAGGGATGTCTACCATTACCCGATCCTTCGACTCGATGTTGGTCAGGCAGCGGCGGTCGCGGCCGGCGTTCCGGTCAGGAGCTGTTCGCCACCCGATGTCACCGTCTCAAGCCGGGCCATGGTCGCCGTCACGACATCGTCGGGAAGCGGTGCATACGAGAGATCAGCGCCATACTGCTGGCCATCGGTGATCAGCCACGACAGGACGTCGACCAGAGCGGTGCCGATGGCGGCATCCTTCTGGTCAGCGTAGAGCACGACCCAGCTGAAGCCGGAGATAGGGTAGATGGCCTTGTCGTCGCCCGTGCAGCCCGCGATCATGATCCGGAGATCCTTCGGCAGCTTTGAGGCCGCCGCGGCCGCGCAGGCCGTCGCGCCCTTGGCGCTCGGCGCGACGAACGAACCGGCCGAGTTCTGAACGTTGGCGGTGGCCAGGCTGTTCTGCTCAGCGTAGCTGAGCTCGACGTAGGTGATCGCCCCTTCGATCTGGGAGACCTGTCCGGCGACGCCCTCGGACCCCTTGGCGCCGATCCCGACCGGCCAGTCGACCGAGAGACCCACGCCGATGTTGCTCTTGAAGTCGTCGCTGACGCTGGCCACATACGTCGTGAAGATGTTGGTCGTCCCTGAACCGTCCGACCGCGTCACCACGGAGATGTCCGTTCCCGGCAGTTTGACGTCCGGGTTGAGTGCCTTGATCGCATCGTCGTCCCAGGTGGTGATGTTGCCCTGGAAGATGTCAGAGATCGTAGTCCCATCGAGGTTGACCGGGGCATCGAGCCCGGGCAGGTTGTAGGTGAGCGCGACCGCGCCCAGCGTGACAGGGACGTGGACGACCGCGTCGGCGCCGCCGGCGGCGGTGAGCTGCTCATCCGTCATCGGTGCGTCGGTCGCGCCGAAGTCGACGGTGTTCTCCGTGAGCTGCTTGATGCCGGCGCCGGACCCGACCGACTGATAGTTGACGCGGACGCCCTGATCCACTTGTTCGGTGTAGGCGGCGAACGCCGCCGAGAACAGCGGGTTGTCGAAACTCGAGCCGGCGCCGTTGAGCGTCAGCGTGCCCTGGGCACTCGCCTGGAGCGGTCCGGCCAGGACCAGCCCAAGCGCGGCAAGCAGCCCCAGATTAAACCAGTTGAACGCCTTGACCTTCTTCATCGAGCGTTTTCTCCTCTGATGACCGTCCGGATGCCGAAAGAATTCCCGACGCACGAGCAGGAATGCGAGAGTCATGTCCGCGGGCGCGTCGCGGCTGTAAGTAGATCATGAACCAACATGGATGAGGTCAAGGAATTGTGAAGCCGTGAGCGGTGGTGCCGGTCAGATGGGTTACGCCCGATCTCTTGATCGGTGGTCGGGCTGACGGGACACCGATGAGTTGTTGTGCCAGGACCTGAATCGCGCGGTTGTGGGGTGAGGAGCGCGACAAGATGCATACCGCGTCACAAGGACGCCGCTTGTCGGCAGGTGGTCTGTCGGCCATTATGCCGGTCATCGTCTGTTCGGCGTCCGCTTGAAAGCCAACCGATGCCAACCCCCAGTCCAACCGGATGTCGGTCGCTGAAACGGTCCCGCTCACTGGCTATCTGCCTGCCCCTGCTGATCCTGCTGGGTGGGATTGGGGTTCAGTCGATCGCCGCTCAGACGTCGGCGGCGACTTCGGCAATAGGCGACGGCTACGCCGACGTCGTGCCGGATCAGCAGGATGCGGTCGTCGCCGCGACCGAACGAGACATCAGCCGGTACACGCTCGATGTCACCGCGGATGACACCGCCGGGACGATCGGCGGCTCGCTGTCCGTCGCGTTCGTGAACCGCTACGGCGAGCCGCTGACCGAGATCGTCCTGCGGCTGTTCCCGAACGCCGATCACTACGGCGACGGCGGGATGACGGTCGAAGACGTGACCGTCGATGGGGCTTCCGCATCCCCGGTGCTGTCGGTCGAGGACACGGTCCTGTCCATCCCGCTGGCCGAGGCGCTGTCGCCCGGCGCATCCGTCACCCTCGCGATGACGTTCCGGACCACCGTGCCAGTCGATTCGCTCGGCTCCTACGGCATCCTCAGCCGGTCGTCCATGACGGGCGCCTGGACGCTGGCCGACTGGTACCCCAGTCTGGCCGGCTACGAGCCGTCGCCCGGAGCCGGCTGGCGCCGCGATCCGCCGTTCGACGATGTCGACCCGACCTTCGGCGATGTCGCCCTCTACGACGTCACCCTGCAGTCGACCGGCCTGGCGGTCGTCTCGACTGGTACGGTCGTCGAATCTGACGATGACCCGTCGGATGAGACGGTGACCCGGATCGTGGCCGGCCCGGTCCGGGACCTCACACTCGCTCTCGGCACGGACTGGGACCTCGACTCCCGCCAGGTCGGCGAGACGAGGATCACGTACGCCACCGATGTCAACGACGCCGCGGCCATCGATGCCGTACTGGATGTCGTCGCCCGGTCGCTGGAGCTCTACGGCGAGCGGTTCGGCGCCTATCCGTATCGCGAGCTCGACCTCGTCGACGTCTCGCTGACCAGCGGGACGCTCGGCATCTCCTGGTCCGGGATCGTCTTCCTCGACGGCCCGTCGCTGGCGCGGCAGGCGGACGACCCGCAGTTCTACGACTTCCTGCTCGCCCACGAGATCGGGCACCAGTGGTGGGGCAACCTCGTCGGCGGCAACTCCAACGATCACACGTTCATCACCGAGGGGCTGACCAACTACACCATGACGATCGAGGTGGAGTGGACCCAGGGCCGTGCCGCCGCCGCCGACATGCTCCGGACCTACGTCGCGCCGCGCTACCTGACGCTGCTGCGCGGCGCCGGTGATTCGGTCGCGGACGTCCCGTACCCGGAGGCGCCGGCCGGGTTCAGCGACATCGTCTACGGCAAGGCCGCGCTCGGCTTCCTTGCCATCCGGCTGGAGATCGGGGACGACGCCTTCTTCGCCGCGCTGCGGTCCTTCGCCGGCGATCCGGCTGGACCGGCCGCGCCGGGATTCCGGTTCCAGATCGCGGAGCCGGACGATCTGCTGACGGCCTTCGAGGCAACGGCCGGGCCGGCGGTCGATGCCGTCTGGGAACGCTGGTTCGAGCGCACCGCCACGACTCCCGATGAGGTCGAGCAACTCATCGCCGGCTACGCGGCCGCATGAGCGAGCCGACGACCGGGAAGCTTTCGGGGGCCATCCAGCGAGCCGGTGGGACGCTGGTCCCGATCTCGGCCGGGATCCGGCGCCCCTGGGAGCGACTGGCCCGGGTCCGGGAGAGCCCACAGCGCGGGCTGCCCTACGCCGTCGCGATCGCGATCAGCATCGCGGCGGCCGGGGTGCTGCTGCCCCTCCGGGAGCCGCTCGGGCCGATCAACATCCTGCTGCTGTTCGTCGTCGTCAGCATCGTCACGGCCCTGCTGCTTGGGTCCGGCCCGTCAGCGGCCGCCTCGGTCTTCGGCTTCGTCAGCGTCAACTTCCTCTTCATCGAGCCCTACTACACCCTCACGATCGGCACGACGAACTACATCCTCGCGCTCGTGATCTACCTCGGCGTCTCGCTCGTGACGGGGCAGCTCGTCGCCCGTCTCGCCGCCCGGACCCAGCAGGCGCTCGACGAGCAGCGTCGGGTCAGCCTGCTCTACGACCTCAACTCGGCCCTGATCGGCGACATCAACCTCGACGCGATGCTGGACACGATCGTCCAGCAAGTCGTTCGGGTCTACGGCTCGGATCAGGGCCGGATCCTGCTGCCGGTCTGGGGGGACGGGGCCGACACGACCGACGACCCGACGCTGGGCGATGCCGCCGAACCGCCCGAACTCGCCGTCCGGGTGGCGGCCCCTCAGTCGTCCGACCACACCGAGGTCGACCGGCAGAGCCTGGCGATGGCGACCTGGGCGATCGAGCATCGCCGTCCCGCTGGCCGACGGGTGGCGGGGCGGCGGCTCCGGGCTCCTCACGGCTCCGGCCGGATGCCGGTGCTTGTCCAGCCGACCCGGAGCCAGGACGTCCTCTACCTGCCGATCCTCGCCCGCGACCGCGTGATCGGCGTGCTGGAGGTCACCGGGCGACCCGGTGGCGGGCGGTTCACGCCGGAGGACGAGCGCCTGCTGGCGACCTTCGCTGGGCAGGCCGCGCTGGCCCTGGACCGGGCCCGGCTGTCGGAGGACGCCGCCCGGGCCCAGGTCCTGGCCCAGTCCGACGAGCTCAAGTCGGCCCTGCTCTCGGCCGTCTCCCACGACCTGCGGACACCGCTGTCGGCGATCAAGGCGTCGGCGACGTCGCTGCTCGACGACCAGGTCCAGTGGCGGGACGACGACCGGCGGGAGTTCCTGCTCGCGATCGACGAGGAGACCGACCGGCTGACGCTGATGGTCGGCAACCTGCTCGACCTGTCCCGGATCGAAGGCGGGGCGCTGCGCCCGGACCGCGAGTGGTACGACATCGAGGAGCTGATGCGGGATGCCGCCCTGCGGCTCCGGCAGCGGGCCGGTAGCTCGGCCGACCGGATCCGGCTGGAGATCGAGCCGAACCTGCCGCTCATCTGGTTCGACTACGTCGAGATCGCGCAGGTCGTGATGAACCTCGGCGAGAACGCGATCAAATACACCCCGGCCGGGTCGCCGATCGACCTGCGGGTCGTTCGGGTCGGTCCGGACATCGAGATCGGCGTCGCCGACCACGGACCGGGGATCGCGCCGGCGCTCCAGCGTCGGCTGTTCGAGCGGTTCTATCGGGGCAGCGCCGAGGGGACGATCATCTCCGGTTCCGGGATCGGCCTGACGATCTGCAAGGGGCTGGTCGAGGCGCACGGCGGCCGGATCTGGGTGGAGAGCGCGCCCGGGCAGGGGGCGACGTTCCGGTTCACGCTGCCGATCGCACCGCCCGCCTCGACCATGACGCCGGCAGCCAGCACCGGGGAGGGCATCGCCGGATGAGCGGGGAACGGGTCCTGGTCGTCGACGATGAGCCGCAGATCCGCCGCGCGCTCCGGACGGCGCTGAGCGGCCACGGCTACGAGGTCGAGCTGGCCGAAGACGGGTCGATCGCCCTCGACGCGCTGGCGCTTCGGCTTCCCGACCTCGTCCTGCTCGACCTCGCGATGCCGAGGGTCGACGGCCTGGAAGTCGTCCGGCAGACCCGAGGCTGGTCGCGGGTCCCGATCATCGTCCTCTCGGCCCGCGGCGAGGAACGGGACAAGGTCGCCGCGCTCGACCTCGGCGCCGACGACTACCTGACGAAGCCATTCGGGATCGAGGAGTTGCTGGCCCGGATCCGGGCGACGCTGCGCCGGAGCGGAGCGCCGGACGCCTCCTCCGTGGTCGTCGGCGACCTCACGGTCGACTTCGGGCGCCACGTCGTTACCCGTGGACTGGTCGAGATCCACCTCACCAAAACCGAGTACGACCTGCTCCGCGTCCTGGCGTCCAACGCCGACCGGGTCCTGACGCACCGACAGTTGCTGGAGCGCGTCTGGGGCAGCTACGCCGCCGGTAACGCCCAGCAGCTGCGGGTCTACATCAATTACCTGCGCCGCAAGCTGGAGCCCGATCCGAGCCACCCTCGCCTGATCGTGACCGAGCCCGGCGTCGGCTACCGGTTTCGGACCGGCGGGTGATGGACGCATCGAGGCGACCGTTCGTAGGGGCGATCCCTTGTGGTCGCCCGGCCGCCGCCGCGGCCTTCGCCCCGCAGGGCGAGACGGTGCCCGACGGCCAAGATGCGGTCGGCGAGCAGTCCCCTCCACTAGCGAAGCGCGACCCCTCCCCCGCTTGGGTTCGGCACTGCGGTGCCTCACCGCCCGGAGAGGGGCTTCCTGCTGGTCGCGCTGAAGCGCTCCGATAGTGGCAACGCTGCTCGCGGACCGTTTCCCCTCTCCGGGCGGTGAGTCGCTTCAGCGACGATCCGAGCCGGGGAGGGGCTTGGGGGAGGGGTCTGCTCGCCGACCAACCAGCATCGATGCTGGCACGATCTCGCCTGACAGCGAGGGCCGTGGCGGCCGGGAGGGGCAAGCCTGCTCCCCTACGATACGGGCCGCGGCGGCAGCCGGGCGACCGCAAGGGATCGCGCTGACGATTGGCAGGCTCCGCCACCCGTTCTCCAATGACTCTAACGAAACTCTAACCACTCACCGATCCCCTCTAACGCCGGCCTAACGCCCTGGAACCTACCATCGTCCGGATCACCCGTTGGCAACGGCTGGTGCGGCTTGGTCGTGGGTTGGGTGACGGGAGGGTCGATGAGGGACGGGATTGTTGAGCGGCCAGGCGGAGTGCGGTTGCTCGTCGTCGATGACGAGGCGCGTCTGCGTAAGACGTTCATCCGGGCCCTGACCGGGCGAGGCTACGTCGTGACTGGCGCGGAGAGTTTCGGCAGCGCCATGCGGGAACTCTATGCCGGGACATTCGATCTGCTTCTGGTGGACATCAATCTGCCCGATGGGACCGGATGGGACATCCTCCGGATCATCCGGGCCAAGGGAAGTTCTGTCGCTGTGATCGTCCTGTCTGCCATTCCACCCCAAGCCACACTCGTGCGCGAACTGCAGCCGAATGGAGTGCTCTACAAGCCGTTTCCGATGGACGCCCTGTTCCGGCTCGTCGAGCGCACCCTGGGGACGCAATCCCCGGAGATCTAGCCGCGACCTACCCTGGTTTGGCTTGGTCCACCGGGGTCGACTCATCATCGTTCTTGTCGCTCCTGTTTCAGCCCTGGGAGGGTACCGATGCAAGACGTCTTCATGATCCTGATCGGTGTCGGTTTCTTCGCCGCGTGCCTCGCCTTCATCGCGGGGATCGAGCGTCTCTGACGGCTGTGAGTCCGCCCCTGGAGGGAACGGGATGTCTGCCTTCGATGTCATCGTCCTGCTGATCGCCGCCGGTCTGCTCGTCTTCCTCGCCGTCGCGCTCCTGCGACCCGAGCGCTTCTAGTTCCTGTCCTCAGCCCCGGTCGTGACGCGGTGTCGCCGGTGCATTCGCTGAAAGGCCCTCCCAGATGACATTTGCGGCGTTGATCGTCGTCTACTTCGGCATCCTCCTGTTGCTGACGAAGCCGTTCGGATCGTTCATGGCTCGCCTCTACGCTGGCGAGCGCGTCCTCCTCACCCCCGTTCTTGCTCCGGTCGAGCGGGTCGTCTACCGGCTGACCGCCGTCGACGCGAAGCGCGAGCAGAGCTGGCAGGGCTACACCGTCGCCATGCTGATGTTCAGCGTCTTCGGGTTCCTGCTGACCTACCTGATCCAGCGGGCTCAGGGAGCACTGCCGTTCAACCCGGAGAACCTGCCCGGGGTCGGCGCCGAGTCCTCCTTCAACACCTCGGTCTCGTTCATCTCCAACACCAACTGGCAGGGGTACTACCCCGAGACCACGATGAGCTACTTCACCCAGATGGCGGGTCTCGCCGTCCACAACTTCCTCTCGGCCGCGACCGGGATCGCGATCGCGATCGCGGTGATCCGTGGGTTCGCCCGGCGGTCGGCGAAGGAAATCGGCAACTTCTGGGTCGACATGACCCGGACGACGCTCTACATCCTGCTGCCGATCTCGATCATCGCCGCGTTCGTCTTCATCGCGGCCGGCGTCCCGCAGACGCTCGGCGCCTACAAGGAGTTCGTCTCCGTCGCCGGCGACACGCTGCGCGTGCCGCTCGGGCCGGTCGCCTCGCAGGAAGCGATCAAGATGCTCGGCACCAACGGCGGTGGCTTCTTCAACGGCAACTCCGCCCACCCGTTCGAGAACCCGAACGGTTTCACCAACCTGATCCAGATGCTGCTGATCTTCTCGATCCCCGCCGGACTGACCTACTGCTTCGGCCGGATGGTCGGCAACGTGAAACAGGGCTGGGCGATCTTCACCGCAATGAGCCTGATCTTCTTCATCGGCGTCGCCGTCACCACGGTCGCCGAGCAGTCCGGCAACCCGAACCTGACCACCGCCGGGGCGTCCCGGGCGACCGAGATCGCCGGTGAGCCCGCGCCGGGCGGCAACATGGAGAGCAAGGAAGTCCGGTTCGGTATCAAGGACACCTCCCTGTTCGCCGTCATCACGACGGCCGCGTCCTGCGGCGCCGTCAACGGGATGCACGACTCCTTCACCGCGATCGGCGGCATGATCCCGCTGGCCAACATCGCCCTCGGCGAGATCGTCTTCGGCGGAGTGGGGTCCGGTCTGTACGGCATGCTGATCTACGCGGTGATCACGGTCTTCATCGCTGGGTTGATGGTGGGGCGAACGCCCGAGTACCTCGGCAAGAAGATCGAGCCGTTCGACGTCAAGATGGCCATGCTGGCGCTGCTCGTCATTCCGCTGTTCATCCTCGGCTTCACGGCGATCGCGATCTCCTCCAGCGATGCCCTGACCAGTCGCTGGAACCCGGCGGCCCACGGCTTCACCGAGTTCCTCTACGCCTTCTCGTCGGCGGCTGGCAACAACGGCTCGGCCTTCGCCGGCATCAGCGCCAACGTCCCGTTCTTCAACATCGCCCTCGGCATCACGATGCTGGCCGGACGGTTCCTGATCATCGTTCCGGCGCTCGCCCTCGCCGGCAACCTGGCGAAGAAGGGGCGAACCACCGAGACGGCCGGAACCTTCTCCACCACGGGCGGCCTCTGGGTCGGTCTGCTGATCGGCGTCATCCTGATCGTCGGCGCCCTGACCTACTTCCCCTCCTACGCGCTCGGTCCGATCATCGAGCACTTCCAGATGCGGGACGGCAATCTCTTCGGCCTCTGATGGCCCCTCCCCATCTGCGGATGGAGAGGGGGACCACGCGTCCCATGAGGATCCAGATCACGATGAACACAGCGATTTCGACACCAACCGTCGCCCCGGACCGGGACGGAGCCGCCAGACCGGCCCCGAGCCGATCCACCACCGGAACCGGGGGCAACGCCCCGCGTCGCAACCTGTTCGACCCGAAGGTCGTCCGGCCGGCCCTGCTGGAGGCGCTGCGGAAGCTCAACCCGCGGACGCTCTGGCACAACCCGGTCATGCTGATCGTCGAGATCGGCGCCCTGCTGACGACCATCATCCTGTTCGGTGATCTGACCGGAATCAGCGATACCGGCGATCCGGCCGGCTTCATCGCCTGGATCTCCGCCTGGCTGTGGTTCACGGTCCTGTTCGCCAACTTCGCCGAAGCGATGGCCGAGGGCCGCGGCAAGACCCAGGCCGACTCGCTCCGCCGGACGCGGACCGAGACGATGGCCAAGGTCCTCGTCGGTCCGACCGCCGATCGCCGGACCGAGACGCGCGCCTCGGCCGAGCTCCGGCCCGGCGACCTCGTCCTGGTCGAGGTCAACGACATCCTCCCAAGCGATGGCGAGATCGTCGAGGGCATCGCCTACGTCTCCGAGGCGGCGATCACCGGCGAGTCGGCTCCCGTCCTCAAGGAACCCGGCACCGACACCTCGTCGTCCGTGACCGGCGGTACGCAGGTCATCTCCGATCATCTGATCGTAAGGATCACCGCGGAGCCCGGAAAGACGTTTCTCGATCGCATGATCGCGCTCGTCGAGGGCGCCTCCCGGCAGAAGACGCCGAACGAGATCGCCCTCAACATCCTGCTGGCCGGCCTGACGATCATCTTCCTGATCGTGACCGTCACACTGGCGCCGATCTCGAACTACGCCGGTGACCAGGCCTCGACGGTGGTGCTGATCGCGCTGCTCGTCACCCTGATCCCGACCACGATCGGCGGCCTGCTGTCGGCGATCGGCATCGCCGGGATGGACCGCCTGGTCCAGCGCAACGTTTTGGCGATGAGCGGCCGCGCTGTGGAGGCGGCCGGCGACATCGACGTGCTCCTGCTCGACAAGACCGGCACGATCACCTACGGCAACCGGATGGCGGCCGAGTTCATCCCCGCCAGCGGCGTTAGCGCCGCTGAGCTGACCGGCGCCGCCCTGCGCTCCAGCCTGGCCGACGAGACCCCGGAGGGCAAGAGCATCGTCGCGCTGGCGAAGGAGCTGGGCTACGAGCCCGACCCCGCCGCCCTGACCGGCGGCGAGCCGATCCCGTTCACCGCCGAGACGCGGATGAGCGGCCTGAAGCGGGACGGCCACCTCACCATGAAGGGGGCGCTCGACGCCGTTGTCCGCCAGTACGGTGAGGTCCCGGCCGACCTGCGGGAGGCCGCCAACCGCGTCGCCGCCGCCGGCGGGACGCCGCTGGTCGTGATCGAGGACGACCGTCCGCTCGGCGTGATCTACCTCAAGGACACCGTCAAGCCCGGCATGGCCGAGCGCTTCGCCGAGCTCCGCGAGATGGGCATCCGGACCGTCATGGTCACCGGCGACAACCCGCTGACCGCCCAGACGATCGCCCGCGAGGCCGGGGTGGACGACTTCCACGCCGAGGCTCGCCCGGAGGACAAGATCCGGATCATCCGCGAGCAGCAGGAGGCCGGCCGCCTCGTCGCGATGACCGGTGACGGCACCAACGACGCCGCGGCGCTGGCCCAGGCCGACGTCGGCGTGGCGATGAACACCGGCACGGCCGCCGCCAAGGAGGCCGGGAACATGGTCGACCTCGACAGCGACCCGACCAAGCTGATCGAGGTCGTCGCGATCGGCAAGCAGCTCCTGATGACCCGTGGCGCCCTGACGACGTTCAGCATCGCCAACGACGTCGCCAAGTACTTCGCCATCATCCCGGCGATCTTCACCGCCGCCTACGTCAGCGACGGCGGTTCGGCCGGCGCCCTCGACGCCCTGAACATCATGCGGCTGGACTCGCCCGAGAGCGCGATCCTCTCCGCGATCATCTTCAACGCCCTCATCATCGTCGTCCTGATCCCGCTGGCGCTGCGGGGCGTCGCCTACCGGGCGATGAGCGCCTCGGCCCTGCTCCGCCGCAATCTGCTCATCTACGGCCTCGGCGGCCTGGTTGCCCCGTTCATCGGCATCAAGCTGATCGACCTGATCCTGACCGCCGTCGGCATCGGCTGGTAGGCCCCGGCATCGCCATCCGTCCGTCCCCGTCCGTCGCCCATCCCAGACCGCGAGGTGCCCAGTGATCCTTCGTCAGGCCCGTACCGCCGCCCTCATGCTGATCCTCATGACCGTCCTGACCGGCCTGATCTACCCCGGCGTCATCACCGGCGTCGCCCAGGTCGTCTTCCCGAACCAGGCCGACGGCTGCTTCATCGAGCGCGACGGCGAGACGGTCGGTTCGTCGCTGCTCGGCCAGAGCTTCGTCGAAGCCGACACCAACCTGACCCTTCCGGGCTACTTCCGGGGCCGCCCTTCGGCCGCCACGATCAACGACGACGGCACGATCGTCTCCGGCGGGTCGAACTACGGCCCGACCAACTCGGCCCTGGCCGACCGCGTGACGGCCGATGTCGCGTCGATCCGGGAGGAGAACGCGCTGGCGGTCGACGCCGAGATCCCCGTCGACCTCGTCACCGCCTCCGGCAGCGGCGTCGACCCGGACATCAGCCCGGCCTCGGCCGAGCTCCAGGTCGGCCGGGTCGCCCGGCAGCGTGGCATCACGGAGGACCAGGTCCGCGACCTGATCGACGACAACACATCAGGCCGCGTCTTCTGGTTCCTCGGTGAGCCCCGCGTCAACGTCCTTGACCTGAACCTGGCCCTGGACGTGCTCGCCCCGCTGGTCCCGGCCGCGGCGTAGCGCGTTCGGCGGCAGGGCGTCCGTCGTAGGGGAGTGGGCTCGCCCCTCCCGGCCGCCGCAGTGGCCCGTCCGTAGGGGAGCCGCTTGCAAGCCCGGCCGCCGCAGCGGCCCTCGCCGTCAGACAAGATCGTGCTGAACGGATAACTCCCGGTCGGCGAGCAAACCCCTCCCGGCTCGGTTTTGGCACTGCGGTGCCTCACCGTCCGGAGAGGGGCTCCCGCAAGTCGGCTTCGCGTCCCTACCGATCTTCCGTCGCTGTGGCGGGGAGCGGCCCGAGATGTATTGTCCATCCGCTTTCAAGCCCGGCCGCTGCGGCGGCCCGTCCGTAGGGGAGCCGCCTGCGGTGACCGGCCGCCGCAGCGGCCTTCGCCGTCAGGCGAGACTGGACCTGGCAACCACCAGTTTCACCCGGAGAACGCAAGGCACGAGTTGGATCGGCAATCGACCATTCGCGCCCAGTCTCCAATACCGTTGAACCCTGAGCCGGTTGTCGCCCCGCGAGGCGACGGCCGCCGCAGCGGCCGGGCTCGTAAACGTCGCCCCTACCGACAGGGCGCATCGCGCCTGATTCACCCTCGGAATATGCCGCGTCAGGCTCCTGATATCGACCCGGAGACCTTCCTATGCCGCCGCCATCCCTCACAACCGACGGCACCCCACACCGGGGGGAGTTGCGCATCTACCTCGGGGCGGCACCCGGCGTTGGCAAGACCTACGCGATGCTCAGCGCCGGCCGGGCGATGCGGGAGCGGGGCGAGGACGTCGTCATCGGCTTCATCGAGACCCACGGCCGGGCCGACACGGAGTCGCAGATCGGCGGGCTGGAGATCGTCCCCCGGCAGCGCCTGACCTACCGCGGCATCCAGACCGAGGAGATGGATCTCGACGCGATCATCCGGCGCAACCCCCAGATCGTGCTCGTCGACGAGCTCGCCCACACCAACCCGCCCGGCTCCTGGCACGGTCGCCGCTACGAGGACGTCGAGACGATCCGGGACGCCGGGATCGAGGTCATTACCACGCTCAACATCCAGCACCTCGAGAGCCTGCAGGACATCGTCCTCGGCATCACCGGTGTCCAGGTCCGGGAGACGGTGCCGGACCGGATCCTCGACGACGCGACCGACGTCCACCTGATCGACCTGCCGACCGAGGACCTCCTGGAGCGGCTGGAGCAGGGCAAGGTCTACCCGCCGGGCCGGGCCGACCAGGCGATGCGGAACTTCTTCCGGGCCGGGAACCTGACCGCCCTGCGGCAGCTGGCCCTGCGCCGTACGGCCGACGAGGTCGACGAGCGCCTTGAAGGTTATATGCGGGCCCACGACATCGACGCCGTCTGGCCGACCGCCGAGCGGGTCGTCGTCGTGATGGACGACAGGGTGGAGACGAGCGTCGTCGTCCGGCACGCCTGGCGGCTGGCGAGTGCCCTCCGGGGGGAGCTCGTCGCGGTTGCTGTCATGCCGCCGGATGGCATCGCCAGCCTGCCGATCGACCAGCGGCAGGGCATGGATCGCAACCTCCGCCTGGTCGACGACCTCGGCGCGTCGGTCGTCGCGATCGAACACACAGGGCTCGACCCAATCCCTCCGGCCGAGTTCTCCAGCCGGATCGCCCAGATCTGCCGGGACGAGAATGCGACGGTCCTCGTCCTCGGGCATCGCCCGCAGAGCTGGTGGCAGCGGTTCCGCGAGCCGTCGATGGTCGACCGGGTGCTGGCCGAAGTCGAAGGGGTTGGGCTGCACCTGGTCGAGCTCGGCTCGCGCTGATCGCGGGTGGCCGACATCGCCGCTGCGGAACGTCGCCCAATGACCGGTTGCCATGTGTCTGGTACGGTCCGTGCGGCCTGACGGATCTCACACGCGATCAATCCCTGGGTGCGCACCGACCGTGACGCCCCTGGCGGCCAGACGAGGTCCTGTTCCCCATGCCTATCACCTCCACCGCGTCGGTCAGCGAGTCCCTCCGGGCGCGGGCCAGCGCGATCTGGGACGCCCAGCACGAGCACCCTTTCGTCACCGGGATCGGCGACGGAACGCTCGACCCGGACCGGTTCGCGTACTTCCTCCGGCAGGACTACCTCTACCTGATCGACTACGCCCGCGTCTTCGCCCTCGCCGCCGCCCGGGCGCCGAACCTCGCGACGATGTCCCGATTCGCCGCCCTGCTGCATGAGACGCTCGAGAACGAGATGGACCTGCACCGCTCGCTCGCCGCTGAGTTCGGCATCTCCGCCGACGAGCTGGAGCGGGAGGAGAAGGCCCCGACGACGCAGGGCTACACCGACTATCTCCTCCGGATCGCGACCACTGGCGACTACGCCGAACTGATCGGAGCGCTGTTGCCGTGCATGTGGGCCTACAGCGAGATCGGCCAGGTGCTGGACGAGCGCGGCCGGCCGAACGATCCTCGCTACGCGAGGTGGATTGCCTCCTACAGCGACCCCGGCTTCGCCGTGCTGGCGACCTGGTGCCGGGATCTGCTGGACCAGCACACCCAGGGATTCGTCAGCGAGGCGATGGGCCGCGTGACGCAGGCGTTCCTGACGTCGAGCCGCTACGAGCTCGCCTTCTGGGAGATGGCCTGGCGCGGTGAACAGTGGCTCGGCGAGCGCCTGTAGCCGGTAAGATGCCCCCAGTCCTCAGACGGCCGCGACGGGACCGGGCGACCGGTAAAAGGGGGTTTCAATGGCTGACCATTCCATCACGCCGGATCGCGCCTCGCTCCACGGCGACTTCGACGCCGCTCGCCCGCCGATCCTGACGATCGACCCGGGCGACCGGGTCACGATGTCGACCCTGGAAGCCGGCTGGCGGCTGGCGCCGTCAGAGAACAACACCGACCAGGCACCCCGGATCGAGCCCCGCGACCCGGTCCGGGACGCCGGCCACGCCCTCTGCGGCCCGATCGCGATTCGCGGCGCCGAGCCCGGTATGACGCTGGCCGTCCACATCGACGAGATCGTGCCCGGCACCTGGGGAACGACACCGGTCGGTGGTTGGGACAGCCCATTCAACCGGCGCCTCGGTCTGGTCGACGTCGCGCCGATGACGCTGCGCTGGACGGTCGACGCCGCGGCCGGGGTCTGCCGCGACCAGCATGGGCACGAGGTGCCGACCCACCCGTTCCTCGGCGTCATGGGGATGCCGCCGGCCTCGGTCCGGCCCGTCCCGACCGGCCCGCCGCGAGCCCAGGGCGGCAACCTCGACTGCCAGGAGCTGACCGCCGGGGCGACGCTCTTCCTGCCGATTGCGGTCGCGGGTGGGTTGTTCTCGGCCGGCGACGGCCACGCCGCCCAGTCCGACGGTGAGATCTGCGGGACGGCGATCGAGGCGCCGATGGAGCGGGTCGTCCTCCGGTTCGACCTCCGCGACGACATGCCGCTGACGACGCCCCGGGCGCGGACGCCGACCGACTGGCTCACGTTCGGGTTCGACGAGGACCTCGACGAGGCGGTCTGGGCGGCGACGGACGACATGCTGACCCTGATGAGCGAGCTGCTCGGCATCGGCCGGCAGGAGGCGCTCGGGCTGGCCAGCATGGTCGTCCGCCTGCGGGTGACGCAGATGGTCAATGGCGTCAAGGGTGCCCACGCGATGATCTCGCATGAGACGGTCGAGCGGCTGTCGGCCGGTTCGCGTCACCAATAACCGGGGACCTTCGGGTGGCCACCATTGCGGATCACATCGAGACACGCGGTTGGCCAGCAGACCCCTTCAACCCCTCCGCGGCTCGGTTTCGGCACTGCGGTGCCTCACCGCCCGGAGAGGGGCTCATGCTGGTCGGCTTCGCCTTCCTGCCGGCCCCTCCCCAACCCCTCCCCATCTGCGGATGGAGAGGGGCTTTTTTGTTGGTCGCTTGCGTACGTGCGTAGGGGCGACGCTTGCGAGCCCGGCCGCCGCGGCGGCCATCGTCGCCAGGCGAGACTGGCGGCGCCCCAGAACGTCTCCGATGAACGTACCGATGGCGGAGCTGTGGCGCCTGACGGCACGGACAAGGCAGGCCATGTCCCTACACCGCTGCCGTTCTCCGCGCGGGCAGAGCCAGCGAGACGAGAACCATGTCCCTACGGACGAGTCGAATGCCGTCGGGCATCGATCCTGACGACCGCTGTCGCCCCGGCGCGGTAAGCTATACCGGTAACAACACGGGCGTCACGGGCCGGTGGGTCAGCCGGATTCGCCGGCCCGGGCCTCGACGGTCGATCGGGAGTTCATCATGCAGCGGGTAGCGGGACAGTTCGTCGTCAAGAAGTTCGCCGACCAGCTCCTCGGGTCGGACGAGAAGCAGGCTCAGCAGCAACAGGGCAACGCGCCCGAGCAGCAGCCCCAGCAGCAGTATGCCTCCGCGGCGCCGGCGGCCCCATCCCAGCCGACCGGCGGCGAGCTCAACGGCAGCATGATCTACGACGACGACGGCAACCGGCTCGGGATCGCCCGCCACGTCGCCGAGGTCTCCGTCTACCTCGTCTCACACAACGCGGCCGAGCTGAACCGGAATCTGCAGGCGACCATCGTCGATCCGGAGATGGAGCTGCGGCTCAGCACCGACGGCAACGGGCGGGTGACCGGACTGATCTACGTTCCCTCCTCGGCCCGGGCCGCCCAGAACATTCAGGGGATCCGATCGGACGACATCTAGCCGGATCTGGGCTCACCGGAAGGGCGACACCCGTCGCCGCAACCGCTCCACCGACCGTGGAATGTCAGTTAACCGAGCAGGGCGAGCGCAGAGATGCGCTCGCCCTGCTCGGTCTCTTCGGATCGCGATTCGATCGGCCGCGATGGGCGCGATCGATGCCTCGTCGTCAGCCCATCTCGGCGGAGACCGGCGTCGCCGCTCCGAGCTCCTCCGGCCGCCGGGAACGGGACCGGCCGGAGCCCGGCACGATCGTCGAGATGCCGACCGCGAGGACGCCGATCACCGTCAACGCGATGAAGGCGTTAGTGAACCCGGACTCGACCGGCACACCGCTCGGCTGGAGGTTGCCGGTGATGGCGCTGCTCAGCACGGCCGTTCCGATCGCGCCGCCGATCGTCCGGATGTTCGCGTTCCTCCCGGTCGCGGCGCCGGTCTGACCGCTGGGCACGCCCTGGACGATCAGGCTGGCCATCGACGCGTAGGCGAGCCCGATGCCGATGCCGAAGATCGCCGTCGCGACGGCGATCTCCCAGGCCGCGCCGTGGAGACCGGCGAACATGGCGCAGCCGACCGCGCCCAGAGCCGATCCGATCCCCAGCTGGAGCTTGAAGCTCAGGTAGGGCACGAGCGGTCCACTGAGGAACCCGGCGATGCCCATCGTGATCCCCATCGGCAGCATGAGCAGGCCGGCCTGCGTCACCGACGAGCCGAAGCCGTAGCCGGCCGAGGTCGGCGTCCGGGCCAGCTGCGGGAGGAAGGCCATCACCGAGAACATCCCGGCGCCGAACAGTAGGGCGACGAGGTTGGTCGTCCAGACGCCGGGCAGCCGCATCATCCGCATGTCGATGACCGCGTTGTCCGACCGGACCTCGTTCGTGACCCAGAGGCCGAACAGCACGACCGCCAGGGCCAGCAGACCGAGCACGGCCGGCGATCCCCAGCCCGACTGCCGTGATTCGCTCAGCGGCAGGAGCAGCGCAACCAGCCAGCCGGACAGCAACACGGCCGACTGCCAGTTGATCCGGCCGCCGGACCGGACCGGCGACTCCGGCACGAACAGGCGGGCCAGCACCCCGGTGACGATCGTGAGGAGCAGGAGATCGCCCGGCGGGCCGGCGTCGGGACGCTCTACCGCAACTTCCCGACCCGGCGGGATCTGATCGAGAGCGTCTACGTCGACGAGGTCGAGGCGGTCTGCCGGACGGCGGTCGAGTACGCCGAGCTGCCGCCCTGGGAGGGGCTCGCGGCCTGGCTGCGCCGTGTCGTCGCGTACATCGGCACCAAGCGGGCCCTGATCGAGGGACTGAACCGGACGTCCGACGTGCTCCGGATCTCCCGTGAGGCCATCTACGCCGCCGGGGACATGCTGCTGACTCGCGCTCAGAACGCCGGGATGGCGCGGAGCGACCTCACCACCGACGAAGTGGTGCGGTTGTTGACCGGGATCGCCTCGGTCGGACTCACCGACGAGGCCCAGCGTGACCGCCTGCTCGGCGTGGCACTCGACGGCATCCGGATCCAGCGGCCAGAAGACCGGACTGCGTTGTCCGGAGCGCTCCCGCGGACGGCCTGAAGCGTCTCCGAACCGTTCTCAGGCCAGCGCGGCGCCGCTTCGATCGGCGCGACGACTCAACCACGCAGGTCGGCGGCGTAGGCGGCCAGCGACCGCTGGTAGCGTCGGAACAGCCCCGCCCCGCGGGAGTCGGCCAGCAGCAGCGCCTCGATCAGCCCGGCGAGGGCGATGTCCGGTTGCCCGGCGGTATTGCGGGCCAGCGCGAGGAAGCAGGCGATCCCGAGATCGTCCGGGAACGCTGCCGACCCTTCCTCCAGCACCGCGACCGAACCGGCCAGGTCACCGACGTTCCGCAGGGTGCTGCCGTACTGGACGACCATCCGCGACCGGAGCTCGTCCGGCAGTCCCAGGTCGAGCGCCCGCCGGTACTGCGCGGCGGCGTCATGCTCTCGCCCGGCGGAGTCGAGCGATCCGGCGTAGGCGAAGACCACCCGGGCGTCGTCCCGATAGTGGTCCAGCATCCGCTCGAAGTAGGCAATGGACTCCGTCTCGGCGCCCTCCCGACCGAGCGCCTCGCCGCGCTCGATTTCCGTCGGGATGCGGTCCGAACTCTTGCTGTCAGTCATCGTCAACTCCCCGGTCTGATGCGTCGGTTCGGGCTTGGGATCGCAGGCTGATATACTCGGCCGGTTCTCCCATCACCCCTTCCAGCGAGGTTCCTCCCCGAATGTTGACCTTCACGATCCATCCCGACGTGTTCGGGCGCCTTCCGAACGTGCGGATCGTCGCGGTCGTCGCGACCGGTATCGACAACAGCGTACCGCGCCCGGACATCGAGCAGCGCTGGCGCGAGATCTGGGACGCGACGCCGGAGCGGTTCGCCGGCCTCGGCAGCGCCCAGTCCCATCACCGGGTCGCGCCCTGGCGATCACAGATGACAAGCATCGGCGTCTCGCCGAAGAAGCACCCGGTCGCGATCGAGTCGATCGTCCGGCGGGCGATCAAGGGCGGCGAGCCGTTCATGATCAACCCACTGGTCGACTGGTACAACGGCGTCTCACTGGCCAACGTCCTGCCGGCCGGAGCCTTCGACGCGGGCGACCTCCTCGCCGCCGGCGGGCACCTCGAACTGCGCATGACCCGCGAGGGCGACCGCTTCCATGTCCTCGGGGCCGACGGGCCGGAGCCGGTCGCCGCCGGAGAGATCGGGTACGCGGTCGGTGGGACGATCCTGACCCGGCACCTGGCCTGGCGGCAGAGCGTCGAGGCGATGGTCACGCCGTCGACGACGAGCGTGATCGTCATGTCCGAGACGATCGACGCGATCGAGCGGGCCGAGCCAGGCACCGCCGAGTCGATGCGCGACGCCATCACCGAGGGTCTGGCCGAGGCGTTCGATGTCGATCCGGCCGGTGCCCTGCTGACGGCGGCCAACCCGTCCGTCTCGTGGGACGTCTCCGGCGTGGCGCGACTGGTTCCGGCTGGGGAGGGTGTGTAGATGGCCGCTCATGCTGAGTCGAACGGTCACAACCCGACCGATATCGTGCTGGCCTTCGATGATGTCCGGGTCTGGACGGCCGAGGGCGCCCAGCTCCTTCGCGGCGTGACGTGGGAGGTCCGGGCCGGGGAGCACTGGGCCGTGCTCGGGGCCAACGGGGCGGGCAAGAGCACGCTCCTGTCACTCGCCGCCGCCCGGCGCCACCCGTCGTCCGGAACGGTCTCGATCCTCGGCCGGCGGATGGGCGAGACGATGGTCTTCCGGCTCTGGGAGGTGATCGGCGTCGTCGATCCCAATATTCGCCTGCCAGACGAACTGACCTGCGCGGCGGCGGTCCTGACCGGGCTGACCGGCTCGCTCCGGCCGCAGTTCGAGCGGATCGGCCCCGACGATGAGGCCCGGGCGATGGGACTGCTCGACCAGCTCGGCTGCGTCGACCTCGCCGACCGGACACTGGCGACGTGCAGCCAGGGCGAGCGCCAGCGGGTCCGGATCGCCCGAGCGCTCATGACACGGCCCCGCCTGCTGCTGCTGGACGAGCCCGCCACCGGGCTGGACCTGCCGGCCCGCGAGGCGCTGCTGGCCGCCGTGACCGACCTGCGCGTCTCGGACCCGGAACTGGCGATCGTCGTCGTCGCTCACCACCTCGAGGATCTGCCGTCCGGGACGAACAAGGCGATGCTGATGGCGAAGGGCGAGTCGGTCGCGCAAGGGCCGGCGGCGGCGATCCTCACGAGCGGCCCGATCTCGTCCTGCTTCGGCATCCCGGTCGAGGTCACCGAGCGGGACGGGCGCTGGTCGGCCCATGCCCTGCCGGGCTGGCGGCGGTCGAGTGCGCCGGACGCAGTTGCAGTCGGTGACGTCCGGCCGTAGACGGTCCGGACTCAACGACATCACGATTCTGACTGGTGGGCGTGTTCTCGCGATTCGAATGGGTTGACGCCGCTCCTCATCCGAACGGGTAGTGGAGCCAGAGCCAGGCATGTCGTTGAGTCCGAGCCGTCTACGGCCGGATGGGGAGACGGAAGACCAGTGCGGATCGAGTCGGTCGATTTCTACTACCTGGCGATGCCGGAGATCCTCGACATCGGGGATGGCAGCCAGGACCTGACGCTGGTCCGTGTTCAGGCCGGCCCACACGTCGGCTGGGGTGAGTGCGAGGCGTCGCCGCTCCCGACGATCGCCGCCCTCGTCGCGCCGATGTCGCACAGCGCCTGCCGGCCGGTGATCGCCTCGGTGCTGGGTCAGCGGCTGGACGACATTGGCGATATCGCCCGGATCACGCGGCTCGTTCGGGAGAACAGCCTCGACCTGCTCCAGGCCGACCACACGCTGTCTGGAATCGACATCGCGCTCTGGGACCTGATGGGCAAGCGGCTCTCGGCTCCGGTCTGGCAGTTGCTCGGCGACGCGGCCGCGCAGCCAAGGCTCCCTTATGCTTCGCAACTGTTCGGCGACACGCCGGCGGAGACGCTGGCGAAGGCGCGGGCGACCCGTCTGGCGGGCTTCCGAGCGATCAAGGTCGGCTGGGGTCCGTACGGTCGCGGGACGGCCGTTGACGATGACGACCAGGTCGCCGCGGCCCGTGAGGGGATCGGACTGGATGGGACGCTGCTGGTCGACGCCGGGACGGCCTGGGGTGAAGATCTCGTCGCGGCGGCGGCGCGGCTCGAATCGCTCCGGCGCCATGGCGTGACCTGGCTGGAAGAGCCGTTCGTCTCTGGCGCGTTCGATGCCTACCAGGCCCTGGCTCGCCAGTCCGTCGCGGTCCGGCTGGCCGGCGGCGAGGGCTGCCACAACCCGTACCAGGCCCGCCACATGATCGACCACGCCGGGTTGGGCATCATCCAGATCGACGCCGGCCGAATCGGCGGGATCACCTCCGCCCGTCAGGTGGCCGATTACGCCGCAGACCGCGGCGTTCCCTACGTCAACCACACCTTCACGTCGCACCTGGCGCTGTCGGCCTCCCTGCAACCGTTCGCCGGCGCGCCGGCCGGGTCAATCTGCGAGTACCCGGTCGAGGCGAAGCGGGTCTCGACGGCGATCACCCGGAACCACATCCTCCCGGATGCCGACGGGCTCGTCCGGATTCCCGACGGCGTCGGCCTGGGTATCGAGATCGACACCGGTGCCGCGAAGGAGTACCTGGTCGACACCGAGATCACCGTCGCCGGCCGGGTCCTGTACCGGACGCCGGAGCTACGGGACTGAGTGGCCGGGCCGTCGCGTTTCCGGAGCAGCGGCGCTTTCGTAGGGGCGACGTTTACGAGCCCGGCCGCCGCAGCGGCCTTCGCCGTCAGGCGAGACCGTGCCGAATGGCCAACATGCGATCGGCGAGCAGACCCCTCCCCAACCCCTTGTATGGTAGTGGGG